>OBXZ01000570.1_pt1 | contig 32746 bp, 31 predicted proteins | sample 1538171 | NCBI WGS metagenome assembly OBXZ01 (sample SAMEA2580161, study PRJEB22360) | human gut metagenome | biome: human gut; feature: human-associated habitat; material: faeces | place: Denmark | collected 2008/2010
AGCTGGGCCGCAAAGATACGCTTATTGTGCTGGGCGATTTCGGCTTTTTATGGGACGGTTCAAAAGCAGAAAAAAAGATGCTGAAATGGCTGGGCAAACGCCGCTACCAACTGCTGTTCCTCGACGGTGCGCACGAAAACTACGACCTGCTGGACAGCTATGAAGTCACCGATTTTGCCGGTGGGCGTGCACAGCAGATCAGCGGCAAACTGTATCATCTGATGCGCGGCGAAGTTTACACGATTGAAGAGAAAAAACTGCTTTGCTTTGGCGGCGGTGAAAGCCCGGATATGGACAGTCGCATCGAGGGCCAAAGCTGGTGGAGCCGCGAACTGCCGAGCGATGAAGAATATGCCCGCTGCGAAACCAGCATTGCCGCCTGCGACAACCAGGTAGACTATGTGCTCACCCACGCACTGCCCGCCCGCATGCTCACTTTTATGAACCTTGAGACCCGCGGCCTGCTGGAAACCAACCCGCTGGAAAACTATTTTGATGAACTTGCCGCCAAATTGCAGTATACTCATTGGTATTTCGGCTCTCAGCACCGAGACCAAACACTGGGCCCCAAAGCAACTGCGGTTTATAAAAAAGTGCTCCCGCTGTTTAAAGTACAGCGCAAAAAGTGAAGATTTACGCCCTGCGCGATATGGCACTGCTTATTTACGGCAGTGCTTTTTTATCATATACCCACACGAAAACCAACAAATGTAACACTGCGGCTTCGGCTTGTTAAAAAACACGTCTTTCTGCCGCAGAAGGCCTCATACAATAATAACGGCTGTTTTTTGCTGCCGACAGGAAAGGATTGACCGCACTTGACACAAAACACCCGCACCCGCAAAAAATCATCGCTGACCGTAGCCCTGGTACTGGTACTCGCTGCCGTACTGCTTGCCGGGCTTTTTGTTTTGCTGCCCGGCAAAGCTGCCGTGCCGTTTGCCCCGCAGGGTGCTGCCGCTGCGGCCCGTACCCAGCCACCGCCAGAGGGCGCTACCGGCGAAGCATTGCGGCAATGGGCGGACGAAGCTGTTGCTGCCGCACAGGCCGCCGGGCTTAACACATTGCTTTTTGAGGCACATCCCGGCAACCAGGTATATTACCAAAGTCCTGTGTTTGCGTCCTACCCGGGCGGAGAAGACCCCCTTGCGCTGCTCTGCCGCACGGCAAACGCAAAGCAGATTGCCGTGTACATTTTAGTTGCCCCTTACACTGCCGGGGTTGGCAGCATGCACCCCACCAAACTTACCTTTACACCGCCGGAATATGCGAAAGGCTCGCCGGCCACTACCGCGACTCTGCTCACTTTGGGGGATATTCAGTATTTTGACCCCGCCGACAAAAGCTATGCCAAATTATTGGTAAAAGATCTCGCTTATCTTGCTCAAAATTACCCGGCTGCGGGCATTTTAATTCAAGATCCTTCCGCCGTGTCTCCCTCGGTGGAAGAGCTGACCCAACTCGCAGCCGCAATTACTCACGCGAACGCTAAAACCACTGCCGGCCTTTGCGATTTTAACGAGCTTTCCGGGCGCAGAAAAGATTTGCCTGCGCTCGTCAGCGGCGGTTTTTCGCTGCTGGTACCCAGAATTGAGTCAGAAGATGGCAGCCTTTATGCAGACTGTCTCGCCGCAAAAGCCGGGGCGGTCTGGCCGGATACGCTCTCTACCCTGGGCGGCGAAGAGCGTTATTATGCCCTTGCCACCGCTAACAAATTGCCGGGTGCCGTGTTTGGCACATTGGGCAGCAATGCGCGGCACATCGGCGCTATGGTAACTGCGCTGGGCAACCCGCTAAACGCCGAATCTCTGCCGGTACCGGGCAACTTGCAAATCGGCACACCAAAGCCGGAGAGCACAACCACCCGTGAAAACTGTCTGATTCTCGGTACCAGCGACCCGGCACAGCCGTTGCTGTTAAACGGCAGTGAAGTTGCCCGTACCACCAAAAATGGCAGCTTTGCTGTTTTTGTACCGCTTGTAATGGGCGATAACAGCTTTACGCTGACCCAAGGTGAAACTACCGCGGCGCTCACCGTAACCCGCAATGCACCAGAACCGGGCACCGGCGGCAAAACGCCAACCCCCGATACCTCGCTGAATACGGAGCTGGCCGGGCACACCATTCAAATTACGGGGCAGATTGCCTCTGCACTTTCGGACCCAAAAAGTGACGGTGCGATTTCAATGACCCTGAAAGAGGGTATGACCGCCACTGTGCAGGGCACTGTAGAAACGCTGCGCAGCGGCAAAATTGTCAAAGCTTATCTGCTCGAAAGTGGCGATTACCTGCTGGCGCGCAATGCGGATTTGCTGGATGCACCGCTGCCTGCCCCCGCACTTTCGGTAACGGGCACTACACAAAGTGATCGGCTGCTAACGGTACAGCTGGAAGGCGGCTCTCCACTTTGCTATCCTTCCCGTACTGAAAATTCGCTGGTTCTCGATTTTTACGGCGCATCGCTGGGCGATATTGCTCCACTGACCACGCTGCCGGAGCAAATTGCTTCCGCCACGGCAGAAAAAACCGAAAAAGGCGTACGGCTTACCCTGCAATTTGCGCCCCAATTTGCGTTTTGGGGTTACGATCTGTCCTGTACCGACACCGGCATGACCCTGCGGATTACCTCTGCCCCGGCGCTTGGCAGCGATCCGCTAAAACCGCTTGCAGGCGTTAAAGTATTGCTGGACGCTGGCCACGGCGGTACCGACTTTGGTGCGGCGGGCATTACCGGCCTGGTGGGCGGTGCCTGCGAAAAAGACGTCAACCTTGCATTGGCACAGGTGCTTCGTCAGCGACTGGAGCAACTGGGCGCTACTGTGACGATGACCCGCACCGATGACAGTTTCCCCACCTTGCAGGACCGCTACGCGCTGGGCGGCGAGCAACTGCCGGATTACTTCCTCGCGCTGCACCACAACAGCATTGAATTTGTAAAAGACACAAATACGGTCAACGGCATAGAATGCTATTATTTCGAGCAGGAAAGTCTGCCGCTGGCGCAAAACCTGCTGTCTGCCGTTTCTGTTTCCACCGGGCGACGGGCTGCCGCTGCCGATACCGCTTATTTCTACGTCTGCCGTCAAACTGCCTTCCGCAGCGTACTGTTTGAGTTTGGCTATCTCGTCAACCCGGCTGAGAATGAAAGCTGCTTTTCCGCGGCTGGCTTGCGCAGTGCGGCCGTGGGTATTACAAATGGCCTAATGGCAGATCTCGGCGTTTTCGAGCCTTTGGCGTAAAGTATTCCGCTGCCAATTCAGCCTGTCTTTCATTAAATTTATTTTCCAGCATCATCCATACATTTGTCGAAAATTGTCGGTGTTCGCAATGGCCTCTGCGTGGTATACTACTTGGCAGCCGCTGCTGCGGCAATCTTTAAAGGAGTTTTCCTATGTCAGACATTACCCCGCTCGACACCGTAGTATCTTTTGCAAACGGTAAAAACTTTTACAAGATATTCTGGGTCTTTTTCATTTGTTGCTTTTTGGGCAACTGCTGCGAGATGGTTTTCGCTTATGCCAAAAACGGCAGCTGGATCTGCCGCCAAGGGCTGATTTGGGGCCCGTTTAACCAGATTTACGGCCTTGGCGCAGTGCTTTTTATGCTTGCACTCTACAACCTGCGAGACCGCAATGCCGGTATTATTTTTGTTGCCAGCGCCCTTTCCGGCGCTGCGTTTGAATGGCTTTGCAGCTGGGTGCAAGAAATCGCTTTCCACTCTCACAGCTGGGAGTACAGCGATACGCCGGTTAATATCGGCGGCCGTACCAACCTCTTCTTCGCCATCTGCTGGGGCTTTATGGGTCTCGTCTTCATCCGCAACCTTTACCCCTGGCTTTCCGAGCATATTGAAAAAATCCCCAACAGTATCGGTCGCCCGCTTACCTGGGTGCTTGCCGTGTTTATGGCTGTTAACATTATCGTATCGATTGCTGCGGTAACCCGTTGGAAAGAGCGCACCTACACGCCTGACGTGCCGCCCAAGACTGCAATTGGCCGGCTGCTGGATAAATACTATCCGAATGAAAAGATGAGCAGCATCTACACCAGTCTTACCTTTAAATAACCTTGTAAAACCAAATAAACACAAAAAAGGCGGGCAGCCATGCAGAACTTCTGCGGCTGTCCGCCTTGTGTTTTATAAAAAGCAGCTGAAAACTATACTTTTTCGCCCGGCTTTTCTTCTGGCGGTGCTGCACAGGGCAGCTCAAACCAAAAGGTGCTGCCTACGCCTTCGGCGCTGCGCACGCCAAAATCAGCACTGTGCGCCACAAGAATGGCTTTGACGATGGAAAGGCCCAATCCGTTGCCCTGGCGGCCCTCGTCGCTGCGGGCGCGATAATAGCGGTCGAACAGATGCGGCAATTCGCTTTCAGGAATACCGCTGCCATTATCGATAACCTCCGCACGAAGCAGACCGTTGTTTACAGGGGTAAGCCGTATTGTTACCAGACCATGGCTGCCGAGGTGCGCAATGGCGTTGGAAACGAGATTGTGCAGTACCCGCTCAATTTGGGCCGGGTCCGCATTCACTTCAGCCTCTTCCAGCCCCTCTGCCGCAAGCAAAAACTCCTCTTTAATAGAGCGGTCGGTATACTTGCCCAGCACATCCCGCGCCAGCTCTGCAAGGTCAAACCGTGTAATATGGGGCGGCAGCGTACCCGAAGAATATTTCGAAAGCTCCATAACGCTGTTCACCAGTCCGGAAAGGCGGTCGGTCTCATCGATAATAATGTTCAGATCGTCGGTACGGCGCTCCTGGTTATCGCAGTTGAGGTCGCGGGCAGTTTCTGCATATCCTTTGATGAGGGTAAGCGGCGTGCGCAGGTCATGGCTGATATTCGCAATCAGCTCTCGCTGCAGCTGGCTCGATTTTGCCACTTCTCCCGTCATATAGTTAAAATCGCGGGTCAGCACGCCCAATTCGTCTTGCGATTCGGTCGGTACTGCCACGTCGTACTCACCGGCAGCCACCTTGCGGGCTGCTTTAGAAAGCGCTGTAATCGGTTTGGTAAACCACCGTGCAAACAGTAACGCGCCAACAATCGAAACCACCAGCAGAATCACCGAAATAACCACAAGCTGGCTTCTCATTACTTCTACAGCCTGGCTGACACGCTCGAGGTTGGTGCTAACGATAACGGTATAGCCATTGCTGGTCACCGCACCTTGCAGCGCCTGCTGGTGGCCAGTAGCGTCTTCAATGGTGTAGTTGATGGACTTCTGCACACGAAGGCTTTGCCGAATGCGAATTGCAGTATCGGAATCTTGATTGTTGCGGAGCAAACCAAATACAGCGGTATTGTCCTGATGAAGCAGGCAGTTGCTGCCAATGCCCTCAGAAATGCCGATGCAGCGGTTGGTGCGGTCAGAAATATCGATGCAGATACCATCTTTCACATAGTCATTGAGCTCATCGGTAACAGCGTTGACCGAGTTTGCTTTTTCTAGAATTTCTACAATCGAGGTGAGCCGGCGCGAAAGCTCGCTGTTAATCATGCGGTGGTAATTCGGCTCAAACAGTGCAACCGTAAGCAGCCAGACCAGCGCAATGAGCACTACACAGAGTGCCGTAACAAAAAGCGCAAGTTTGCTTCTGATAGATTTCAGGGAGGGTCATCCTTTCCTTTGCAAAACGGCCCGCAGCAGTGAGCCGTTTGCGTTGATGGCAGAGCCTACAGCCTGCCTTGCTTTTGTTTAGTTCGCCGGTTCAAATTTGTACCCAACGCCCCACACGGTAGCAATGTCGTCACGGTGGCTACCCAAGTGGCCGCGCAGCATTTTAATATGGGTATCCACGGTACGGTCCTCGCCGTAGTAATCGTAGTTCCATACTTTTTGCAAAATTTTCTCGCGTGAGAGCGCAATGCCCTTATTGTGCGCGAGGAAAACCAGCAGGTCAAACTCTTTCGGGGTCAGGCTAATCTCTTCGCCTGCAATGCGTACGCTGTGAGAAGCGGTATCGATAAGAAGGTCACCAAAGACAAACTTCTCGCCGTCACTTTCGCCGCGCGGCATGGTGCGGGCCAGCACTGCCTTTACGCGGGCTACCAGCTCGCGCGGGCTAAACGGTTTCACCACATAGTCATCTGCGCCGCCCTCGAGACCCGTTACGCGGTCGTACTCTTCCCCACGCGCTGTCAGCATGATAACCGGGGTGACCAGCTTTCGGGCGCGAATTTCACGCAGGCAGGTCATGCCGTCTACAAACGGCATCATGATATCCAAAATTACAAGGTCAAAACTCTGCGCCGCAAGGCTCGCCAATGCAGCAGAGCCGTCAGTCGCCTCTGCACATTCAAAGCCTTCGTGCTCCAGATACTCACTAATGAGCTGACGGATACGAGGTTCGTCATCCACGATTAAAATTTTAGCCATGGCTTAGGCCCACCTTTCTTTTATCTGCATTTATCTTAAGTTTTGTTGTCAAAACTGAAACCCTTACGGCGTGGTTGCAGGATAGCATAACCGCGCCGCCGGTGTATTTCCATATTAATTTGCCGGTATGTCGAAGTTGTGAAAATTTTGAAACCATTTTTTCAAGTTTGCAAAACTCTGGTTTTTGGCTGTTTTTCTTTGCCAAAAGGTGCAGTTTTGCTTGACGCATTTCCCTGGGGAACGTACAATAAAAAGCAAGCGGTTTTGTGCCGCCTGTTATTTTTTTGAAAGATGGTGTTACCTTGACCTTTTTCGTTCTCGCAGTTGTACTTATACTGCTGATTTTGTTTTTGATTTATCCCTGCCGGCCCTCGCAAGAAAAATCTCGCCCTTTTTACGGGCGCAACTATGCGCACCGCGGGCTGCACACCAAAGATAAATCGGTGCCCGAAAACAGCCTGGCAGCTTTCCGTGCTGCCGTCGAACATGGCTACGGCATCGAGCTGGACATTCAGCTTTCCAAAGACGGTGAGGTGGTTGTTTTTCACGACGATACGCTCGACCGCGTTTGCGGCGTGCATGGGCGTGTGGACGCTTACACTTTACAGGAGCTGCGCAGCTTTTCTCTGTGCGGCACCGAGCAGCGCATTCCGCTCTTGACCGAAGTGTTTGAGGTAATGGACGGCAAAGCACCGATGATCATCGAACTGAAAAGCGGCCCCCGCAATACAGAGCTTTGCGAAAAAGGCTACGCGCTCATGCAGCAGTACCACGGCGCTTACTGTATCGAAAGTTTTGACCCGCGCATTGTTTGCTGGTTTAAAAAGCATGCGCCGCAGGTGCTGCGCGGCCAACTGGCCGGCCGACCCGAAACCTACAATACTCTGCCGAGCGTCGGTGGCTTTGTGCTTGGTAATCTACTGGGCAATGTGCTTGCCCGCCCCGAGTTTGTTGCTTACGACAACGCCAAAAAGCCTTGGACTGTCCGTCTGTGCGACCGTCTTGGCGCACTGAGGGTTCTTTGGACAGCACGCGATGAAGCCGACAAGGCGCGTGTTGAGTCTGAGAACGACCTCGTTATCTTCGAGTTTTATCTGCCGGAAGTGCAGTTCCGCACCGAGGCTTAAACGGTAGCTGTTCCCTGCGTTATCCTTTATATGATAAAAGTGCTGATGAATGCAAGTCTTGGCTGCCATCAGCATTTTTTATTGCCTATTTTTGTATTGGCGCAGACAACACAAAGTAAGCGAGAAAGCTTGGGGCCGGGGCCGCCAACTTGGCTTATTGACGCAATAAAAACAACAAAAGTGCTTGTCGTTTTCTTAGTCTGGGCTGGCAGTTGCAGCGGTATCCTTTTGCGCTTTTAAAATCTCATTTGCTGTAAGCATTCTAGCACAAGTACAAGCCCCGGTAAAGCAGTGCTTGCAGCGTGCAAACAAACAAAGTGGCACAGCGTAATTGCTGTGCCACTTTTTATGATTAGGAGAGAATCATTTCAACGAGATGGTCAACCACGACCAAAAATGATAATGAGTACGATGGCCACGAAGATGCAGGGAATCAGAAAATCCAGAAAACGAATTACGCCTGGCACCTTTTTTTGCGGTATTTTATCGTACATGCGCTCTTTCCAGTTAATAAAACTTTCATTGCGCGGGTCGGGCTTTTCAGGGGCTGTTTCGGGCAAATCTGCCTGTGCAGTTTGCTCCAGCTCTTGTTTTTCTTTTTCGTCCATATTGCTTATTTCTTGGCAAGGTATTTGCGGATATCCATTGCAACTGCAACGATGATAACAAGGCCCTGCACAATGTAGGTGTAGCTGGTTTCAACGCCCATAAACTGCATTGCAATTTTCAGCAATTCGAAAACGAGCACGCCGACAAAGATGCCGGAGACTTTACCAATACCGCCAGTGGTGGAAACACCGCCGATGGTGCAAGCCGCGATAGCGTCAAGCTCGTAGCCCTGTGCGGTGTTAACCGAAGCACCGCCGGACTTTGCAGCCATCAAGAAACCTGCAACGGCAAACAGAACGGATGCCAGCATGTAGATTTTGATTTTGGTTTTCGGTACGTTAACACCAGCAACCTCTGCTGCGTTTTCGTTGCCGCCGATGGCGTACATGTACTTGCCGTGACGGGTCTTATTGTAAAGGAACCACATAAAGGCACAAATAACGATGGCATACAAGAAGATGTAAGAGAACTTGGTGCCAAACAAGCCTTTGTTTGCAACGTTGGTAAAATCAGTGCGCAAGCCGCCGATGGGTTTTGCACCGGTGTAAACCAGGCAAATACCGTAGACGATAGTCTGCATACCCAGGGTAGCGATAAACGGCTGAACCTTGAGGTAGGAAACGACCAGACCGTTGCACAGGCCGACGATGGAGCAGATAGCCATAACAATGATAAGTACCAGCCACAGCGGCATCTCCGGCATGTTGGGATAAAAGCGGTCAGAGTAATCTGCACGCTGCAGCAAAATAGCAGCAATGCAAGCTGCAAAACCAACGGTACGGCCAGCAGAAAGGTCGTTGCCGGTGGTAATCAAGCAGCCGGAAATACCAAGTGCGATGATGTAACGGATCGAGGTATTCTTCATCAGGTTGACGATGTTTGCACCCGAGAAGAAACCAGGGCGGGCAATACCTACACCGATGGCGATGGCGACCAGCAGAATGATGATCGCGTTATTGCCCAGAAAAGATTTGATTCTTTTGCTGTTCAGATTTTTTGTAGCCTCCACTTTGGCGACCCCCTTATTCAAATTGTGTGGCGTATGCCAGCACATTTTCCTGTGTTGCGTTCTTACCGTCGACAATGCCAGTAACACGGCCGTCGCACATTACCATGATGCGGTCGGACATACCGATCAGCTCGCCCATTTCAGAAGAGATCATAATGATGCTCTTGCCCTGTTTTGCGAGGTCTGCGATAATGCAGTAAATCTCGTATTTTGCACCTACGTCAATGCCGCGGGTAGGCTCATCGAGAATCAGCACGTCCGGGCTGTTTGCCAGCCAACGGGCAATAAGTACCTTTTGCTGGTTGCCGCCTGAAAGCGAGCGAATCGCCGTTTTGCTTGACGGGGTTTTAATGGACATTTTTTCTTTGTTGTCCTGTACCAGCTCTTCAATCTTACCGTTGTCCAAAACAATTCCGGCGCGCAGGTACTGGTCCAGCGAAGAAATGGAAATGTTGTCGGCTACGCTCAGCACGCCAAGGATGCCTGTCGCACGGCGGTCCTCGGTCAGCAGGGCGATTTTCTTTTGAATCGCATCACGCGGGTGCTTGATGTGTAGTTCTTCGCCTTTGTATTCCACCTTGCCGCTGATGTGTCCGCGCAGACCAAAAATTGCTTCCATCAGCTCGGTACGCTGTGCACCAACAAGGCCGCCAACACCGAGGATTTCGCCCTTGCGCAGCTCAAAGCTGCAATTGCGGAAGCTGCGGGGATGGATAGAGGTGAAATCTTCTACTTTAAGTACCACCTCGCCCGGCACGTTTTCGCGCTTCGGGTAGAGATTGGTCAGCTCACGGCCAACCATGCGGGTGATGATAAGGTCAGTGGTCAGCTCTTTGGAATTCCAGGTGCCGATGTACTGGCCATCACGCATGATGGTGACTTCGTCAGAAATGCGCAGAATCTCATCCATTTTATGCGAGATATAGACGATGGAAACGCCCTGTGCTTTCAGCTCACTGATAATCGTGAACAGTGCTTCTACCTCGTTTGCGGTCAGCGACGAAGTTGGCTCGTCTAGAATGAGCACTTTACAATCCGCCGAAACCGCCTTCGCAATCTCCACCGACTGCATCTGAGAAACCGAGAGCGTGCCAAGCTTCTGCTTGGGGTCAAAGTTCATATGTACTTTTTCAAGCAGCGCTTCGGTATCTTTAAACATCTTTTCGTGGTCAATGACAGGGAGGAATCCGAGCAGTTTTTTCATCGGATACCGACCAATATAGATGTTTTCCGCAACACTGCGTGCAGGAATGGGCTGCAGTTCCTGATGCACCATAGCGATGCCGCGGTTTAGGGCGTTCATCGGGTCAGTAATATCGACCTTCTCGCCCTCGTAATAAATTTCGCCGCTGTCCATTTTGTAAATGCCAAACATGCACTTCATCAGTGTGGATTTACCCGCGCCGTTTTCTCCCATCAGCGCATGGACAGTGCCCGGTTTCAGTTTAAGCTGCGCGCCATCCAGTGCTTTAACACCAGGAAAGGTTTTCACCACATCGCGCATCTCTAAACGATACTCAGACATAGACTGGCCCCCCTTAACTATACTTTACTTTATTATAGCAGGGCATTTTTTCTCCGTCTATCTCCATTCGTTGCATAATCAGAGAATATTGTCCTGTAATTTTTGGATATTGGCTTTTTGGGGTATTTGTACATACCCAAAAAGAAAGGTGCGTGCGCGACTCATCGCACACGCACCTGTTCATTTTGAAGGTTTAAGAATTACTTATTTGACAACTTTCACGTAGTCAACAGTGTAGTTCTGGTCGCCGTCATCTTTGTTGAGGCCGCCGTCAATGAAGGTCTTGACGCAATCGCCAGCGGTGTGTGCCTGGCCGATGTGGTCGTTCAGAACGGTGCCGGTCATGGTGCCAGCGTCAACCATTGCTTTTGCCTCTTCGAGAGCGTCAACACCTACGAGGTAGATGTCTTTGCCAACGGTGCGGCCTGCAGCGGTGATAGCCTGTGCAGCGCCAAGAGCCATAGCGTCGTTGTTGCAGAAGATAACGTCGATCTTATCGCCGTACTGGGTCAGAGCGGTAGCAGCCAGCTCCTGGCCTTTTGCCTGGTCCCAGTCACCGCGCTGCTCGAACAGTTTGTTTACTTTCAGGCCAGCGTCGGTAAGTGCTTTGATGGAGAACTCGGTGCGGTACTGTGCGTCAACGTTCTCAGGGTCGCCCATGATCATGATGTAGTCGACAGTGCCGTTGCCGTTGAAGTCGCCTTTGTTCTCGGTCTCAGCGATGATTTCGCCCTGGAAGGTGCCGGACTGACGAGCGTCAGCGCCAACATAGCAGGCTTTCTCATAGCTTGCGAGGTCTTCAGCAGTCGGCTCACGGTTGATGAATACAACGGGGATGTCAGCAGCTTTTGCAGCTTCGATTACGGTCGGAGCAGCGGAAGCCTGAACCAGGTTGACAACGAGGCAATCAACGCCCTGGGTGATGAAGGTGTTGACCTGCTCGGTCTGGGTTGCCTGGTCATTTTTGCCGTCAACAACAGTGACGTCGTAGCCCATGTCGCTGAGGTATTTGTCCAGTTCTTCACGATAGAGGGTCATGAAGTTGTCGTCAAATTTGTAAATGCAAACGCCAACTTTGCCGCCTTTAGCGGTAGTGGAAGCGACAGAGCCTGCTGCAGAAGATGCAGGTGCAGAAGCTGCCGGTGCAGAGGATGCCGAACCGCCGCATGCCACGAGGGACAGGGCCAGCACAGCAGTCAGAGCTAATGCGATGACTTTTTTCATTGGATTCTCTCTCCTTTTTTCTTTTCGGTGCTGCCGAACCCCTGAATTAACTGCACGGCAAACGCTGTTTGCCGGTATGAGAAGGGTGCTGTTAATTATGGATATTCTGTGCAGCGCGTCGAAAAATGTTGCATATCGCACCTTGGTTTAGGTGCACCTTCATGTTAGCACCCGTTTTATAATATGTCAACAAATTTAAGATTTTTGATACGATTTTTTAATTAATTCTGCTCATTTTTGGTCGTAGCATCAAAAAGCTACAAGCTTTTTTATACATTCCTCACATGAAAGCAGGTATATAACTTTCGTTCAATCAATGGATTTTTGTTGCTTATTGCTATTTGCCAGTATTTTATATAAAGATTACACCTCGTAATCTGCCGCATACCGCTCTACTGCATAAGAGTGCACAATGGTTTTTGCTTTCAGGTGCTCTGGATGGCCTTGATAGCCCTCTACGGCAGCGCGATCAGTCAGTTCTGTGTACAATGCGACATCACAGCCCTGATAGCAGCGGCGCACTTCTGCACTAAGCAGGCCGGGCACAAGGCCGACCAAACGTTCCAGAGCTATCTTAATCTCTGCTGCCGCGGCATCCTTGTCGCAATCCTCACGCAGGTTCCAAAGTACAATATGCTTTACCATAAAAATCCTCTTTCCGGCACGGCAAATCACCGCTGCCCTATAATTAGTTTTATCTTAGTCTTTTTTGTGAAAATCTTCAAGTCCCAGGTCATTGCCAAGCAGGCTGCCTGCGGCAACGGCCGTCTGCCCGTATTTCTGCCGCAGAGCGTCCATTGTCCGCTCCAGCTTTTCGCGGCGGGGATCGGGCGGGGCAGTCTCCTGCTCTGCAAACAAGCCCATCTGGCAGGGCACCGGGCCGGTAACCAGCCGCTCAGCCGTAACGGTAAGCGCGCGAATCGGCTTACCCGCTGGCCAATTTGCGCGTACCAGCTGCACGGCAGCTTCGGTAATTTCGCTTGCCAGGTCGGTTTCTCGTGGCAGTGTTTTCTGGCGCGAGATACTTTTGAGCGCGGTATCTTTTATCATAACCTGTACCGCCGTGCATTTAAGCCCCTTTGCCCGCAGGCGTGCTGCCACCTCATCGGCGAGGTAGCCGGTGCCGGTGCGCAGATCTGCAGGGGTGACGAGATCTCGCTTGAAAGTAATGCCGTTACCGATGCTTTTGACCTGTTCCGGCTCATGCTGGGGTGCGACGGGCGACTCGTCCTCACCGGCAGCATAGCGGCGCAGTTGCTGCCCCATCTTGCCAAACACCTGCGTCAACCGTGCTTCGTCGGCACTGGCAAGCTCACCAAGTGTACAAATCCCCATGCTGCGCAGCTGCTGTTCCGCTGCTCGCCCCACAAAAATCATCGCAGTAGCTCGCAGCGGATACACAATCTCGCGGCAATTTTCGCGGGTAATCACCGTGGTGGCATCCGGCTTTTTATAATCTGAACCCAGTTTTGCATAAATTTTATTGTACGAAACCCCGACCGAAATGGTTAGGCCCAGCTCTTTTTTTACAGTAGCGCGAATGACATCCGCAAGTTCAGCGCCGGACTGGGCAAACAAATGCAAGCTGCCCGTCACATCCAGCCAGCTTTCATCAATGCCAAACGGCTCAACGAGATCTGTATAGCGACCGTAAATCTCATTGAGTTTTTTGCTATATTCGCGATAGAGGTCGTGGTGGGGCGGCAGCAAAATTAAAGCAGGGCATTTGCGCCTTGCCTGCCACACAGTTTCCGCCGTCACAATCCCAAACTTTTTTGCGGCTTCGTTTTTTGCCAAAATAATGCCGTGTCGGCTGCCGGCACCTCGCGAAGTTCCGGGTGCGCCAGCAGTTCGACCGAGGCAAAAAAGCTATTGCAATCACAGTGCAAAATCACACGATCCATGCTGTTTCCCCTTTCGCGAAATTTTGCGATACCGCGCGTTTTGGCACGCCTTTCGCCGTAGCTTTTTCTTACCTTCTTATTATATCGCATCCCGAAACCCGGCGCAAACAACTGCTCAGTAGAAAATGCGTGCAGGTTAGCCGCTCATTTTTACACCTTACGCCAAAACGCTTGCAGCGACGGGGTCTATTTTCTATAATACAGACACAGGGCCCGAACAAACGGCTGCCCGCGATACGGCAACCCGCGGCGCAGCAGAGGAAAGGAATCACACCGCCTATGAACATACGCATTCAGGAATCTCCCGGTGCAGCTGATACCGAGGTTGTTATTACCTGCCGACGGGCAGATGAACAGATTCTTAAAATGATCTCGCTTTTGCACACCTTTGAAAAGAAACTCACCGGGGTAAAAGACGGCGAAACCTTTTTGCTGGACGCCGCTTCTGTCCTCTACATCGACACGGTAGATAAGAAAACTTTTCTTTACACCAAAAATGGTGTTTACGAAACGCCGCTTCGGCTTTATGAGCTGGAAGAACGGCTTTCTGCTTCTGATTTTCTGCGCGCCGGCAAATCCTGCATCGTAAACTTTGCACAGGTGCAGTCGCTGCGTCCGGAATTTGGCGGCAAGCTTATTTTAACGCTGACCAGCAAAGAGCGCATTTTTGTTTCGCGCCAATATGCGGCAGCGGTAAAACAGAAACTCGGCATCTAGCCGAAAACAAGGAGGGTATTATGAAACGATTTTTAGAAGGCACGCTGCAATGGAAAACTGCCGCTTGCTTTATGTTTACCGGCTCGGTCATTGTCACCATGCTCGTTTTCAGCTGTTTCGGGCAGCAGTATATTTCGATTATGACCCTGCTTTCGCTGCTGATTATTTCAGCGCTCGGCACCTTTATCCAGTTTCTCGCATTCACAGATACCATCATTAAAAATCTGCGGTATTCGCTGCGGCTGCTTCTCTTTGCAGTTCCTTTTTTGCTGCTGCTCACCTGCTGCGCCTATTTCTTCGCGTGGTTCCCTACCGAAGAGTTTGGCAGCTGGGCAATTTTTGTTGGCATCTTCGTCGGCATCTTCTGCATTATGACGCTTGCGTTTGAGCTATATTACCGCTATATGGGCAAAAAGTACGACGGATTGTTGGGTCAATACCGCAAACAGCAGGAAAAACAAAAATAAGTTCGAGAATTGCCGATCCGGTCCCACCGGATCGGTTTTCTTTTTGCTTTTTTTCGCGTATAATCAAAGCAAACAGCATGTTCTTACAAGAGGTGAAACCATGAACAAAGCGGTACAAAAACAGCTGGCAAAACTCGGCGCAAAAGAGCAAAAGCGTTTGGAGGCCCCCGCAAAAGAACCCGGCCTTTCTGCAAAGCTGATAGAGAAAGTGCCCCCCGGGCTAAAAACCACGCTGGACACCGCCTTTGCCAAAGCTTTTGAGGTCGTGTTCACCAAGGGCACCCCCATCATTGATAAATCTTATGATAAAGAGGCTGTTGCCTTTCGGTTTGACGTAAGCAACTACGCCGTGGACCGCAAAACCACGAAAAAAACGCTGCGCGCAGTAGATAAAAATGCCAACCGCACCGGCCTGCTCAGCCATGGGCTTTCGGTCGCAAGCGGTGCCGGGCTGGGGGTGCTGGGCATTGGCCTGCCGGATATTCCTATTTTTTTAGGGCTTTTATTGCGTGGCCTTTACGAAACTGCACAAAGCTATGGCTTTTGCTGCGATACCCCTGCCGAGCGTGTTTATCTGCTGCGGCTCATCCGCACCGCCCTTACAGACGGCGAAGCCCGCGCGCGCAGCACTGCCGCCCTCGATATTTCTCTCTGCGGCGAGGCATCGCTCGAAGAAGAAATTCGGCGTACTGCAGCCGCACTTTCTGACGCGATGCTGGTAAGCAAATTTTTGCAGGGCATTCCTATTGTGGGCATTACAGGCGGCATTTCGAACCACATCGTTTACCGGCAGGTGCTACAGCTGGCAAAGTTAAAATATAAACAGCGCTATTTGTACACCAAGCTGTAACAAGCCGTGTGCGGGCACTGGCTTTTCTGCCCTGGCGCGCCACATATTTTTCACCGGTTTTTCATCACCCAGCGGTATTTGTCGGATGCAATACCGCTAAAACTGTGGTATACTAAGGCCAAGAAACTTCGTAATTCGGCACGCCCGAACGGTTTTGCCCTTTTGTTGCACATGGGCAAAATAATGGATTGTGGAAGAAAGGTGAGATGACCCTTATGGAAAACAACGTAAAAAGAATGATTTCGGATATGGCACTGCGCGCTTCTGTTATGGCAGAGGGCGCAAAGGACGTTTTTGCAGATGCAAGCCGCGTGGCAATGAACAAAGCAGACCTTGCGAAACTGAACCTGGAGCTGGTACGTTTGCGTGCAGACTGTGAAAGCCTTTTCGCTGAAATTGGCAGAACCTTTTACCTGATGAACAGCGGCTCCTGGCCGATGCATGAAGAAGAGACCCCGGAACAGCGCATTGAAACCCTGCTTTGCCAGGTATCCGAAAAAGAGATGCTGGCCAATGACATCAGCGACCGCATTGCAGCAATGAGCGGCAAACTGACCTGCCCAAGCTGCGGAAAAGAATGCGACCGCGAAGCTGCATTTTGCTCCGGCTGCGGCGCAAATCTGCATCCCCCCATTTACACCGAGGCAGACTAAACAAATTTTGCCCGGCTGCAACGGACTGTGAAAATTATTTTTTCTCAACGCTAATCACAAAGGGCGTCCCTAAGAGGGCGCCTTTGTGCTTTTAAAAGGAGTGTTCCCTTATGTGGCAAACCGAATTATTCGGCTTTACCGTTTATCAACTTTTCTGGTATTTTTGTATTTATTCGGTGCTGGGCTGGTGTACAGAAGTGGTATTCTGCACTGTTAACACCGGCAAATGGGTCAATCGAGGGTTTCTCAATGGGCCGGTTTGCCCCATTTACGGCTTCGGCGTGCTTATCGTGCTCTGCGTTTTAACCCCGCTGAAAGATAACTTTTTTATTTTATTTGCAGGGGCGGCTTTGCTGACCAGCCTTCTTGAACTTTTTACCGGCTTTGTGCTGGAAAAAGCGTTCCATACTCACTGGTGGGATTACAGTGATGTACCTTTCAACATTGGCGGCTACATATGTTTAAAGTTTTCCCTCATCTGGGGGCTTTGCTGCGTTATGGTCGTGCGGGTAGTGCATCCTGTTGTCGCAGACCTTGTTGCGCTGGTGCCTCCGCTGGCAGGCGAAATTATTGCCATTCCGGTATTTATTGTTTTTGTCACCGATTTTATTGTCACCGCAACCTCGATTGCACACTTTAACCGCGACCTTGGCGAGCTTGCCCGCCTCACCGATGCACTGCATCATCAGTCGGATATCCTCTCGCAGGCACTGGGTGATACCTCGCTGGCAGTTTCTGAAAAACTCGAAGGCGCTGCAAGCTTGCTCTCTGACAAACTGGAGGATACCAAAGCAGACCTGACCGCAAAAGCAGCGGTCGCTGCAGAAGAGACTTTCCGCCGCAAAGAAGAACTTGCAGGCAAAGCAATTGCTGCCGCTGAGGCCGCTGCGCGCCGCAAGGACGAAATTACAGAAAAAGCCCGTGCAAAGGCTGCGGAATCGCTGCGGTATAAACAGGAGCTGACCGCGCGTTATGAGGCACTGATGAACAAGCGCCAGCACACCGCACGCCGGTTGGCACGTGCTTTCCCGGATATGCGCCACACTGTTTACCGCGAAACATTTGAGGCAATGCGCGAGCGGATGCGCCGCAAATAAGCGCATTTTATCTCGCCTCGCTTACTGAAATAAAATAAAACAGGGTACCCCGGCCAGTGGCAATGGGGCACCCTGTTTTTCTTTTATTGTTCTAGCTTGGCACAGGCATACAGCTTACCTTCCAGATAACCAAACATACGGTTGCGCTGCCAGACGAGCAGCAAAAACAGCCCAATCAGCGCCAACACCGAAAGCATCGGCTTTGAAAGCAGTCGTCCTGCGACAAACCCGCTCAGTAAGCTGGTAACTTCCAGCCCCAGCGAAACGCAGTGCTCTTGCAGCCATTTTCGCTTCCAATAAGCGCGGCGCTCCGGCGTCGTAAATGTTTGCTCTTTTAGCTCTTCAAAAGCCTCACTGCGGTTTCGCACGGCCTTTGGCGTGTTTGATACTGCCCCTGCCAGTAGCTCTGCCACGCTTACCTCAAATAATTCAGCAAGCAATTGCAGCATTTCAATGTCCGGTAAATAGCGCGCATTTTCCCACCGCGACACGGTTTTATTGGTGATACCCAGCTGGTCTGCAAGTTGCTGCTGGGTCCACCCTCTGCCGCGACGCAGCGATGCGATGAACTTCCCTATTTTAATTTGATCCACACACCCACCCCCTGCAAACATCATTGTAGCACAGCCGCAAAAAAAAGAATTGCCCACCAAACGCGAATCTTTGGACACTCGCACGGTTCGCTCTCACCTTCTGTGCACTCGTGGGTTTTCCGGTTTACAACTCGTGGGTAAGCTCTGCAATTTTTTCTTTGGCCGCAGCAAGGGTTTGCCGGCCCTCTTGGGTAATGCAGTAGTATTTGCGGGTCTTGCCCTCCACTACTTGTTTTTCGGTTTGTAACAAATCTGCTTTTTCAAGATTGTGCAAAATAGGGTACAATGTGCCTGCACTGATATCGTACCCATGATGAGCGAGTTCTTCGATCATCCATGCCCCATAAAAAGGCGCTTTGGCAGCATGGTGCAAAATATGAATTTGAATAAAGCCTAGAAAAAGTTTCCGCAAAATTGCATCTTGCATCTCGTTGTCCTCCGTGGTAGAATGTCAATATCGAATTTCGATATCGATATTCGCTTTTATTTATGATACCTATATTTCTTAGGTATGTCAAGGAGGAACCCCTGGATGATACCTCTCTTTCAGTTTTCTGATGTTTGTTTTGGTGATTTTCTCACTTATCCCGATATTACACTGGCAGAACAGCGCTGTACTTTTATTATGGGCCAAAGCGGCTGCGGCAAAAGCACACTGCTGCGGTTGCTTAACAGCCTTGTCAGCCCTTCTCGCGGCACCATTCAATACCGGGGCGAGAACCTTGCCACCCTCGATACACTGGCCTTGCGGCGCAATGTATTGCTCTGTCCGCAGGATGTTTTTTTATTTGAAGGCAGCATCAGCGAAAATTTTTCGCAGTATTTTGGCTACCGTGATGCCCCCTGCCCCAGCGAGGAAACGATGCAGCAATTTTTACAACTTTGCTGCCTTTATCTGCCATTGACAGCCCGGTGCGAAACGCTTTCGGGTGGCGAGCGGCAGCGTGTGCTGCTGGCCATCTGCCTTTCGTTTTTGCCACAGGTGCTGCTGCTGGACGAACCCACCGCAGCCCTTGACGAAACAACTGCGCAGCAGGTGTTGGCAAATGTGAAACTGTTTTGCAGCGAGCGGCAGATTACACTCATCATCGTTTGCCACAATCCGCGGCTGGCAGAACTTTATGCAGATGAAACCGTTCTGCTGGAAAAGGAGGCGGCGAAATGAATCAGGTCGTTCAACTTCAAATCGGCCAGTTTGCACTGATTTACCTTTTGCTGCTTGCCGTGCTTGCAGTAATGAAAAAATGCCGGGTGAACGAAGCAAAATTGCTCGTGGTTGCCAGCGTGCGCATGACGGTGCAGCTTACGCTGGCGGGGTGGGTGTTAATGGCACTTATCGCGCATCCGCACCCTGCTTTTACGTTGCTCTACCTCGCTGTAATGGTCGGGTTTGCAATCTACCAGGTGCTGCGTAAAGTGCCGGGGTTAAACCGCCGCTTTCAGTGGATTGTCGGGCTTTCGGTAGCCGTACCGGGGCTGGCCGTACTCTTCTTTTTTATACGGGTAGTGGTGGGGGAAAAGCACTTCAATCCGCAATACGTGATTCCGATTTCCGGCATGATTATGGGCAACACGATGACAGGCGCAGCACTGGGACTAAAAACCTTCTGCGATAGTCTTGCTGGCCAGCGCAGCAAATTGCAGGCACTGCTTGCAATTGGGGCTTCGCCGCAAAAAATTCTGTTTCCGTTTGTCAGCAGCGCGCTCGAAACTGCGCTGCTGCCGACCCTCAACTCCATGCTCGGCATGGGCATTGTTTCACTGCCCGGGATGATGACAGGACAAATTCTTTCCGGCACCCTGCCTACCACGGCTATTCTATATCAAATCGCAATTATGGTGGCGATTTGTGCCGTGGTCTGCCTTTCCTGCTTTGGGGCGCTGTTTTTTGGCTACCGAACCCTTTACAATGACCGCAACCAGATTTTGTTGTAATCCTCAAATCAGCGCCTGCGCAATAAACTGATTACATAGAAAAAGCACCCCTGCCGGCTAACCCGGAAGGAGTGCTTTTTATTTTAGATGTTCGCCTGCGATTTTCAACGCCGCAAGCTATGCGCTGTTTATTTTTCAAACATATCCTTAATGGTTTTGAAAAAGCCCTTGCGCTGCTCGTAGTTTTCGTCTTTGAGCGTATCCTCAAACGTTTTCAACGCATCGCGCTGGGTACGGGTCAGCCGTTTGGGAATCTCCACATTGACCTTAACATACTGGTCGCCGCGGCCTTTGCCATTGAGATACTGGATGCCTTTGCCCTTAAGGCGGAAAGTTGTACCGCCCTGGGTGCCTTCCGGCACGGTGTACTCTACCTTGCCATCGATGGTGGGCACCACGATAGATGCGCCAAGCACAGCCTGCGAGTAGGTGATGGGCACAGTGACCCAAACGTCGTAATGGTCACGCTCGAACAGGGTGTCGGGGCGCACCGTTACCACAACGATAACGTCGCCTGCCGGGCCGCCATTGATGCCTTTATCACCAAGGCCACGCATTGCAAGGCTCTGGTCATCATCGATACCAGCCGGGATATTAACCTCCAGCTTTTTGGTGTTCTGCACACGTCCGGTGCCGGAGCATTTGCGGCAGGGGTCAGAAATAATCTTGCCCTTGCCAGCGCAGCGCGAACAGGGCCGGCTGCTCTGCATTACACCAAATGGGGTGCGCTGCTGCACGTTTACTACGCCGCGGCCGCCGCAATCGGGGCAGGTGTCTTGATGGGTAACGGTAACCGTTTTTTTACAGCCGTGCGCCGCCTCCATAAAGGAGATAACGACCGATGCACGGATATCTGCGCCCCGGCGCGGTGCATTGGGATTGGCACGACGGCTGCCGCCGCCAAAGCCCTGCCCAAAAATGCTGCCGAAAATATCGCCGAGGTCGATGTCGCCCTCAAAGCCGCCGAAGCCGCCACCAAAGCCGCCTGCGCCTGCCCCATAGCTGGGGTCAACGCCTGCATGGCCAAACTGGTCGTATCGGGCTTTTTTATCCTGGTCGGAAAGCACTTCATAGGCCTCGTTGACCTCTTTGAATTTTGCTTCCGCCTCTTTGTCATCGGGGTGCAGGTCCGGGTGGTATTTTTTCGCCTGTTTGCGGTACGCTTTTTTAATATCGTCGTCGCTTGCGCCCTTGGCGATGCCGAGCACCTCGTAATAATCACGTTTCTCTGCCAATGGTATTCACCTCGTCTATGTGCGCCCGCTCGCCGCGCGCCGCTGGTTATGTGACCCGCAAAGCCGACAGAGCGTTGTGCCCTGTCGGCCTGCGGAAACTTATTTGATGCCTAAGCAGCCCATGGGGCTGCTTTCATAGGATTGCAGCTTGCGGCTGCGCCGCTGGGATGGGCGGTTTATTCGCCGTCCTTTACCTCGCGGAAGTCAGCGTCGACAACACCGTCATCATTTGCAGGGCCGCTCTGTGCTGCACCCTGTGCGCCTTGTGCGCCCTGTGCTGCCTGAGCCTGCTGTGCAGCCTCGCTGTAAACGCGCTGGCTCATATTGCCGATGGCTTTTTCCAGCTCGCCCTGTTTTGCTTTGATTGCTTCAAGGTCCTCGCCTTTGAGTGCCTCTTTGAGTGCCTCTTTGGCATCCTCAATGGCTTTTTTCTCATCTGCGGTCATCTTGTCGCCCATCTCGCTGATGGTTTTTTCGGTCTGGTAAACCATGCTGTCAGCAGCGTTGCGGGTCTCAACTTTTTCTTTCTGCTTTTTGTCTTCTTCAGCGTGTTTTTCTGCCTCTGCAACCGCTTTCTCGATGTCGTCTTTGCTCATGTTGGTAGAAGCGGTGATTGTGATGCTCTGCTCTTTGCTGGTGCCGAGATCTTTTGCGGAAACGTGAACGATGCCGTTGGCGTCGATGTCGAAGGTAACTTCGATCTGGGGCACGCCACGCGGTGCAGCGGGGATACCGTCGAGGTGGAAAGTACCCAGAGATTTGTTGTCACGTGCAAACTCGCGCTCGCCCTGCAGAACATTGACTTCTACGCTGGGCTGGTTGTCAGCAGCAGTAGAGAAGACCTGGCTCTTTTTGGTCGGGATGGTGGTGTTGCGCTCGATGATTTTGGTGCAAACGCCGCCGTAGGTTTCGATACCGAGAGACAGCGGGGTAACGTCGAGCAGCAGAATGCCTTTGACGTCGCCGCCCAGAACGCCGCCCTGGATAGCTGCGCCGATTGCAACGCACTCATCGGGGTTGATGCCTTTGAACGGCTCGGTGCCCATGAATTTCTTAACAGCTTCCTGTACCGCCGGAATACGGGTAGAGCCGCCAACCAGCAGAACCTTGTGCAGGTCGCCCGGTTTGAGGCCAGCGTCTGCCAGTGCCTGACGGGTGGGGGCCATGGTTTTCTCAACCAGGTCAGCAGTCAGCTCGTCGAATTTTGCACGGGTAAGGGTGGTGTCGAGATGTTTGGGGCCAGTTGCGTCTGCGGTGATAAACGGCAGGTTGATTGCGGTGCTGGTCACGCCAGACAGCTCAATTTTTGCTTTTTCAGCGGCTTCTTTCGGGCGCGGCCCAGCCATTTTGTCGCTGCGCAGGTCGATGCCGTTTTCTTTTTTGAACTCTTCTGCGAGGTAGTTGATGATGCGCTCATCGAAGTCGTCGCCGCCCAGACGGGTATCGCCTGCGGTTGCAAGAACTTCGGTAACGCCATCGCCCATCTCGATGATGGAAACGTCGAAGGTGCCGCCGCCAAGGTCATAGACGAGAATCTTCTGATCGTTCTCTTTGTCTACGCCGTAAGCAAGTGCTGCTGCGGTCGGCTCGTTGATGATACGTTTGACCTCGAGGCCTGCGATAGCGCCGGCGTCTTTGGTTGCCTGACGCTGCGAGTCAGAGAAGTAAGCCGGTACAGTGATAACTGCTTCGGTAACTTTCTCGCCGAGGTAAGCCTCTGCATCTGCTTTCAGTTTAGCAAGCACCATTGCAGAAATCTCTTGCGGGGTGTATGCTTTATCGTCAATTTTTACTTTGTAGTCGGTGCCCATTTCACGTTTGATCGAAGAAACGGTGCGCTCCGGGTTGGTGATCGCCTGGCGTTTTGCCACCTGGCCGACCATACGCTCGCCGGTTTTAGAAAATGCAACAACGGACGGTGTGGTACGCGCGCCTTCTGCGTTAGCGATAACGACCGGCTCGCCGCCTTCCATAACGGCTACACAGGAGTTTGTGGTGCCCAAGTCAATACCAATGATTTTTCCCATAACTGATCTCTCCTTATCAATATCAAACTGTTAAAGTCAAATGTTTTATGATAAACAGCCGAAGCTGAATATTGTTGTGTGTTTATTCTGCAACTGCGACAGTTGCGTGACGGATTACCTTGCCGTGCAGGGTGTAGCCCTTTTGCAGCACTTTTGTCACGGTGCCGCTCGGCAGCTCGTCGGTGGCGGGCTCCTGCATCACGGCTGCGTGCAGTTCGGGGTCGAACGGCTCGCTTTGTGCTTTGATTTCGGTTACGCCGAGTTTTTCAAATGCGGCTGCACATTTGGTCAGTGTCATCTCTACGCCTTTGCGGTAGGCTTCATCCTGCGTGGGCGCGGATACTGCCATCTCAAGGGTGTCAATCACCGGCAGCAGCTCTGCAACTGCGCTGGATACGCCGTTTCCAAAAGAAGCCTCTTTTTCTTTTGCGGTGCGTTTGCGGTAGTTATCGTACTCCGCGGCAGTCCGCATCAGTGTGTCTTTCGCGTTGTCGGCTTCTTTCTGTGCTGCTTGCAGCTTTTCGGTCAATGCGGCAATTTCTTTTTCTGCCTTGCCCGGCTTCTCTTTTTTATGTTTCATATCCTCTGCTTTCGGGGGCTCAGCCGTTTCTACTTCGGGGGGATTCGGCTCTGCAGCCACCTGCTGCTCCTGGTTCATTTTTTCTTCTGCCATGTCGTTCGTTCCTTTCGTTCCGTCGGGGCACATCACCGCTTGGGTGTGGCCTTCGGGGGATTATCCCTCGATTCCGGTCATTGCGGTGCCGAGTTTTGCAGCAAAATATTCCAGCTGCGGCAGCACCTTAAAGTAAGGCATGCGCGAGGGGCCAAGCAATGCGATTGTGCCGGTGCGCCCGCCGCCTGCAAGGTAGCGTTTGGTAGCAATGGCTGCACCCGGCAGCTTGCCTTCTTCCAGCTCATCGCCAAGCAGCACAGCTGTGCGGCTTGTGGTAGGGCTGATGAGGCGCTGCAATTCCTCGGTGTTGCCAAGCAGTTTAAGACAGCTTTTCAAGCTGGGTTCGAGTTCTGGCCAGTTGAGCATTTTTTCCTGACCCGCGATAAACACCTTGCCGCGGCCTGCACCTTTCAGCAGCCGAAGCGCCGCAGCCAAAATAGGCCAAAGCGCCTGTTGTGCGCCAAGCCCCTCTTTGAGCAATGTTTCGGTCAACGGATTAATATCGTCTTTGGAAACAAAGCAGAGGGTTCGGTTGAGGTATGAGGTAATCGATGCAATATCGTCACCGGTGAGCGGGCGTTCTGTCGCCGCCACGCGGGTCGCCACGCCGCCTACGGAAGAAACACTGAGGACCGCGGCGTTAGAGCGCCCGGTTTGTATTACGTTAAAGTAGGCGACCTTGACATCGTCGCTTTTGGGTGTGGTTGCGATTGCCGTGTAACCGGTCATCGCAGAGATTTCTTTTGCGGTCGCTTTTGCGAGCCGTTCGGGTTCATAGTCAAACCCTTCAAACGCGCGGTCAATGCGGTCTTTCTCTGCGGCAGTCAGTCCGGTTTCCGGCTCAAGCAGGTTTTCGATATAGTAGCGATAGCCCTCCATGCTGGGCACACGGCCCGCGCTGGTGTGGGGCTGCTCCAGCAGACCGAGCTTTGTCAGCGCCGCCATCTCGTTGCGCAAGGTGGCAGAGGAGACCGCCATATCGAGGTAGTTGCAAAGCAGGTTAGAGCCTACCGGCTCACCGGCATCTGCGTAAAGAGAAACGACAGCCGCAAGGATGCGTCGTTTGCGTTCATCCATGCCCATCAGCTTCCCTCCCTTTGGTTTTGTTTTAGCACTCGTTACTCTTGAGTGCTAAGATTATTTTACACCAACTTTTCTCGTTGTCAAGGGCTGCTTAAAAAATATTCGATTTTTTAACAGATTGGTCACATTTCTTTTTTACTGCTAAAACTTCCGATGCCAAATAAGCCGCTCTGCCGTTTAATATATACATTATAAGTAAAAATATCAGCCGCTTTCTGCTCCGTTTTTCCAAATCGCATTGCAAAGTTGGCAACCTATCTCAGCAGATTGCAGCAGTAACCGTGCGGTGGTTTTCTTGCGGAGCAAATAAAAAAGCACCGGCGGCCTAGGGTGGCTGTCAGTGCTCTTTTATTTGTATGAATGTTTGCCGGCAAGTGCCAACACAGGTTGACACAATGCTTTAAACTGTGCCGTTTTTCTCCGGCAGCTCTTCTTTTACTGCAATCAGCGCCTTAATCGGCACACCCATCGTAGCAAATTTCTGCTCATATTCGGTGCGCAGGTTCCAATCGGGCTCGTCGGCGTGCAAATCTCGGCTGCAAAAGCGCAGCGAAAAACCACATTCTGCAAAATACTCCAAACTCGCTTCAAAAAGCTCGTCATCATCGGTTTTAAACCAGATTTCGCCCCCCGGCTTTAAAAACGCTCGGTACTGCATCAGCTGGCGTGGGTGGGTCAGCCGACGTTTGTTATGGCTTGCCTTGGGCCAGGGATTGCAAAAATTAATATGGATGCGCTCTACCGTGTCTTCGGGCGCAATGTCTGCATCAATCCACTGGATATTGAGGGCGGTCAACCGAAAATTGCCGCTGTCTTTGCCCGCTGCCTCATATTCTTCTTCCACCCGACGCTTGGTAAGCACCAGCACATCGCTTAAATAATCCACCGCAAGATAGTTGATGTCAGGATGGGCGGCGGCATACCGTGCCGCGAAGCCGCCTTTGCCGCAGCCCAGCTCTAAAATAAGTGGCTGGGGTTTTGCAAAAGCGCTTTGCCAGGCACCGCGCTGGGCTTCGGGGTCGGCAATATAAAAGGGGCAAGCTGCAAGCTCGGGCTTTGCATAGGGTTTGTGCCTCATTCGCATAGTTTTCGTATCCTTTTCTGTTTCAACGTTCCCGCTCTGCATCGCGTGCACAGAGCCTCTTACTATTATATAGAATTGTTCGCTTGCGTCAATGCCGCGCGCTCTGCATCTATCAGCTGCGACGGTCCACGGAAGAGATTGTCATACCGATAGACCGCATAGCCGTCTGCGCCGGCCTCTCGCAAAAATTTGACCATCTTGGCAAGGTTGGTGCCGCTTTGCCATTCACTGCTCTCCTGGCTGCTGCCGTCGCCCTCACCAATGCGGTAAGCGCCAAGGCCCACATACAGCGCCACCGAATCATCGCGCGGCATATCCAGCCAGTTTTTGGTGCATACATCAAACGCAAACTTGTTGCTGCCGCTTGATGTGCGATAATCAAAGCCCCAGTAAATTTGCGGGCAAACATAATCCACAAAGCCGGGCTCACGCATCCACAGGCCAACATCGCTGTACTGCTGCCCAAAATTGTTGTCAGCATTGCCCTGCGGGCTAATGCCAAACGTCATCTTGGGATTGACCGCTTTCACGGTGTCGTAGACCGCCCGCACCAACTGGTTTACATTGCTGCGCCGCCATTCGTCCAGCGCTTTGCCTTCACCGTATTTTTCATAGGCTACCGCATCAAACGAAGGATCGGTGGTGGGGTAGAAATAATCATCAAACTGCACCCCATCAATGTCATAGTTTTTGCACAGTTCAGCCACGCCATCCACAATCAGCTGCCGCACTTCCGGAACGGCGGGGTCGTACCACAGGCCGCCGTCCACCTCATGCACCCAACCGGCTGTTGCTTCGTCCTGCATATATTTCGCCGCCGGGTTGCTCACCGCCAGCGTTTCGGGCTTGTTAGCGCCAATGCGCACGCGGTAAGGGTTTACCCATGCTTCAGCGGCCAAGCCGCGTGCATGTGCTTCACGCACCATAATTTCCAGCGGGTCATAACCGGGGTCTTTGCCCTGGGTACCGGTGAGGAAGTGGCTCCACGGGAACACCTCGCTGCGGTACATCGCATCGCCCGCAGGGCGCACATGCAGCAAAACACGGTTGAGCCCTGCGGCTTTAATCTGGTCAAACATAGCCGTAATTTCGGCAGTAAATGCCGCTTCGCTGGAAAAGTCCATATTTTGATATTCCAGATAGCTAATCCATACTGCTTTATATTTATCGGATTCGCCGGTCATCTCGGGCGGCTGGGTTACCGCGCCCGGTGTTGCTGTGGGCGCAGGGGTGACAACAGGCAGTGAAGCCGCACCGGAACTTGCCGCAGACGAAGCTGCGCCGGTGCTGCCGCCAAAAGAGCCGACAAGTGCCACCAAGGTACCGGCAAGCAGCAGCATTGCCAGCAAAATAAGTACAATCATTGGCAGCTTGTTATTTCTTCTCATGTTATCCTCTTTTCTTTGCAGCAGTGCGCTTGCCTGCCCGTCCGTTTTTTTGCGCGGCAGCGCTTTTTAAAAGCCGCGCGCCCTTTGCTTTTTACTTGTGCGCACGGACAGTCATTTTCAAGTGGTTTCAGTATAATCGAAAGCCGCTTCTGCGTCAAACCGCTCTCTTTCATTTGTAATCTTTTGCATCCCAAAATAGACCCTTTTGCGGGATGAAAAATTTTCCTTCTTGCGCTTATAATTGACAAAACGCTGCCCAGCGGCTACACTGAAAAAATAAAGCCGCCGTCGCCGCAAGGCCGAGCAGAAAAGGCTTTTTTCGGCTTCGCTGCACCTTTCAGCAGCATTGCCTGCACAAATTTCCCGCTGTTTTCTCTGCCTTTGTGCGCAAAAGAAAGGATCTGTTTATGTACAAAAAAGTTTTATGCGCTGCCTTTGCCGCAGCTCTCCTGTTTTCCGCTTGCTCTGGCAAGCCTTCGGCCAGCAGCTCCGCTGCTTCGAGCGAACCTGGCAAAGAGGCACCGTCTGTGGCCGTCTCTTCTGCGGTTTCCTCCTCTGTCAGTTCCTCCTCTGCCCCCACGGCAGAAAAGCAGGATGATTTTTCTGCCCTGCCGCAGGACTTACAGCCCGTGTTTGACAAAGCGCGTACCCTTTACGACTTTTTCTATCTGCGCGCACCGGAGCACGACAAAGCCAACACAGTAACCATCAACGGGCAGGATTTCTGGCTCGTGACAGACGCACGCTTTACGACCTATGAAGCATTTGCAAATGAGCTTTACAGTGTTTTCACTGCAGATTTCGTCGACACCGAGCTGCTGGAGTCTGGGTTGTATGAAACCATTGAGGGCAAACTGTATACCAGTGTGGTAGACCGTACCCCAAACACCACTTTTCATCACGCAGAAATTGCAACGGTGCAGCCCAGCGAAACTGAGGTTGGTTTTACCGTTGCCGCCCATTACCAGGATTCTGACCTGCCGGCTGCCGAGCAGGAAAATATTAAAACTTTTGGCTTTCACGCTGTAAAGGGCGAAACCGGCTGGCAGTTTGACCAGTTTGATATCTACCTCTAAGCGTTTTACTTTACCTTTATATAAAGAATCCCCTTTGTGCCATACTAGGCTCAGAGGGGATTTTTGTTTTTCTTTTTGGCAAAAATTCTCGTAAGTAAAGTTATATAATATAGTTGACAAATTATTAATTTAGCGGTATTATTATAGCATACCAAAGTAATAGCGGCCAATTTTAAAGCTTAATTCGGCCGCAGTTGGAAGGATGATGACACCCATGGGTAAAAGTGTTTACAGCGTTATGCTTACCGACGATGTGGTCGCCGCAGTGGATGCTCTGGCTTACCAAACCGGTATCAGCCGCTCGCGCATGATTGACCGCATTTTGGCACAGCATGTATGCTGTGAAACCCCTGCCCAGCAGATGGCGGATATTTTTCGCCGTATTGAAGAGATGGCAAATTTCCACAGCCGAATGCAGTTGCTTTTTCCGCCCAGCCAAGAACTGTTGCAACTAAAAAGCGCTGTTCCCTACAAATATAACCCAACGGTAAAATACGCCATTTATCTCACACCGGAAGACCCGCTTTCCCTTGGTCAGCTGCGGGTGTCGCTGCGCAGCCAGTCTGCCGCATTGCGCAGTGCAATGAATGGCTTTTACCGCTTTTGGGCGAATTTAGAAGAACAGCATTTCCATGAGGGACGCTTTCTCAGCTATCGCATCGATGAGGACCGCTATGAGCGCAGCATGCGCCGCCCCAACGGGCTTGCCCCCGCCGAGCAGGGCGATGCGATTGCCGCATACCTGAGCCTGTTTGATGCAACGCTGAAAGCTTATTTTGACGGATTGCCCAACCTGCAAGAGGCTGCTCGCAGTGCCTATGGCGTGTTTGGCAGCGAGACGCACCCCAAGAAAAACGCGCATATTCTTGCTTTGTAATTCCACACTACTAAAATATAAAAGAAAGGCTTTGAGTGCAGTATGAACATGAATCAATTGACCCAAAAGTCGCAAGTGACGCTGCAAAGCGCCCAGAGTCTTGCGACCGAATCCGCAAACCAGCAGCTGGAGCCGCAGCACCTGCTCTGCGCGCTATTAAGCGACAGCGAGGGGCTGATTCCCCAGCTGATGAAAAAGATGGAGACCGACCCCGAAGCACTGCGCCGCGCAGCCCTTGCCGAGGTGGAAAAACTGCCCCGTGTCACCGGCAGCGGCCGCGACCCAGAAAAAATCTACATCTCCCAACAAACCGACAAAACCCTTGCCGCAGCAGAAAAAGCTGCCGCAGAGATGAAGGACGAATACATCTCGGTGGAGCACCTGATGCTTGGTCTCTTTAAAGAAGGCGGCAGCGCTGTCACCGGCATCTTTTCCCGCTTTGGACTGGATAAAAATAAATTCCTCACTGCGCTTGCTACCGTGCGCGGCAACCAGCGTGTAACCAGCGAAAATCCCGAAAACACCTACGACGTGCTCAAAAAGTACGGTCAGGATCTCGTTGAGCTTGCAAAGAACCATAAGCTCGACCCGGTGATCGGGCGAGACGCAGAAATCCGCAACACGATTCGTATCCTCTCGCGTAAAACAAAAAACAACCCGGTGCTCATCGGCGAGCCGGGCGTTGGCAAAACTGCCATTGCCGAGGGCCTTGCCCAGCGCATTGTCGCTGGCGATGTGCCGGAGGGCTTGAAAGACCGCACGGTTTTCTCGCTTGATATGGGCGCACTGGTTGCGGGCGCAAAATACCGCGGCGAGTTTGAAGAGCGGCTGAAAGCAGTGCTCGAAGAGGTGAAAAAGAGCGAAGGCCGCATTATCCTATTTATCGATGAGCTGCACACCATCGTGGGGGCCGGTAAAACCGACGGCGCAATGGACGCTGGCAACCTGCTGAAACCGCTGCTGGCCCGCGGCGAGTTGCACTGCATCGGCGCCACTACCTTAAATGAGTACCGCCAGTACGTCGAAAAAGATGCCGCACTCGAGCGCCGGTTCCAGCCTGTTATGGTCAGCGAGCCGACGGTGGAGGACACCATCAGCATCCTGCGTGGCTTGAAAGAGCGGTATGAGGTATTCCACGGCGTTAAAATTCAGGACGGTGCGCTCATCGCCGCCGCTACCCTCTCCAACCGCTATATCAGCGACCGTTTTCTGCCAGATAAGGCCATCGACCTGGTCGACGAGGCATGTGCTTCGATTCGCACCGAGATGGACAGCATGCCTGCTGAGATGGAGGACATCAAGCGGCAGATTATGCAGCACGAAATAGAAGAAGCCAGCCTCAAAAAAGAGGATGATAAGCTGTCGAAAGAGCGCCTTGCAGAAATGCAGGCAAAGCTGGCCGAGCTACGCAGCGAATTTGCCGAGATGAAAGCAAAGTGGGAAAATGAAAAAACCACCATTGGCAAATCTCAGAAACTGCGCGAAGAGATTGAGCAGGTAAATGCGGAAATCGAAAAAGCCCAGCGCGAGTATGACCTGAACAAGGCCGCCGAGCTGAAATACGGCCGCCTGCCCGAGCTGCAAAAGCAACTCGAGGAAAGCGAGCGTGCCGCAGAGCAGACCGAGCAAACCGCCACCCTGCTGCGTGACAAGGTAACCGAAGAGGAGATTGCCCGCATTGTAGGCCGCTGGACCGGTATCCCTGTCTCGAAATTAATGGAGGGTGAACGCCAGAAACTGCTGCATCTCGACGAAGAGCTGCATCACCGCGTCATCGGCCAGAACGAGGCTGTCACCAAGGTAAGTGAAGCAATTCTGCGCAGCCGCGCCGGTATTGCGAGTGAAAATCGTCCGATTGGCAGCTTCCTCTTCCTCGGCCCTACCGGTGTTGGTAAAACCGAGCTTGCAAAAGCCCTTGCTGAGGTACTGTTTGACGACGAAAAGAACATCGTCCGCATCGACATGAGCGAGTATATGGAGAAGTTCTCCGTCTCGCGTCTGCTCGGTGCCCCTCCGGGATATGTGGGCTATGAGGAGGGCGGCCAGCTGACCGAGGCTGTGCGCCGCAAACCGTATAGCGTGCTGCTTTTTGACGAGATTGAAAAAGCACACCCGGATGTTTTCAACGTGCTGCTGCAAATTCTGGATGACGGCCGCGTAACCGACAGCCAAGGCCGCACGGTGGACTTTAAAAACACCATTATTATTCTCACCAGCAACCTCGGCAGCTCTTATCTGCTGGAGGGCATTGGCCCGGATGGCGAGATTACCCAGCAGGCAAAGGACGAGATTGACCACCTGCTGAAAACCTCTTTCCGACCCGAGTTTCTCAACCGTCTGGACGAGATTGTGCTTTACAAACCGCTTGCCAAAGATGAGATTGGCAGCATCGTAGAGCTGATGCTCAAGAGCCTGGCCAGCCGCCTTGCGGCAAAACAGCTGCATCTTGAGATGAGCGACGAAGCGAAAACCTTTATCATCGAAAACGGTTATGACCCCATTTATGGTGCGCGTCCGCTGAAACGGTTTATCCAAAACCGTGTTGAAACGGCAATCGCCCGCGCGATTCTTTCCGGCGACCCGGCACCCGATTCCACCCTCCGTGTCGGCGTGGAAAACGGAAGCCTGACTGTTTCGATTGGCAACTAACAAGCGCTGCCACCGGCAGTTGCCGCAAACCAAATAAAAGAGCACCCGCTGCATACAAGCTGCGGGTGCTTTTCTTTTGGCATTTGCTACGGTTCAACATTTCTGCTCTCTACCAGCAAAATGGCATATACGGTGTGTATCTGGGCAGGGTAGCTTTCCGCAATCTCGCCATTATAGTAAACCCCTACCCTGTCGCCTGGTTCAAAGTGAGTCATACTGTCTTTCAGCTGCACCTCAAGCGAAACCGAAATCAAATCGCTGCTTTTGATCTCGTCTTCCTCTGGGTCTACCTCAACAAGAATAGCCCCCTCGCTCACCTGCACGACAGTTCCTTTAAAGTTCGGCTTGTCATAAATATCGTTCATCGTCATTGGCTTGCAATAATAGGCCAGCCCAAGTGCAAAAATCAAAAGTAAAAAAGCGCCCATCAGGTATTTTCTTTTCTTCATTTCTGTGCCCGTCCCTTCTTAAAGCCATGCGCTCTAACATTTGCCATCTTTTCTGTAATGCGCGTGCGAAACGATCTGCAGTGTTGCCGAAAATCTGTTTTTCTATTTTCATTCAGC
>OBXZ01000575.1_pt1 | contig 32536 bp, 32 predicted proteins | sample 1538171 | NCBI WGS metagenome assembly OBXZ01 (sample SAMEA2580161, study PRJEB22360) | human gut metagenome | biome: human gut; feature: human-associated habitat; material: faeces | place: Denmark | collected 2008/2010
TGATATGCTGGCCGCTTACGGTGACCGCAGCGTAACCATCGGCCGTGAGCTGACCAAGCTGCACGAGCAGATTTGGAAAACCACACTGGGCGAAGCGCAGGCATTTTATCAGGAGAACGCACCGCGCGGCGAGTTTGTGCTGGTGCTGGTGGGTGCGGAACCGGAAGAGCCGGAAGAACAAACCCTCGATGATGCCATTGATCTCGCCGAAGCGCTGGCTGCCGGTGGGATTGCGGTTTCGGCAGCTTGTAAAGAGGCCGCTGCAAAAACGGGCTTTCCCAAAAGCGAGATTTACCGCGCGCTAACCCAGCGCCGCGAAAGCTGAAAATTTCCATAAAAGCCGAAGCGCACAGCTGCGGCTAAAAGAGGGATAAAACGCGATGAAACTTTTAATCGTCTCAGATACTCATGGCAATCTGCTTGCGCTGGAAGAGGCCGTCAAGCGGGAGCAGGACGCAGAATTTGTGCTGCACCTCGGCGATGGATTATACGACCTCGAAGCGGTGCGGCACACCATGCGCTGCCCTCAGGCCTATCCCGTGCGCGGCAACTGCGATTTTGACCGCACGATGCCATCTGAACGGCTTTGCGGCTTTGGCGGCAAGCTGATTTTCTTCACGCATGGCAACGGCTACGAGGTGAAGATGACAACCGGCGCATTGCTCTCTACCGCAAAGCAGCGCGGTGCAGACATTGCGCTGTTTGGGCATACGCATCTGCCCTATTACGCTTATACCGATGGGGTTTACCTGTTCAATCCCGGTGCGCTTTCGATGTCGCAGTCCGGCCGATGCACCTACGGCACGCTGATGCTGGAAGAAGGCAAAGAGCCTGTTTTCACTCATCACGAGCTGTAACAAAGGAGGAGCGTATGAAGATTGTCATTTTGCACGGCCAGCGGCATAACGGCAGTACCCGCCATATTGCAGAGCAGGTGGTTGGGTTGGTGGCAGGCCCTGCAGACGAAATAGAGCACTTTTATTTTGTAGAAAATAAAGCTTGCGTTGGATGTTTTGGATGTATTTTGCGCGGGGAAGAAACTTGCCCGCATTTTGCAGAAAACCAGCCTGTCTTTGCGGCATTGCACGAGGCGGATTTGATTGTTTTGGAATCGCCCTGCTATTGTATGGGAATCAGCGGGCAGCTCAAGATTTTTCTGGATCATATGGCCTGGCGTTGGATGGTGCACCGCCCAGACAAAGCGATGTTCCATAAAGTGAGTCTGGTGGTTTCTACTGCCGCGGGTGCCGGCGCCGGCAAGGTAACCAAAGATTTGGCCCAGCAGCTTTTTTATTGGGGTGTACCAAAGGTATATCGTATCGGGCTTAGTGTCAATGCTGCAAGTTGGGAAGAGGTTTCCCCAAAAAAACGTGCCGAGATTGATCGCCAAGCGGCAGCCTGTGCAGCAAAACTGCACCGCGAGCTGATGGGCGGCCCCCGGGTGGGACTGCGCACGAGAGTAGTTTTTTCTGCTATGCGTATGAGTCAAAAAGGCAACCAATGGAACCCGACCGACAAGGCGCATTGGCAGCAGGCCGGATGGTTGGGCAACGCGCGACCGTGGAAAGAGTAAAAGAATACATAAAAAGCGAAACCGCCAGCTGCGTGTTTCGCTTTTTTCAATCATACAAAAAATGAGTAATGGGAGCGTTTTAAGATGATTCAACTTGCAAATGCAGTCACTTCTACCCGTTTTTTCTTTGCGGTGATTATGGTGTGCGCAGAGCCTTTTTCGGGGCTGTTCTGGGCAGCATACGCAGGTGGAGGGTTGAGCGATGTCTTAGATGGAGTTGTTGCGCGGTGGCTGAATCAGCAAACCGAGCTTGGCGCAAAGCTGGATAGTTTTGCAGACATCGCTTTTGGATTTGCGCTTTTTATTTTTGCAGTAAAAAGCAAAGTGCTACCCCGGTGGATTTGGATGTTTGCGGCCATTATCTTTGTGCTGCGCGTTTTTGCTTATGGTGCAGGATATTATAAGTATGGCACCCTTTCTTCGCTTCACACCTATTTGAACAAAGCCACCGGGCTGCTGATTTTTTTGTTTCCAGTAGCCTATATGCTGTTCGGGATGACAGCTACGGGGCTGCTCATTGGAGCACTGGCATTTGCTTCTGCTGTGGAGGAGTTGATTCTTACCTTGAAAGAGCCAACGCTGAACCGGAACCGAAAAAGTATGTTTATGAAGTAGTTGCTGATGCATCAGTGTGCGAAAAAATAAAAGGCGCCATCGAGAAATCAGTCGGTGGCGCCTTTTGATTTTATAGAAAAGTATGTAACCGCAGCACAGGCCGTGCAGTATATGCCCCACTGTGGATATGCGCACCCGTAAACCCCTGCAAGAGCAAGCCACATAGATAAGGCCTTGCCAGTGACGCGCTGCAAGCTAGTTCATCCACAGGGTCATCAGTGGTACGGCAAGCCCAACTAAGCTGACGAAAGCGTAACTTTTGTTTTCCGAGTCCTTGAGATAAAAGCACACCCCGCCCATCGAAATGAGAAACGGAATCGCGACAGCAAAAGCTTTGGGCATAAAGTTTTGGCGTGCACCGCCAGAGCCGATTTGCATCGCCACCTGAGGCGGTAATACAGCCCACTGCACGATGAGCCAAAGGATAGATAGCACCAGCACTGCTACAAAAAGTAAAATCTTTTTCTTTTTTGTATCCATGTAAATTCCCTCCATGATTGCCTGCAAATCAATTAGATGTTTATCTAATTATATGATGTGGTTTTTGCTGCGTCAAGTATTTTGTAAAAAACAAAACCGGCATTGCCCGTGGTAGGCAATGCCGGTTTCTATTTGGCTTTAATGTGGACTTAAGAGAAACGATTAAGCAAGCTCTTTGGTAACAACGGTAACGCCGGTGTCAACATTTGCTTCGCCTTTAAAGGTGCCAGCCAAAACTTCAGCAGCGGTCATCATGCCGTCGTGGCCCATAACGTCGGGGTTCTGAGCCATGGTGCACAGCAGGTGGCCGTCTTTGATGAGGGTCAGGATTGCGTCGGATTTATCGAAGCCAGCGCCGATGATTTTGCCGGAGCCGTCTTCTTTGATGGCATTGCCAACACCAACGGTAGAGCCTTCATTTGCGCCGAACAGGCCAACGCAGCCCTGAGCGATGAAGTTGGTTGCAGCGTCCTGAGAGCGGGAAGCATCGCCGTCGCAGTACTGGGTCTCGAGCAGCTCGAAATCAGTGCCTTCGAAAGCAGCGCGGAAGCCCTCTTCGCGAGCAACGGTGGAAGCGGTAGCGGTGTTAACAGAAACGATGCCGATTTTGCCAGAGGTGGTGCCAGCATCTTTGAGTGCTTTAATCAGCTCGGTGCCAGCGGTGCTGCCTGCTGCCTTGTTGTCGGTAGCAAGGGTCTGCTCTGCGTCAAAGTTAGCGGGAGAGTCAACGTAAATAATTTTTACGCCAGCGTCAGCAGCTTCCTGCAGGGCAGAGGTAACAGCGTCGGGGCCGTTTGCTGCAAGCAGCAGAGCCTGTGCGCCGTCAGCAACAGCATTGTTGATGAGCTCGATCTGTTTTGCGTCGTCTTTCACGTCGGGTGCAGACCAGGTGTAGTCAATTTTCACGCCTTTGTCAGCCAGCTCTTTTACAGCTGCCTGGCAGCCTGCGTTAACATTAACCCAGTGCTGATCCATCTGGTCCATGGTGATCAGATAAACTTTGTAGCTTTCGCCTGCAGCAGCTGCAGAAGAAGCCGGTTTGGAAGCAGCGGGTGCAGAAGATGCGCTGCCGCCGCAAGCGACGAGACCAAGGGCCATCGCGCAAGCAAGAACGAGTGCAAGTGTCTTTTTCATTGTTCAATAACCTCCGTTTTTTCCTTTTTCGAACGGTGGGAAAACCGTTCTTCATCAATCAAAGCAAATTGCTTTAATTACAAGTTTGGGGCGGCGCTTATGCCTTGGTGGCAGCCGCGGGGGAATCCAGCTTTTTTTTGCGGGGTTTGCCGGTGCGGACGATAACATCCATGAGCACCGAAACGACAACGATAACACCGATGACGATGTTACGGATAGCAACCTGTGCGCCCGCAAACTGCAGACCATTCTGCAATACCTGCCAAATCGAAGCGCCGATGACGGTGCCGAGCAGAATGCCCTGACCGCCGAGAGTGGATACACCGCCGATAACCGAGGCAGCAACCGCATACATCTCGTAAGCGTTGCCGGCGTCCATGGTGCCGGTGCCGGTGGTTGCGCAGGTGATAAGGCCAACGACGCAGGCGCAGAAAGCGCTGACGATGTAAGCTTTGGTGGTGGTAGCGATGACATTTACGCCGGAAAGCTTTGCAGCGTCAATGTTGCTGCCGATGGCGTAGATGTGACGGCCCGTACGGGTTTTAGAGAGTAAAAAGTTAAAAAACAGCCACAGAACAATGGCAATCAATACGCCGGAATACAGCGTAAAATCGCCTGCCTGGAACACTTTACCGGCATAAAAGAACTTTTGGAAGCCCTTTGCTTCTGCGCCGATGAAGTTGGTGTTGTAGTTGTTATTGGAAATCTGTGCAATGCCGCGGGCAATCGTCATGGTGCCGAGCGTTGCGATGAACGGCGGGAGTTTGCAGCGAGCAACCAGCTCGCCGTTGATGACACCGATGACCAGGCAGCAGACCATTGTGATCAGTACTGCGACCCACGGGTTGATCCCCTTGGTCATCAGGGTGGCAGAAATCATACAGCTCATGCCGATGACCGAACCAATCGACAAGTCGATGTTGCCGGTGATGAGAACGTAAGACTGGCCGATGCCGATGATAAGAATGGGGACAATCTGCCGCAGCAGGTTGCCGACGTTACGGCTGGAGAAGAAGGTGGGGTTCAAGATGCCGAACACCACACAAAGCACGATAAGGCCGCAGGTGACAGTGACTACCTGGCCCATGCCGCGCACCGACATCATTTTTTTGATGGGGCTCTGTTTTGCAGTTTTTTCCATGATACTGACCTTTCCTTTCTGGGGCTGCGCTAACACTCAGGACTGAGTGACGCCGACTTTGGCTTCAAACTGGGTGGCATATTCCAGAATTTCGTTCTGGGTTGTCTGCTGTGCATCGACTTCGCCGGTGATGCGCCCGTCACACATAACAATAATGCGGTCTGCGATGCCCATGACCTCCGGCATTTCGGAAGAAACGAAAAGCACGCCAATGCCCTGCTGCTTGAGCTCATTCATCAGGTTGTAAATCTCAACCTTTGCAGCAACGTCGATACCGCGGGTCGGCTCATCAAAAATAACCAGACGAGAGTTGCGTGCAAGCCATTTTGCCACAACTACTTTTTGCTGGTTGCCGCCCGAAAGGCTCCCAGCATCTACCTCTGCGGTAGGCAGTTTGATGCGCAGGTCTTCAATGGCTTTCGCGGTCATGACTGCTTCTTTCTTTTTATCTACAACGCCCAGCGGGTTGCAAAGAATATCAAGGTTTGGCAGTGCGATATTATCGCGAATCGAAAGCTTAGTGCAAAGGCCGTCTTTTTTGCGGTCTTCCGGGGCAAGCACGATGCCTGCTTTAATCGCATCTTCGGGGCAGCGAATGTGGATGGATTTGCCGTCCAGCAGCACTTCGCCCGATTCTTTGGCGTCAATGCCGAAGAGTGCACGGGTGGTTTCGGTGCGGCCTGCGCCCATCAACCCTGCAATGCCGACGATTTCGCCCGCGCGCACATTGAAAGACACGTTGCGCACCATGCGCCCGGCATTGAGGTTTTTAACTTCAAGGATGGTGTCTCCCAGTGTTGCTTCTACCCGGGGAAATTTTTCTTTGATTTCGCGGCCGACCATATTTGAGATGATTTCGCTCATCGTGAAATCTTTAAAATCGCCGCTGGTGATGTATTTACCGTCCCGCATGATGGTTACGCGGTCGATGATGTGCTGCAACTCTTCCAGACGATGTGAAATATAAACAATGCCGCAGCCCTCGCTTTTTAGCTTGCGGATAATCACGAACAAATCGTCAATCTCTTTGCTGGTCAGCGCTGAGGTGGGTTCGTCCATAATCAGAACTTTGGCATCGGTGGAGATTGCTTTTGCAATTTCGACCATCTGCTGTTTTGAAACCGCAAGGTCGCCCACGATGGTGTTGGGGTCAATGTCAATGTTTAAGCGGTCGAGCGCTGCTTTGGCCGCCGCGTTCATCTCTTTGGTGGCAAGTCGCCCGCCGCGGGTAATCTCTCGGCCGAGGAAAATGTTTTCGGCTACCGAGAGATGCTGGCACATATTGAGCTCCTGATGGATAATTGCGACACCCAAAGCCTGTGCTTTCTTCGGGTCCATATCACTTACGGCTTCTCCAAAAATCAGCATTTCGCCCTCATCGCGGGTGTAAACGCCGCTGAGGATTTTCATAAGGGTGGATTTACCGGCACCATTTTCGCCGAGTAACGCCATGACTTCTCCGGATTTCAGCTCAAAAGATACATCGTCCAGCGCCTTAACGCCCGGGAAGCTTTTGCTGATATGCCGCAGCTCTACAATCGTTTGCTGCATCAGATTCACCGACCTTTCTTGTTTTGCAGGTTCAGTATATCATTCTGGGCAGGGGTGTGCACAGGGGTCAGAATTTGGTTAAGGGGGGACAAATTTTTGAAGTTGCGCTTACCCATTGTCTGGTTGCACAACAAAACGATTTGCGCATTGTGCGTTTTGCTTTTTGAGTACAAAAAAACCGGCTGCCTGCGCAGCCGGAGAAAGATGCGAAAAGCCAAAGAGAGCAACAGGAGAAAAGGATGCTGTGCGTTTTTTAGTGAGGCGGCAAATCGGCTAGCTCCGCAAAATCTTTTTGCGAATATTCGCGGCACAGCCTGCCGTTTTCCACCAGCAACAGCCGGTCGGCCACCAGCAGGCAGTCAGAAAGGTTAACTGCGAGCAGCACCACGGCGATGCCCTTTTTTTGCAACAGATGAATTAAATCAATAATATGTCGCCGCAGGTACATATCGGCGCCCGAAAACGGTTGCACACAAAACACAATGCGGGGGTTATACAAATGGACGCTGTAATAGACGAGGTCGATAAGGTCGCGGGTATGCAGCAGGTCGATATTTTCGAGGTAGACAAAATCTCCGACAAACTGACGATACTCTTGCGCTACATTTTCGCGCAGCGTATGACGTCGCCAAAGGTCGGGGCTTTTGCGCGCTGCGGCAAAACAGAGGTTATCGAGGTAACTCATCTCATGAAACAGCATGGTTTTTGCAGGATATTCGGTAATAAACGAAATCGGAGGGCAAGTTTTATGAGCAGCCAGTGGGGTGCCGTCCAGCAGAATTTCTCCAGCGGCAGGCGGCTTTTCGCTGTTCATTACCGTAATCAAGTCATCAAAAATGCGGTTATCCATATCGAGCAGCGCCAGGCATTCGCCATGCCGCACCGAGAGCGAAAGCCCTTGCAACGCACCAAAACAGACGCCGGAGAGCCGCAATACTTCGGCTTCGTCGGTGGCGTCCCCCGGTGGGGGCAATTCGCGAGTGAAATCCAGCGAGTACCGCCACAGCAGCTCGTTGGAAAAATCGCGCCGATCCAGCACCCGCAGAATATGGCCGCTGCGCATCAGCGAGATGCGCTCGCAAACGGTAAACGCCTCTTCGTGATGGTTGCAGATATAAAGGAATGCGATACCTGCGGTGCGGGCATAATGGCGCATCAACCGGTGGAATTTTTGCAGCTCCATTGCACTGATGGCGGTGCTGATATCGCGCACGACAATCAGTTTTACGCCGGTGACTACGGCGCGCAGCAGTTCTACCACGCAGCTTTCGTACCGCGAAAGCCGCGACACGGGGTCGCTTGCATGAAAAGAAAGATGCAGCTCTTCGGTAAATTGCCGTAGTTGCATTTCAAGCGTGTGCGGATTGATGAAATATTTTTTAAAGCCCCGTCGTAGCACAAAAATATTATCAGCAACGGTGAGGTCCTGCACAAGGTGGCTACGCGGTTCAATAATTGCCACCGCGTTGCGCCCGCCTGCACTGTGCCGGTAGTTGTTGACCAGCGTTTCGCGAAAATAGATATAACCGTAATGAATCGGCGCGTTTTGGGTGATGACACGCAGCAATGTATCACGCCCATGCGCGTTTTGGCAAAGCAGGCCCATAATTTCGCCCGCGTAAACATTCAGGTTAAAATCGTCCAGCTTGGTCATGCCGTCGTCAATTAGGGTGACATGGCTCATGCGCAAAACTTCCTGTTTCATACGCGGCTCCCGTCTTTTGCGCCGGCCCGCAGCCGGGGCAGGGTCAGCACCGCGTCGGTACCAATGCTCTCTGCGCTGTAAATGCAAAGGCCGTACTCTTCGCCAAACAGCAGCTTAATGCGGTTGTTGACATTGGGCAGCGCAATGCCGCCCTTGCGCTGATGGCTGTCTGCCATATAGTCCAGCGAACCGCCGCCCAGCTTTTTGTTCAGGGCCGCAAGCGAAGTGCTGTCCATTCCCACGCCATCGTCAGAAACAGTAATGAGCAGGCGTTTTTCGGTGCCTTCCACCTTAATGCGCACGCGCCCCTTGCCCACTTTGCACTCAATGCCGTGGATAATCGCATTTTCAACGATAGGCTGCAGCGTCAGTTTGGGCAGCTGACAGCAAAGCAGTTCCGGCTTGTCCTCTTCTTCCATCTCGACAACCAAATCGAGCCGGTCGCCAAAGCGGTATTTTTGAATGAAGAAATAGTTTTCGATATTTTCAAGCTCATCCTCCAGTGTAACGAGGTGCTCGAGGTTAGAGATGGTATAGCGGAAAAAGGTCGAGAGTGCTTCGGTCATATCGGCAACATTTTCAAGCCCCGCGCAAAGGGCCTCGCCGCGAATACCCTCAAGCGTGTTATATAGAAAATGGGGGTTGATTTGGTTTTGTAGCGCCAGGTATTGCGCCTGCTTTTTGGTAGCGCTTAAAAATTCCGAATTGTTTAAAAACTTGCCCAGCCGGGCGATGGCCTTGTCCATTTCGGGGCTGACCGGGTAACGCAGGTCAAAAACACCTTCAACGGTGTATTCTGCCGAGAATAATTGCAGCATGCGCTCGGTTTCATAAAACGGGGCAACCAGACCGAAATACAAATAGAGCTGCAACAGTACAAACAGGCAGGTAAACAGCACCGGCAGCAAGACCGAAAGCTGCATGGCTGAAAACAATAACCAAATGACGCAGAGCAGCAAAACAGAAAACAGCTCTAGCAGAAAAACCACCCGAAAAGCCCGGGTGGAAAGATAATTCTTTTTTTGAGGCTTCATGTAAGGCGCTCCTTTCCCGCAAGGTAATCGCGCGGCAAAAACACAATATGTGGGCAGCTTTTGCGGTTAAGAGTAAAGTTTGCGGAACTCGCCCGGCTTAATGCCAGTCGATTTTTTAAAAGTTTTGGTGAAGTATTTTAAATCCAGATAGCCTACGGCCTCGCAGATTTCAGCAACCGAAAGCTTGCTTTCGCGCAATAATTCTTTCGCTTTGGCAATGCGTACTTCTGCAAGGTACTCTGTAAAGTTCTGCCCGCACTCTTTTTTAAACAGAGAGCTGAAATAAGACGGGTTGAACCCGGCAATCCCAGACACTTCCTCCAGCGTCAGAGGCTGCGCGAAATGTTCCTGGATATATTGCTTTGCGGTACGAATCGGGCGGGTATCAGCAGCACGGCGCTCAGCGGCGACTGCATCCAGAGAAGCGGCGGCAGTTTCTCGCAGCAAGCGGAACAGTCCTGTTGCAGAGCCGCAAAGGTCTGCACGGGCAGAAAACTGCTCTTCGGTCAAAATTTCCGGCAGGTGAAAATCCAGCCGATCGAGCCGGCGCAGATAAAGTGCATAGGCTTGTCTGGCGCCTTCCAGCACCGCTTCGCCGGAGAAACCGTCTGCGAGCAGATTATCTGAAAATTGTGCGAGTGCATCCAACACTGCTTGCTGATCAAGAATTTCCAGCCCGGCGTCAAGGCCACGTTCCAGCTCACCAAGACGTGCGCGCAGCGGGTGAGCATCTTCATCACGCGGGGGCGCAATCAGCAGCTGACCGCAGCCGGAAACCAGCCGCTGTGCGACAGCGCGCCCGGCAGATTCAAACGAATCGGCGATTTTATCCGGCGTTTCTACCGCATCGCCCAGACCGATGGTAATCGTTGCCCCTGCCAGAAAGCTGTTCTGCATTGTCAGTTCGCCCAGTGCATTTTTTAATGCACGGCGCAGTTCTTCACGCTGGTCCGGGGCAAAGTTGAGCACCCCGTAAGCACGAGAACCCTGAAAGCAGATTTCGGTATCATAGCAAAACGGACCCGCCGCTTCACGGAAAAGAGCAGACGTCTTTTCTTCCAGCAAGCTGAGTGCGCCAGAAGAAAAAGCCGAGAACTCGCAGTCAAGCTTGATGATAAATGCGGCAAAAAGCCCGGGCTGCATGGCATAATGGTAATCTTGATTAAGCTCGCCGAGCGTATGGGGTACCGGGGTTTCGGCAAGCAGGTCTGCAAACAGGCCGCTGCGCAGTTTATCAATGTCACTTTGCAACCGCAGCCGCAGCCGTTCTTCGGTAGAAATCTGCTCGGTACGGCGCAGGTGGCGGGCACGCATCTTCTCAAGCGTGGCAGAAAGCTCGGCCTTTTTGATTGGCTTGAGCAGGTAGTCCCCCACACCGGATTTAATCGCAGTTTGCGCATATTCAAAATGACGGTAGCCGCTGATGATAACGAATTCAAGCGCTTCGTTTTCTGCTTTGGCACGGGCAATCAGTTCCAGACCGTCACAACCGGGCATACGGATATCGGTAATCATCAAATCCGGCCCTAGGCTGCGCACTTTTTCAAGTGCTTCGATGCCATTGGCCGCTGTGCCGACAATCTGCATATCAAAAGAAGCCCAATCCACCAAATTGCAGATGAGCTGGCAGACCTTCTCTTCATCATCTGCGATCAGCACCTTGATCATTGCGCGGTCCCCTCGCTTTCGGTGTGATATTGAGCAATCATCAGCGCTGCAATATCGCCTACGCTGTCGCCGAGCGCAGCAGGCAACACCTGGCACGCGGCCAGCGCCTCTGGCAGACATTCCTTCTCCAGCACCGACTTAGCCGCGGGCCAGAGGTACGGATGGCAGCGGGCGAAAATGCTGCCGATGACAATTTTTTCAGGGTTTAAAAGGTCGATAAGCATCGCAAGCCCCTGCCCCAACCGCTCGCCGGAATGGCGCAGCACCGAAAGTGCGGTTGCGTCCCCCACGGCAGCCGCAGCCCCAACCGATGCCGCAGTAATTCGGCTTAACTCATCTGCGGTTTTGCAAAAAGCAGGTGCCAGCCCGCGGCGCAGCGCACTGCGGGCGTACTCTTGCCCCAGCCGGGCAATGCCGCCGCCGCTGCAAAAGCCCTCAAACGAGCCACGCTTACCATAACCGATAGGGCCGTCCTCTGCCAGGCGGATATGTCCCAGCTCGCCTGCCATATCGCAGGCACCCTCATAAAGCCGGCCGTTCAAGATAAGACCGCCGCCAAGGCCGGTGCCAAAGGTCATGAAAATCATCGAATCTGCACCCTGCCCTGCGCCCATCTTCCATTCAGCCAAGGCACAAGCGTTCGCATCGTTACAGAGCCATGCGGGCAGACCGGTGGCCTGCTGCAACTTTTCTACGATTGCAATTTCGTCCCAACCGGGCAAATTGGGCGGCGAGAGGATGAGTCCCCGCTTGCTCGACAGCGGCCCGCCGCAGGAGATACCAATACCAGCCGCCGGCTCTGAAAGCGTGGCGGTGAGTTCCAGAATATCTGCAATAAGGCCTTCTATCATTGCATCGGGTGTATATTCGGCAGTGGCGCGCGGTGTGCACTTTTGCAGCACCTGCACCCCCTGCCCGTCGGCTTCGCCGAGGCAAACGGCACATTTGGTGCCGCCGATATCTACACCGATTAATTTTTTGCTCATAGTACCCTCCTTGTACGGCGAAAAGAGAACTTGTCCACCGTGCCGGTTTTAGTTTATAAAAGCCGTATGGCTTTATGTGTGTTGTTTTAAGCCGTGCTTCTGATTAGGATGCACCTTGATGTGCAAGGATAAAGCAGAAATAGCCAGCGGTTTTGCATTTATCATAAGGGATTTTTTTTTATTTTACAAGAATTCTCTCAAAAACCTCTTCCAAAATGCGTAAAACGGCGGTTCTACTTGATTATTTTCTGCCCGCGCGATACAATAAAGTGTCAATTCTATTTTATAATACAAAGAAGAAACCGCAGATAAAACCACGGATGCGCGCCAGAACACTTAGCTAGTTTGCAGATTTTTTGCTGCAATGGGTGCGCCTGCTTTTATTGGTGGTTCTATAAGCGACCATTATTTTGGTTTTGGAGGAATACCCGAAGTGTCTAAATACGAACAAGAAATCAAAAAGCGCCGCACGTTCGCGATCATCAGTCACCCGGACGCCGGTAAAACGACCCTGACAGAAAAGTTCTTGCTGTACGGCGGAGCCATTCAGCTGGCCGGTACCGTTAAGGGCAAAAAAACACAGCGCGCCGCCGTGTCGGACTGGATGGAAATCGAAAAGCAGCGTGGCATTTCGGTCACCAGCTCGGTCATGCAGTTTAACTATGACGGCTTTTGCATCAATATCCTCGATACCCCGGGCCATCAGGATTTCTCGGAAGATACCTATCGCACGCTGATGGCGGCAGACTCGGCCGTTATGGTCATCGATGCTGCAAAGGGCGTAGAACGTCAGACCGAAAAGCTGTTTAAGGTTTGCCTGATGCGTGATATCCCCATCTTCACCTTCGTCAATAAGATGGACCGTGAGGCAATGAACCCGTTTGATTTGCTGGAAGATATCGAGCAGAAACTGGGCATTCGCACCTACCCGATGAACTGGCCTATTGGCTGTGGCAAAGAGTTTAAAGGCGTTTACAACCGCCACGATCGTGAGATTCTCTCCTATACCGAAACCGGTAGTGCCCTGGGCGGCCAGCACAAACTGGCAATTACCAAAGCAACGCTGGGCGACGAAAAGCTGGACGGGCTGATTGGTGCAGACCACCACGCACAGCTGGCAGAGGACATTGAGCTACTGGACGGCGCAAGCTATGATTTCGACATGAACGAGATTCGCCATGCGAAACTTTCGCCCGTATTTTTCGGCAGTGCGCTGACCAACTTTGGTGTAGAGCCGTTTTTGCAGGAATTTTTGAAGATGACCACCCCGCCCCTTGCCCGCCATTCGGACGAGGGTGAAATTGACCCCATGAGCGATAATTTCTCGGCGTTCGTCTTTAAAATTCAGGCCAACATGAACAAGGCACACCGTGACCGTATTGCGTTTATGCGTATTTGCAGCGGCCGGTTTGAAAAGAATATGGAAGTGCTGCACCAGCAGGCAGGCCGTAAAGTTCGCCTTTCGCAGCCGCAGCAGATTATGGCGTCAGAGCGCGAAATGATTGAGGAAGCCTATGCCGGTGACATTATCGGCGTATTTGACCCGGGCATTTTTGCGATTGGCGACACCCTTTGCATGCCGAACGAAAAGTTCCGATTTGAGGGCATCCCCACCTTTGCGCCAGAGCATTTTGCGCTGGTACGCCAGATTGATACGATGAAGCGCAAACAGTTCATCAAAGGCACCGAGCAGATTGCAAACGAAGGTGCGATTCAGGTGTTCCGTGACCTCGGTGGCGGTATGGAAGAGGTTGTGGTTGGTGTTGTTGGCCAGCTGCAGTTTGAGGTGTTCGAATACCGACTGAAAAACGAGTACAACGTAGATATTCGTATGGAGCATATGCCTCACCAGCACATCCGCTGGATTGAAAATGAGGACATCAACCCCAACCATCTGACCCTGAACTCAGACACGAAAAAGATACAGGACATGCACGGAAACAAACTGCTGCTTTTCACCAACAGTTGGAGCGTGCATTGGGCACTTGACCACAATGAGGGCCTGCGCCTTGCGGAGTTTGGCAAAAACTAAATCCAAAGACTATATTACAAGCTAAAAAATGCCTGCCAACTGGTAACACAGTGGCAGGCATTTTTGTGATATCTTGCGCAATCAGCGGAAAAAATTTTTGAGCAAGCGCAGAAAACAGTATAATTCAGCTGAAAGAATTAGATAGTAATACCGTGGATTTGATTTGCTTTATTTAATTGAAAAGGAAATAAACCGATAAAAATAAAAAAATAACAAAGAATAGGAAAAAGAAGGAAAAAATTATAAAATAAGCGACTTTGTAAGGAAATAAAAAGGCATAAAAGAGAAGAGAGAAGAAATAATAATCCATATTTCGAGTTACATAAACTCAAAATCGTATATTTTTAGCTAAGTTTCACATAATACACCTAAAAGTTTCATAACCATGGGCGGTTGACGCAAAACCTAGCAATATAGTATGATATAAACAATCGCCCAACTTGGGGCGGCCCAACAACAAAGATAAAGTAAGGAGAAACAACACACATGAAAAAAGTATTTGCACTTGCGTTGGTATTGGTCCTGGCTCTGAGCCTCGTAGCTTGCGGCGGCAGCAAAATTGCTGACGGCACCTACACTGCTGAAGCAGCAGAAGCATCCCACGGCTGGACCGAGAAACTTACCGTAACCTATAAAGACGGCAAAATCGCCGATGTCGATTTTGATGGCTTCGACGAGACCGGTGCTCGTAAAAGCGAGAAGAGCGCTGAAGAGTATCCGATGACCCCGGCAGCTTCTGAGTGGATTCCTCAGCTTGAGGCAAACATCAAAGCTACCTCTTCCCCGGATAAGGTTGCTGCTGTTGCAGGCGCTACCAACTCTTCCGCAAACGCTAAAAAACTTTATGCAGCCGTACTCGAGGCAGCTAAAGCTGGCAAAACCGAGGTTGTCGTTGTCGACCTCAGCAAATAATTTCTAGTTTGCTATCATCAAAAAACCCGTGCCTTATAGGGCACGGGTTTTTTGTTTTATCTTTTCTCAAAGCTTGCTGTATTTTCGCTTTGTGCTCGCTCTGCTGCTGCGGTTACAGTGAAAACCGCGCCAAACCGGCGCGGCTGACTGTGTAGCATAAAAGGTAGAAAAGAAGGCTTACTCCTCTTCTGCAAATTTACCGAGAACAGTTACTTCATAGCTGTGGGTGCGGCTTTCGCCCGGCGCCAGTGCAATGCTGAAATGCTTATCTTCAAACACGCCGTTTTCGCCATCCATATCTGGCATGCCGTGCCACGGTTCCAGACAAATAAAGGGCGCGTTTGCAAATTCTTTGCTCCACATTGCAAGCACGGGGAATCCTTCGTATTCCATCCGTACGCCAATGCCGGTTTTCGGGTTTTGCAGGGTGATGATGCTGTTCTGCGGCTGCATCAAAAACAGGGTGCCAAGGTCAAACAACGAGTGCTCTACCGCAAACTCGCTCGAGGAATCGAACAACAGCTCTGCCTTGATGGGCTGCGGGGTGGCAGAACAGCTGTACGGCATCAGCAGCACGCATTCTTTATCCGGCCAGGAGATTTCAAAATCCTCAAAATTGCCGTCTGCCATAGGGCAGCAAAAACCGGTATGGCCACCGATGCAGTAGTGCATCGGTACATCGCCGGTATTTTCTACACGATAACTTGTAATAAAGCCATGTGTGGTGAGTTTATGAGTGATAAAAAGCGCAAACTCAAACGGATAGGCTGCGCGTGTTTCTTCGTTGGCGGGAGCCATAAAAGTGACACTGTCTTCGCTTTGCTCTGCAATTTCATAATCTAAATGGCGGGCAAAGCCGTGCTGGGTTAATGGATAGGGTGTACCGCAGATGCGGGTGCTGTTGTTGGCGACAGCGCCCACAATGGGAAAAAGCACGGGGCTGCGGCCGGGCCAGCTGGTCTCGCTGCCGCCCCAAAGCACCTGCCGGCCATCTTCTGCAATGTAAGAAAAAAGCTCTGCGCCGTGGCTGTCTGCCCGCGCGGTAACGCAGCCTTTCGTCAAGGTAATCTCCATATATATAACAAACCTTTCTTTATCGAACTCATCGCGGCCGACGCAAGGGCACGGATGCTGTTGCGGGCTGAACTATTTCGATTATGCCACGGCGACTGTGCCGTTGTCAATCGCGTTTTTTTGCGAAATTAGGCGAGTATAATAAGTTATAAAAATTTTTTTTGTGAAGAATAGAGGAGAACGGTTGACGATAGTGACAACTTGTATTATAATTTAAGTTGTCATTTAAAGAGAAGAGAAATCAAGAAAAAGAAAGGATACTGACCATGAAAAGATGGATTGCATTACTGCTCTGCCTGCTGCTCTGCCTGCTACTCTGCCTTGGGCTGTTTGCAGGCTGTGGCAGCAAACAGCAGGATACCATCGTGTTTGCGGATGCAGGCTGGGATTCCAGCAAGTTCCACAACGCGGTAGCGGGTCTGATCGCAGAATCCGTATATGGCTACACCTGGAGTGAGACCACTGGCAGTAGTACCGTACTGCTGGAGGGTATGAAAAAAGGCGAAATTGATGTGTTCATGGAGATGTGGACCGACAATATCGCTTCTTACGATGAAGATATTGCAAATGGCCGCATCCAAGAGATGGGCACAAACTTCGATGATAACATGCAGGGCTTTTATGTGCCCCGCTATGTTATTGAAGGAGACCCCGAGCGCGGCATAGAGCCGATGGCCCCTGAGCTGCGTAACGTTGCAGACCTTGCAAACTACGCCTCGCTGTTTAAAGACGAAGAGCAGCCGAGCAAAGGCCGCATTTATGGCGCCATCCCGGGCTGGGAGATAGATAACGTAATGTATAAGAAATACCAACATTACGGTCTGGATAAAAATTTTGTCTACTTCCGCCCCGGTTCGGACGCATCGCTGTCGGCTGCGATTACAAGTGCCTATGAAAAAGGCGAGCCGATTGTTGCTTATTATTGGGAACCCACCTGGCTGATGGGCAAATATGATTTTGTGTTGCTGCAGGATGCTCCCTATGACCCTGTTGGTTTTGTAGAGGGTAAAACGGCATGCCCGGCAGTTAATGTTACAATCTCTACCAGCAATGCTTTTGCTGAAAAGAACCCGGAGTTCTGCCAGTTCCTCTCGAAATATCGCACCAGCAGCGCGCTGACGAGTGAAGCACTGGCTTATATGCAGGACACCGGTGCCAACTATGTAGATACCGCAAAGTGGTTCTTGGGTGAGCACCCGGAGCTGCTGGACCAATGGCTTGCACCCGATGACGTATCAAAAGTAGAAGCGGCAATTAACGGAAACGCTGTGGCTGATAAGACCAACTGGTTCCTTAACTTCCCGTTCACCCTTAATATTGATCTGGAAGCCATCGACAGTGCGGTGCGCGATTTCTCTGTGCGCACGAGTGGCTTCTTCGGCAGCATCAAAGCCGGACTTACCGCGCTGATTGGCGGCATCGAATCTCTGCTCAACCTACTGCCCTGGTGGCTGCTGCTTGCGCTGGTATTCCTCGGCGGATGGAAACTTTGCGGCAGTGTTCGCACCGGCATTGTATATGCAGTGCTCTTATTTGTGGTAGGTTTGTTTGGCCTATGGAGCCTGATGAACGAAACGCTTGCCATTGTGCTTGCCAGCGTGGTGATTTCGCTATTGCTCGGTCTGCCGATTGGCATTCTGATTTCGTCCAGTCGGCGCGCGAACAATATCATGCGTCCAATTCTTGACACGATGCAGACAATGCCCGTCTTTGTTTATCTGATTCCGGCCATCCTTTTCTTTGGTCTTGGCAAAGCACCGGCAGTTATCGCCACCACGATTTATGCTATCGTGCCGGTTATCCGTCTTACCAGCCACGGCATCCAGCAAGTGGATGCAGAGGTGGTAGAAGCGGCGCGCAGCTTTGGCTCGACCCGTTGGCAGACCCTTTATAAAGTACAGATTCCTCAGGCATTACCTACCATTATGACAGGCGTAAACCAGACACTGATGATGGCAATGGCAATGGTCGTGACCTGCTCGATGATTGGCGCATCTGGTCTTGGCATGGAAGTGCTCGTCAGCGTTAACCGTATCGAAATCGGCCGCGGTATCATCGCAGGCACAGCGGTAGTAATTGTTGCCATCGTGATGGACCGCATCACCCAGGGGCTTGCAAAGCGCAGTGAAGAAAAGAACAACAGCAACTAGCGCAGCGGTAGCGGCAGCTTAGCCGCTGCTCCCCTTACCGGCAAATGCCGGCACGATTTCCAGAAAGGAAGGGTCTGAACGATGGAAACTAAAAATAATATCATTCTGCGGGCAGAGCATGTCTGTAAATTATATGGCGCCAATAAAAATGAGGCCGCAAGGCTGATGGAAGAAGGCGGCGACCGCAATACCGTAAAACAAAAAACCGGCGTTACAGCCGCTATTTGGGATGTAAACTTTGAGGTACAGCGCGGTGAAATCTTTGTCATCATCGGCCTTTCGGGCAGCGGTAAATCCACCTTTGTGCGCTGCCTGAATATGCTCAACCGCCCTACCAGTGGCACTATTCGGTTTGAGAATAGCGATATTGGCAAGCTGAACAAAAAAGAGCTGATGGACTACCGGCGGGATAAAATCTCGATGGTTTTCCAGAACTTTGGCCTGATGAGCCACCGCGATGTGCTGGGCAACGTTGCCTATGGGCTCGAGGTCAAAGGTATCTCAACCATTGAGCGTGAGAAAAAAGCGATGGAAATGATCGACATGGTTGGGCTTTCCGGCTGGGAGCATCAGCCGGTATCGGCACTTTCCGGCGGTATGCGGCAGCGCGTCGGCATTGCCCGCGCACTGGCCAATGACCCCGAAATTTTGCTGATGGACGAACCGTTTTCTGCGTTGGACCCACTGGTGCGCGCAGACATGCAGTTCGAGCTGATGGGTATTCAGCGCAAGCTGGGCAAGACGATTGTCTTTATTACCCACGACATTAACGAAGCATTTAAGCTGGGCGACCACGTTGCCATCATGCGGGACGGCCGCGTCATTCAGGTAGACACGCCTGAGCAGATGAGCGCCCATCCAGCGGACGACTATGTGCGGCAGTTTATCGGCAGCGCGGACCGCACCAAGGTGCTCAGCGTACGTCATATCATGGTAACCCCCAGCTGCGTGGTGCGTCTTGGCGAAGGCCCGAACCACGCCATCCACGAGATGCGCCGTGCAGGTGTTTCTTCTGCTTATGTTGTTGGAGACAAGATGAACCTTGCCGGTCTGCTTACCATCGACAGTGCCGTCGAGGCCATTAAGCAGGAGCGGACGATACAGGACATGATGATTACTGAATTGCCGACCACCTCCCCCGACACCCTGATTGGCGATGTGCTGCCGATTGCGGCAGAGGCAAAATTCCCTATCAGCGTTATCGGCGAAGATGGTGCGTTAAAAGGCATCGTCACCAAAGCATCGGTGCTTTCCAGCATGGTAAGCTCACCGAACGAAGAAAACTAATCTTATCTAATCAAACAAAAAACGCACGCTCTGAAAGGGCGTGCGTTTCTTTTTGGTGAAAAGCTTTTGCAAAACTGGAGCATCTGGTACAATGAAGGTGGGAAATACGGCTTGCGTGTTGCGGCGACAGCCAAATACAGGAGGACTTACCGTGTTTTTAGAAAAGAATCGAAAAAAAGTAAGGTTAGGATTTTTTCTTTGTGCGATACTTGCAGGCGCGCTGCTCGGCCGCGTACTTAGCGCTTCTGATACCAGCGCAGGTGCCGCTATAGGACTAACCATACTTGCAATGTGCGGGGTGGTATTTGCCGCTTGTGTCGTTAACTGGCTTTGGTACCGCGCGTTTTTAAAAGAAGTAGATGACCTTGCGCCAATTTTAAAAGAGCAAAACGATCCTGACCGCTACATTGCGGAGATAACCAAACGGCTGAAGGGGAAAAAATCAGCACAAACAATTGCGTTGCTGCAAATGAAAATAGCCGGTGCTTACTCACAAAAGCGAGAATTTGAGCAAGCACGAGAGTGCCTGGCAAGGGTGCAGCCGCAAAAGCTGCACGGGCTGGTGCGTGTGGCATATCAGCTGCAACTCATACAGGCACTGCTGGCGCAGCAGGAAACAGAAAGTGCGCTCGAGCTTTTAGAGCAAAACCGGACAGAATTTTTAAAACTGCAAAAAACCGAACTTCTGGGGCCGTCTATTGCGCTGGTGCTGGTTTGGGAGCAGGTGCAGCTTGGGGACACGAAAGCGGCAGAGGCGCTCCTTACAGCGGCACAGGAGCAGTTTAAAACGAACCCGGAAGCAGCGGCGTGTTTGACAGAGGCGCAGGCGTTGCTGCCACACAAGCGCGCAGAAGGCCCCTATGGCCCGGGCATCGACGTTTGAGGAGAAGCACAGAGGGAAGAGAGACCCCGGCACGACAAATGCGACACACAGGCCTTGGCGGCGGGTATACGCCATATAGGCATAAAGGCGAGAAACGCGAGACAAAAGCGATTTTTTATTTGTGCTAGCCCGCCGATGAAAATATGCCAATGCAAGGCTGCTAAAACAGGTGAAAAAAGAAAACTCCGCAAAGCCCATCGGGTTGCGGAGTTTTTTATTTTGTTTTAAAGCATAGGACCGTTGGGTTTGGCTCAAAAGCGGATGCGCTGTATTACAGTGCAATGTGCATTGCCTCTTTGACTTCGCGCATGGTTTCGTTGCCGATGAGGTTCGCTTTTGCGCTGCCCGCCATGATAATATCACGCACTTCGCCGAGGTGGCTTTCATAATAAGCACGTTTTTCACGGAACGGGTCCAGCAGACCGTTGAGTACGGCAGCAAGCTGCTTTTTGCAGGCGACACAGCCGATGCTGGCGCTTTTGCACATCTCACAGATGTTGGCGTGCTCGGAGGGGTTAAAGATTTCATGGTATTTGCTGACCACGCAAACGTCGGGATGGCCGGGGTCTTTGACTGAGATGCGGGTGGTATCGGTCAGCGCGCGCTTCACTTTTGCTTCAACGGTGGCGGCATCGTCCGAAAGATAGAGTGCGTTGCCCAGACTTTTGCCCATTTTGGCATTGCCGTCCAAACCGACAAGGCGGCTGCATTTGCTGAGCATCGCCTGCGGTTCGGGCAAAGAGGCACCGTACAGCTCATTGAACCGGCGCACAATTTTGCGGGTCAGCTCCATATGGGGCAGCTGGTCCTCGCCGACCGGCACAAGGTCTGCCTTGCAGAAAGTGATGTCTGCCGATTGGCTGACCGGGTAGCCGAGAAAGCCGAAAGACAGATCGTCATAGCCGTAGGCCTTTGCTTCCGTTTTAATGGTGGGGTTATGGCGCAGGGTGTTGACCGAAACCAGCAAAGAGTAGAACTCGGTCAGCTCTGCGATGGCGGTAATCTGGCTCTGCTGCAAGATGGTGACTTTTTCGGGATCAAGACCAACCGAAAGGTTGTCGATTGCGACTTGATAGATGCTGTCGTGAATCAGCTCGGGCTTTTCAAAGTGGGTTGTAAGCGCCTGAATATCCGCAAGCAGAATAAAGGTGTCGTAATCGTTTTGCAGTGCAACACGGCTTTGCAGGCTGCCCACGTAATGCCCCAGATGCAGCCGTCCGGTGGTGCGGTCACCGGTGAGAATGCGTTTTTTCTGTTCCATACTATAAATCTCCTCCAGTTTGGTTGTGGCCGCCCGCCGGTCACCGAAAAAATAAAAAAGCACCTATCCCTGCGGGACAGATGCTGTAAGCTCTGGTTTGCCACCCATAAGTGGTATTACGCATACACGGGATATGCGCCCCGGGGTAACGGTCGGGAGCTGCCGTCAGCGCCTACTGCCCCTGCGGGGGTTCGGGCTGCCCTCTTGAGGCCATTCGCCGTGCGGCGCTGCACCGCCCTTACACTCTCAGCGGCTCGCTTTTGCATCGTACATCACGGTTACTCTTCTCAATCAGCGGTTTTACCTGATAGTTCAAAGTATAGTGCCTTTGGGGCCAAAAGTCAACTGAGCACCACGGCAGACAAAACTTTCCACACTGTTATAAAATGCCGTTGAAACCAAAAGCTAAAACAAAGAAAAAAGGCAAACAACCGAAGTTGTTTGCCTTTTGGTGCGCTGGAAGGGACTCGAACCCCTGACCTACTGGTTCGTAGCTTTGTCGAAATGGTATAATATAGCAATTATTAGCAATTATTAAAGAGAAAAGAGGCAATTTCGTATGAACCAGAGCATCACGTTTCAGCAATGTGCTGCATTGTATATAGAGCGCAAAGCGAAACGAAATCAACTCAAACCGAAAACGATTAGCGGCTATGCTTATTTGCTAAACCGTCTTAACGAAACATTCGGTAGCAAGCTGGTTGCAGAGATAACGGTAGCCGATATAGAATTATTCATTGACGGCCTATATACAGAAGAGCAACGTTCTGACCCATCGGCTGTGGCGTATGAATTAGCGAATGTTCTTTCTAAAGCCGGACTTTCCAGAGCAGCGTTAGCAAATCGCTGCGGCTTATGTGTGGGAACGGTAGAGGCGGCTGCAAAAGGAAAAACGGTTAAACTTAAAAGCGCCGAAAAAATAGCAATGGTTTTAGGGCAGCCGGTAACAGATATTTTCGAGATAGGCGTAAAAAAAGAACGGCTTTCAGATAAAAGTATTTTAGAACATTTCAGACTTTTGAGAGCAATTTTGAATTTTGCAATTCGTCAAGAATGGATCCAAACAAATCCTTGTTCACGAGTAGAAACGCCAGGACAGCAAAATAAAAAAATTAATTATTATCAGCCAGATTTAGCGTGGAAAATACTTAATGCTCTGAACAGTGAAGATATAAAATGGAAAACCTTTGTGCATTTACTATTAGTTACTGGCGCACGGCGTGGCGAAATAGCAGCCTTAGATTGGTCGAAGATTGACTTTAAATATAATATCATCGAGATAAGTCAAAATCTTGTCTATATTCCGAAAGAAGGATTAAAACTTGTATCACCTAAAGGGAACAGACCTCGTTACATAAAGATACCACAAGAAACAATCAAAATTTTGTTGGAATATAAAGCAGCCTATGAAGCACTGAAGCAAAAAGCAGGAAGTCGGTGGCATAAGGCAGTGAAAGAGCAACAACGATATTTTGAGAAGATGTGCGACAACACCGAGTTTCTTTTTGTACAAAGGGGCACTACTGGTTTCCCGATGCACCCGGATTCAGCCAACAATTTTTTAATTCGCTTTCAAGAGAGAAACGGATTTCCGCATCTTAATCCACACGCTTTTCGCCATTCAATGGCAAGCATATTGATTTTTGAGGGGCAGGACATTGTGTCGATTTCTCACAGATTAGGCCATCGGCACCCTTCCACCACAAGTGATATGTACGGACAATTAATTTTATTAGCTGATGCCAGAAACAGTGCTTGCATTGCAGATGTTCTGCTTAGAAAACCAGATAGCGCAGAACTATGCAAAGTAAATTAGGATACAGGGCTGGGACAATTTGTCCCGGCCTTTAATTTTAAGGAGGATACAGAAATGGTTGCAGCAATCGTGACAAATGAAACGTATGCGATTCTCGAAGAGATTAACCGGCGCAAATTGTTTGAGCTGGAAAAGTTATCTGTCAGCAATGCTTTCGCAGCACAGCGGAAAGTTGAGAAGAGCAAACAAACCTATGAGCAAATTATAGTGGAAGTCGATGCAATTCGGCATGGCAATGTTGAGGCCGTAATTGATTTAATTGAGAGGCTGAAAACTACCACAACGGCGACTATTATAGTGCTGGCACCGGATTACGACCGGGAAGGCAGCGTAGTGAAGGACATTGTGAGCATAGGCATAGAGCAAAACAATGTGATTACCAGCTCCGGCCTTTGGCTGAAAAAAGAGGTGCAGCGCCTCTTACAGCCGAAAGGCCTAGAGGCTGGGACAATTTGTCCCGGCCCGGCCTCGGCTTCTGAAACATACCAAGCACCGGCAACCGTTCGAGAGATTGTCCCTGCGGCTACACCGATAGAAGAGCAGCTTCCCCAGGCACCGGCACAAGTGAACAGAGCAGCAGCAAAAAAATGCTTGCTGCCTAAGCCGCCGATTGCTCAACCAGTAGCGAAGGCAATTACGATTGCATTTGCGGGAGCAGGTAATCGGATAGGAACCACAACACAGGCAATGCAGATGTTTTTATTTCTTGTTGCTGCGGGCTATAAAGCAGCGCTGATTGAAATGTCTGATAAATCAGTGCTGTCGGCATATTCAGCGAATCCAGAGTTTTGCCCGGAACACTATAAAGTGAAAGGACTGGATTTGTTCCGTACCAGAAACAGCTTGCTTCATGCAAAAAACGATTTTCAATATCTGGTACTGGATTATGGGTCTTTCAACGAGATTTCCGACGCAACGTCATTCTTAGAGAAAGACTATAAAATTATCTGTACCGGCGTGAAGCCGCAAGAGAGCACCGAGCTGGAGCCGGTTTTCGCGGCTGACGATGGCAGCCTTATGTATTGTTTCAGTTTTGTGCCGGACGTGGATAAAGCGGAAATTGAAGAGTTGCTGAAAGACAGAAAAATCTATTTTGCCGGTGTGGCCTTTGATTACTGGACGTATTGCGGAGAAGATGATACTTACCGCGCGTTGCTGGACTTAACTTCTAGTGCCGAAAACAAATCGGGATTGGGATTATTTAAGAGAAAATAGGCTGGGACAATTTGTCCCGGCCTTTATTTTTACAATTTACAAAAAGAAAAAGAATCGGAGGACAAAAACATGAAAATCATTTCTATCGCAAATCAAAAAGGCGGCGTCGCCAAAACCACTACCACAATGAACCTGGCCGCAGGATTGGTGCGAAAGGGCAAATCGGTGCTTTGCGTCGACTTCGACCCGCAAAGCAACCTGTCGGATTACCTCGGCTACAAAGCACAGGACAATTTACCCACCATTAGTGAGCTGATGATGGCAACCGCAACAATGCAGCGCACGGACGTGGGGCAATCCATTCGGCACAACGTTGAGGGTGTTGATTACATTCCCAGCAGCATTTTGCTTTCCAGTGCAGACGTTTTTCTTTCGCAGGTCATGTGCCGTGAGCAAGTTTTGAAACGTATCCTTTCCGCGCCGGAAGTGCAGTCGTATGACTATGTTCTCATTGATTGCTTGCCGTCGCTGGGGATTTTACTTACCAATGCGCTGACTGCCTCCGATGCCGTGCTGATTCCTGTGCAAGCTCAAAAATTCAGCCTGGACGGTTTAGCACAGCTTGCACAGGTCATTGAAATGGTGAAAACGCAAATCAATCCGCAGCTCGCTATTTGCGGCGTATTGCTCACAATGGCAGACAACACCAATATGAGCCGGGCAGTAGAAGAGGCGCTGCATGGAATGTTCGAGAACAATGTTTTTGCCACAAAGATTCGCCGGTCGGTGGAGGCTGCCAATAGCACCTATGAACACCGCAGCCTGGTATCTCGCCCGAAAAGTAAGCTCGGCGGCGAATACATGGCAGTGGTGGAAGAGCTGCTGGAAAGAGGGGTTTAAGCAATGGCAGGAAAAATGAACTTGATGCCATCATCGGCAAATGCCACCGCAGGGGAAACCATGACTGCCATGAAAGCGATGCTGGGACAATTTGTCCCCACCGGCAACCCGGACGGAAAGCAAATAGTTACGCTGCGTATTGATTTGCTGGACGCATATCCGAAGCAAAATATCTTTGGTATGCGAGAACTGGAAGAATTGTCTGAAAATATTCGAGAGGTCGGAGTTACAGACCCTATCCATGTTCGAGCCAAAGGAATGCGGTATGAAATTCTTTCCGGCCACCGGCGCAGCGCGGCGGCGAAGCTGGCAGGGCTGGAAGAAATACCGGCGATTGTGGAAAATGTAGATGATGCCGATGCGGATTTAATCTTTTGCGACAACCTCTATCACCGTAAGACATTGCTGCCCAGTGAACGCGGTGCAGCGTATAAGGTGCAGGTAGAGGCTCTGCAACGAAAGGCCGGGACAAATTGTCCCAGCGTGTCGGCAGTGGCAGCGCAAATGGGGACGAACCGCAAAGAGGTTTATCGCTATATCAAGCTCATGGATTTAGTTCCAGAGTTTTTAGATATGGTTGATGATAATAAAATGGCAATGATGGCCGGATTTACTATTGCGGCTACCGTTCCGACCGCACAGCAATATGAGATTCTGGACGTGATGGAAGAAATTTCAAACTATCAGTTAGACATGAAAAAAGCAAATGCTCTTGCTGACGCGCAAAAAGAGCAGGGTTTGACGGAAGAAACAATCCGCGAAATCCTTGCACCGACAAAGGCAAAAAAGAAAAAAGAAGAGTTTTTGAAAGTGCCGATGGAAAGAGTACAGCACTTTTTTTCAGAGGCAGAAACGCCAGCGCAAATGATTGAAACAGTAGTAAATGCTCTGGACTTTTATAATAGGGATTTGGAAAGATAGGCTGGGACAATTTGTCCCGGCCTTTGTACTTGGAGGACGAAAAGTGAAAAAAATAAGAATACTAAATATTGCACTCGGAACAGCAGAAGCTTTTGTAGGGGCGTTATTTAGCGCTTACTGCATTCTAGGAACAATTCTCGTGCTGTTTTGTATGGACACACTCATGGTCGAATGGTTGACCTCCCCCCCAGAGATAAAAATTGGTTGTATGGCTATTTTATGGCTAAGCAACGTAATTTCCCTTTTGCTTAACGTTTGTCTACTTAGTGAAAAACTTTTCAAGTTAAAGGAAGAAAAAGAAAAATTGAAGACAGACCCAAGGCGCAATAGCTGGTATGAAGACCATGCTATAGGCTGTGCGAACGAAGCTGCCGGAAGATGTCTTGCAGCGCTCTTTATTTTTTTGTATACAAGATATGTTTTTGTACCAGGTAATACTTTAGCCATTTATGGCGTGCCCTTTTTTATTTGGGTGGTAAAAATGTTGTTGTCATGGATTATCACGTCCCTCGAAAGAAAACTTTTTGAGAAAGAGGTTGAGGCCCACGGCCCCAGCCTTACTGTTTAGGAGAAGTGAAAAGTGGTATTGGACGATTTGGTTTTTCATGTTTTATTCCCTTTTACAACACTTTTGTTCCTATTAGCAGAAGACGAATTTATGGAGAATAGAGCTGCTATGATAACAGCGATTATCCAAAACAAAGACATTACAGGAACAAAACTTGAAAAGGCACCTACTACGTTGATAACCGTAACCATCTGGATGTGGCAGTACACAGTCATGAGCGAAATATTCCTTGCTAAAGTTTTTCTAATAGTCACGCTAGTAAGCTGTGCACGTTATTTCATTCTTTACATAAAAGTAAGAGATAGGCAAGGCGTTTTCCACTGGATACGTGCTAGGTTGTATGACCTTTTTAAATGGGTTAAAAAGGTACTGTGTTCATTAAAATAGAAGGCTGGGACAATTTGTCCCGGCCTTTGTTTTTAGGAGAATAAGATGAATTTCAAAGTTTTAGAGTTTCAGCGCCTCAATACCAAAGGTACCTGCAAAGCCTTGGCAACTGTCCAGTTTGAAGGGTGCCTATTGGTCGAGGGCATTAAGCTGCTTAAACTGCCGTCCGGGTATCGGCTGTCAATGCCGACCCGGAAAGCGGCAGATTGCTACCATGAAATCGTAAAAATCACTGCGCCGGAAGTAAGCAAGTCTTTACGGCGCACGTTGATTGAAGAATATGAAGAGAAAGGAGAACATCATGCGGCAAGAGCTATATGAGGTCTTTCAAAAAGCACAGGAACATATCAGCAAAAATTATGCAGCCGTGCTGGAACAGAACGATGCAGCACTGATAAAAAGTTATTTGGAAAACTTTTTAGAGGTCAATGAAATTGCAGTGCCAGATATGGAACAGAGTGAAGTGCTTGACCGGCTCGTGAACGAAATGACCCGGTACTCGTTTTTAACATCATACCTTGATGACCCAGAGGTCGAGGAAATCAATATCAACGCATGGGACGATGTGAAAGTCAAATATGCCGACGGAAATATCAAATGTGCAGAAGAACACTTTCATACGCCAGCCCACGCACAGGCTGTTACTAAGCGAGTGTTGAGCGAAAGCAATATGATATGGGATAACGCTAAATGTATCCAGGTTGGACACCTGCCGGGCAATATCCGCATTACGGCCACCGGCTACGATGTGCTGGACAAAGAAACCGCCGTGGCCGTTTCGATTCGTAAAGTCAATGCAAAAAATCTGCAAAAGCAAGACTTTATTGCAAACGGTACCGGCACAGAAGAAATGCTCGATACTCTGGTGCAGCTTCATAGCCACGGTGTTTCGATGTGTATTGCCGGTGCTACGGATTCGGGAAAATCAACACTGATGGGGTGGGTTATTAAGCAACTGCCCGACAACAAACGAATACTCACCATTGAAGAAGGCACGCGGGACTTCTTCTGCGTGAAACGTGACCCCGCCACCGGCAAGGTGCTAAACAATGTAGTACACTTCTCTGCGCGTCGCTCTAGCGACAAGGAGCAGGACATTACGCAAGCCAAGCTGGTTGAAACCTTTATGACGATGAACCCCGATTATATTTCGGTGGGCGAGAGCAAAGGCGAAGAAGCGATGCAAGCGGTAAACGCAGCAAATACAGGCCACGCGGTTTTGACTACGCTGCATACACAGTCGCCAGAGCTTGTTTATCTTCGGCTTGTGTCCCTGTGCAAAATGCGGTATCCCAATATGGACGACGGTTTTTTATTGCGCCAAGTGCAGCAAGCATTTCCAATTGTGGCGTATATGGATTGCACAGAAGACCACCGGCGCAGGATTCTGGAAATCACCGAAGCGGTTCGGCAGCCAGACGGCAGCGCGAAACTCACTACGCTGTTTGAGTTTGAGATTTTGAAAAACGTCAAAGAAGGCGGCCAGACAAAAGTGTATGGTGACTTTAAAAAAGTAAATCCACCGAGCGAATCTTTGCGTAAGCTCGTCCTACGCAAAGGCATGGAACAGCACTGGATAGACACGATTTTTGGAAAGGAAGGATAACATGGAACTTCTCGTCTTTTTATTATTAGCCATTGGGCTGTTGCTTTTGTTCGGCTTTTCCCAGCAGGATTTTGAGAGAAGAAGCAGAACCAAGAAGCTGCGGCAGAAAGTCAAAGCGGCGAAAGCAAAACCCCGCAAAGGGTTCGCTGGCTCTTTGGTGCGTGACGTGCAGCAGATTTTAGCGGTGCAAGGGTTACAGGGGGCAATGGTAGCTGTGTGGGGCGCGAGCGTTGGCCTTTCTATTTGTGGCATTGCAGTGTGCAGCCTGTTTAATAATTTGTTTCTTGTGCCGGTTGTGGTTGCAGTGTGTGCAGCCACGCCGTTTATTGTGGTCAAAATGCGCTGGCAGGAGCAAGAAAAAAGAATGTCTGAAGAGCTGGAAGCTGCGCTTAACAGCATCACCACCTCATACCTGCGCGGGAATAACACAATTTTGAGTGCAGTGCAGGAAAACATTCCTTTCATCAAGCCGCCTGTCAACCAGGTGTTTCGGCTCTTTGTTGTTCAAGCGACGCTCATTGATAGCAGGGTAGAAAACGCGCTTCTGGCAATGAAGCAAACCGTACACAATGTTATTTTCTACGAGTGGATAGATGCAGTGGTGCGGTGCCAGTCCGACCACAATTTAAAAAAGACACTGCCACCGATTTTGCAAAAGTTTAGCGATGCACGAACTATTGCCGCTGAAACGGAAGTTATTATGGCAGGCCCGAAGCGCACCTACTGGATTATGTTAGTTGCAGCTGTGCTGTCACCAGCAATGGTGTGGTTCCTAAACAGGGATTGGGGGCACGTCTTGTTTGGTACAATATTCGGCAAGGTTCTACTCGCACTGCTCTTCACGGTGATTGTTGTGACGTTTTTTATTGCGATTAACGCCATGCAGCCGGTTACAGCAAAAGAGGGGAGAATCAAATGAAAATCTGTTTTATTGGTGCCGGGGTATTGGTTGCCCTCGGCCTTTTCTTTTTTCTTTGCGAAATCACAGGAATGCCCACCCGGCGCGTATCTAGTGCAGTACGCCGTGTGCTGAAAGATAAGCGAAAGTCGGAGCAGTCTACTTTCTCGAATTTCCTAGACCGACTAGCGCAGCCAATATCCAAACACTTTCCGTTTTCGGAGCATCAACTGGAGAAGGTGCAGCAATCGCTGGATAGTTGCAATAGCAAAGTATCAGCACGACTGTATCTTAGCCAGTGCATGGTAAGGGCTGTGGTTCTGTTTTTAGTGGCTGCGCTTGCCTCGCTGGTGGCAAAGCCTGTTATGGTAATCGCGCTTGTCGGGCCTTTATGGGTGTACGATGCAGAAAAGAAAAAAATTGATAAGCTGACACAAGATTACAAAACAGAGATTGAAAATGAGCTTGCCGGTTTTGTTCATACGATACTGGCAGAACTGGCAGGTAGTCGCGATATTTTGCGTATGCTGCGAGAATACATTCCAACGGCAGGCCCAGCACTGGGCAAGGAACTTGCAATAACAGTTGCAGATATGGAGAGCGGCACTTACGAAACGGCACTGACCCGCCTGGGAACGCGCGTCAACTCTTCTGTAATGAATGACGTTGTGAGAGGTTTGATTGACGCTGTACGAGGCAACGATGTGAGAACCTACTTTAAGATGCTTGGTTACGATTTAAAACAGCTGGAGCTAAAGAACATGAAATTAAAAGCACAAAAGTGTGTGCCGAAGATTAATGCTTGTTCCGTAGCTTTGCTGGGCAGTATTGTAATGCTCTTTATCGGGGTGCTAAGTATTTATATCTTCATCAGCTCCCGGCCTCTGTATTAAGGAGAATAAAATGAAGCATTTGAAAAACAACCGAGGCAGTGTCCTCATTGAATTTTTAGTAGTCTTTTTATGTTTCATGCTCTGCATTGCTTTTGCGCTTGCTATTTTACCGGCGTTCACTCAAAAGCAAAAGCTGGACGATGCAGCCGAGAAAATCATGCGGCTTGCAGAGCTGCGCGGCAGCACCGGCACACACTTGCAGATGAAAGTGGACGAGTTGAAGGCAGAAACAGGAATCGACTTTACCGCTTCTTTTGAAGGCACGGACTGGCTGAATGCAGCCGGAGAGGTTCAACTCGGCCATGATATTAAGCTGGAGCTTGTTAGCTCCGCAGACATTGGATTTTACACTTTCGCTTCAATCACCGTGCCGATTCATTCACGGCAGTCTGGCACGAGTGAGAAATACTACAAATAAAGGAGAACATGAAATGTTGAATGTTGTATCACTTCTTGGCCGCCTGGTAGCAGACCCCGAACTTCGGCGTACTCCTAACGGCGTATCGGTTACTACTTTTACTCTTGCCGTTGACCGCAACTTCGTGAAGGCTGGATCTGAACGTCAGACAGACTTTATTGACATTGTGGCATGGAGAAACACGGCAGAGTTTGTATGCAAGTATTTTCAGAAAGGTTCCATGATGGCAGTGCAGGGCAGTATTCAGACCCGAACCTACGAGGACAAGGAAGGCAACAAACGCAAGGCGGTTGAAATCCTGGCCGATAACGTGTTTTTTGCTGGCTCCAAAAACACATCAACCAGTCACGCCAGCACAAATGCCGAAAACGGAGAGCCGCAGCCTGGTAGCGCAGCAGTTCCAACAGCACCTGTTTTCTCACAGGGTTCGACAGAAGAGTTTGCTGTTGTGACAGACAACGAAGACTTGCCGTTTTAAGCTCCAGCAGGGAGGGATTTAATGAAGGCATTAAAAAAGAATGATGGTTCAGCAATGCCACTTTTCATAGTGGGAATTTTTTTTATCCTTGCTCTGGTCGCTGTGATTTATCAAAATAGCACGATGATAGCGGCAGGCCGCAGTGTGAAGGCAGCTATGCAAAAAGTAGCACTGAACGCCATTACACAAAACAGTGAAGAAACGTACCCGTCGAAACGTGAGGGATACACCGGCGCATATGAAAAGCAGTTTGACTGGAACCCGGCAGTCGAGAATATCGACCCGACAGACCAAATCACAGAAATGCTGCATCTTACCCAAGAAGGCACCGCCCTGGTGAAACGCAGTGCAGCCGGTGCAGAGCTGTATCGGCTTGACACAATCCAGCTTACAGTGGAGAACACCGAGTTTTTAAATAGCAGCAAGGGGATAAAGGCAACTATGAGCCTTAACCTTGTTATCCCGGTCAAATACCCATTAATGGAAGAACGGCCCATCACAATCCCAATTAAGGTAACTGCCGAAAACAAAATGAAATTTTAAAGGGCCGGGACAAATTGTCCCAGCCCTCTTAGAAAGGAACGTGAGAGATTGGAAAGCGTAAACTTTTGGCTCTACGTTATATTTTATGTGTGCCTGGCCCTAATATGGCTCTTGATTATAATTCCCGGCTTCTGGACTATGGCGAAAGAAAAGCTGACAGAGTACCTGTCAGCGATTGTTTCTAAGGAGTTGGAGAGCAAATGCGACGAGATTTTAGAAAATCAAAAGCAGATAATGAAAAGAATGGGGAACGGTAATTTACAGGGAGAAGGTTGGGACAAATTGTCCCAGCCCTCGCAAGCACCAAAAAAATGTGAGTAACATTAGGCGAGAAGCACATTGACACTCTACGCAGCCGCGCCCTATAATGAGGGTAAGCGAATGGTAGGAAAATAAAGGAGTGAATGGAATGACATACAAACAGAAAAAGTACGCGCTTTGCACCGGTATCCTTGCAGCCACAGTCT
>OBXZ01000581.1_pt1 | contig 32307 bp, 29 predicted proteins | sample 1538171 | NCBI WGS metagenome assembly OBXZ01 (sample SAMEA2580161, study PRJEB22360) | human gut metagenome | biome: human gut; feature: human-associated habitat; material: faeces | place: Denmark | collected 2008/2010
TCATCGGCGCAAATCTTTTGATTCGGCAGCTAATTCCTGCCACCAGCCGGTTAAATATCCTGAAATATGCCAACCTCATCAGCCTGCTCAAAACCAACGAGCTTCTGGGCATCTACCATAATCTATACTGGTTCGGACATCCGGTGCCTTTGGCGGCGGTGGAAGGGATCACAGCGCTGGCGGCGGGAAGCTTGTTTTTTATCCTGTTTTATCACACCTTTGCCAAAGGAGAACTGGGCGCACACCGCCACCGAGCCCCGTTGCGACGCCTCTTTTTTTTGCGGCGAAAACGGTTTGCCACCACGATTCTACGGCAAGAAGCGGCAAAGCTGCTTTTCATGAATGGAGCCATTTTCGTCATGGTGATATCTGTGATATTTGGCGGTTATCAGGTTGCCACTACCGAAAGCTATTTGGATGCTGATGAGATATACTACCGCTACTATATGCAGCAGGTGGAAGGCCCCTACACAATGGACATGGTTGCAAAACTTCAAGAAATGCAGGCGGAATTTGCGCCGATCTATAATCTGCAAGCAGCGCTGCAATCAAAAAAGATTACAACTGAAGGTTACCAAAGCATGATGAGTGCCTATGGAAATTTGCAGCAGAAAATGAAAGCGTTTGAACGGGTAGTAGGCAAGCTTTCTTATCTAAAAGAAAAGCCGCGGGCCGAGATTGTCTATGAAAGTGGGTATGTCGCTCTATTTGACCTGGCCGATCGACACGACGTACAAGACGCATTGCTTTGCTGCCTTGCCACCGTCCTCTCCTTTGCCGGGCTTTTTTCTATCGAAGCGCAAAGCGGCATGAGAAAGGTCATTTGTGCAACACCGTTAGGCAGAGAGACCACCGCCCGCACCAAGCTGGGTGTTACCGCTTTTTATTGTGGTATTTTAGCGCTGTGCAGCGCCGTTCCCCGCATGATTGTTGCTGTGCGAGATTATGGTCTTGCCTGTTTTATTGCCCCAACCTATAGCATGTATGAGTACGGCGCGGCAGTGGAGCTTCCGTTCTTCTTTCTGCTGTTTCTGTTTATTGCCGCCCGGTTTGTGGCGCTACTGGCAGTAGCGTATGGAATGCTTGCTCTTTCTTCTTGGCTTGGCAATACAGTACGGGCGTTATTTGTTGGGAGTGCGATTTTTTGCCTGCCCCTTTTACTTGCCAGCTCCGGGCTGCCCGCTGCCAAGTGGATCAGCGTATACCCTGCGTTTCACATTGCTGCAATGTTTACACAGAATAGCTCTGCCATTTTTGCATTGCTTGTGCTGGCCGTATGCGGTGAGGCAGCTTTTTACTGCGGTATGTGGCTTTGTGATGAATTTGGCCATGTAAAATAAGGTAGTGTTTTCAACGCGAGAAAAAATCTTGTTGAAGGCACTGCCTTTTTATTGCATTTTTTCTTACTGCAAAAATAGCAATATATTTCTTGCCACTTTTTTTCGGTTGTGATACAGTATGCATAAGTATAAAATGAATTTGAAAACAGAGCGTAAAAAACATGCTCTAATTGCCAGATTGAGAACGCAGGTAAAAAACAACGCTGTTTGCGCCCGCGAATGAAAAGGCAATGGTAAAGGAAGGAATGAAGAAAATGAAAAAATCAAAAGGCTTTATTGCAGAATTTAAAGAGTTTATCTCTCGTGGCAATGTATTAGACCTGGCCGTAGGCGTCATCATTGGTGGTGCATTTACTGCGATTGTTACCTCTTTGGTGAATGATGTTGTTATGCCGGTGATTGGATTATTGATTGGTGGAATCAGCTTTTCTGACCTCAAGTATGTTATCACGCCGGCTACTGGTACCACGGCAGAGGCTGCCATCTACTACGGCAACTTCATCCAAAGTGTTGTTAACTTTTTGCTTATCGCGCTGGTTGTATTTATTGTTGTAAAAGCGATGAATCGCTTTCGCCACCAAAAGCCGAAAGAAGCGCCCAAGCCGGCAGCGCCTTCTGAAGAAGTGCTGTTGCTGCGCGAAATTCGCGATTTGCTCAGCCAGCAGGAGAATCCGCAAGAATAAGCGGATATTGCCAGTGGACAAAAGCGGATATTGCTATCAACAAAAGCTACCTGCCCTTGTTAAAAAGGCGAGGTAGCTTTTTGTTTATGTTGTAAAGCAGCTGATTTCGATTTAAACGCGCAGCATGCGGTAGCCCACGCCGATGTGCGTTTGGATATACTGCGGCGAATTGGGCGCGCTTTCCAGTTTTTTGCGCAGGGTTGCCATAAATACGCGCAAAGAGGCAATGTCATTGTCCCAGCTGCTGCCCCATATTTCTTTGGTGATATAGGTATGGGTGAGCACCTTGCCTACATTTTTGGCAAGCAGACGCAGTAGCTTATATTCAATTGGCGTGAGGTGCATCTCTTCGCCGTCCAGATAAGCGCACCCAGCGGCATAGTCGATGGTCAGCGCTGCGTTTTGGAACACCGTCTGCTGAGAGGTGATCAGTCCCTCCGCAGCAATCAAACGGCGCTGAGTTACGCGCAGCCGGGCAAGCAGTTCTTCCACCGAAAATGGCTTGGTTAAGTAATCATCTGCCCCGGCGTCAAGCGCATCAATCTTATCGGTATCCTCACTGCGCGCACTAAGCACGATGATGGGCATAGTCGACCAGCTCCGTATTTTTCGAATAATCTCGATACCATCCATATCGGGCAGACCAAGGTCCAGCAGAACGATGTCCGGGTTGTGCGAGACTGCCTCTAAAATGGCGGCTTCGCCAGTGGAGGCAGAAAGAAATCGGTAGCTTTGAGTTTCCAGTGTGGTGGTGATGAGATTACGTACCGCAGAGTCATCTTCCACCACTAAAATAAGCAGTTTATTCATGTAGAGTCACCTCTTCTTTGGGCAGTGTGAAGCGAAAGGTTGTGCCGTGTGGCTGGTGGTCGAGCACGAAAATTTCACCGCCATGCGCATTGATAATCGATTTGCAAAGCGCGAGCCCCAGCCCAAGGCTGCGGCGGCTATCGGCCACCTTGGCACCAACGGTATAGAACATATCGAAGATGCGGGGTTTTTCGTCTTCGGGAATGCCGGGTCCATTATCAGAAATTTCTACAACCACCTGTGTTTTTGTCACGGTGGTAGCAATTTGTATTGCAGCGCCCGGTGGCGTGTATTTGATGGCATTGTCGACGATATTAATGACTACCTGCACGATGAGCCTGGCATCCACTTTCGCAAGTGCCAGTTCGTCGCCCTGTGTGACCAAAAGAGGATGCTCGGATTTTTGACGATTCAGATGCCGCAGTGCTTCAGCGATAATATCGTCCATCAGCTCCGGCTTAAGCCGCAGGCTCATACTGCCGTCTTCGATGCGGGTGACAGAGAGCAGATTTTCCACCAGATTGATGAGCCAGAGAGAATCGTCATAGATGCTCTCATATAGCTGGTGCCGTTTTTCCGCAGGCAGCGTAACATCGCTGGCAAGCAGCACCCCCGCATTGCCCGAGATAGACGTAAGAGGCGTGCGCAGGTCGTGCGAGATGGCCCGCAGCAAGTTGGCTCGCAGTTGCTCGTTTTTGGCAAGGATCGCCGCCTGCTCTTTTTCGTGTGCAATCTGCGCGTTTTCCAGCGCCATCGCACATTCGCCCAAAATTGGTTGCAGCATGCTGCTTTCTGGGGCCTCTAAGGGATGGTCGTGCATGACAATGCCCGCCACACCGTAAACCTTATAGCCGATTCGAACCGCCATGTAAAGGCACTGCGCACTCGAAAGGGTGTCGGTGGTAGCGCCTGCGCGTTTGTTGTTTTTTAGTACCCACGCCGCAACAGCCTGCTCGTTGGGCGAAAAGTAGGCTTTCTCCAGCTGATTATCTTCCAGTGGAAAGCTGCGGGGCGGGGCAAGTTCGCCTTTTTCTACTGGGTAAAAAATGATGTCCCGATTCAATAAGCGATTGAGCTGGGTGGCGGCAATCGAGATGATTTCCTCCTTGCCATCGGCTTTTTGCAGGGCCTGATTGGTGTCAAACAGCACCTTCATGCGATAAGCTGCCTGTGCCGATTGACGTGCCTGCTCTTTGATACGCAGAGCAAGATTACTGGTGAGCAGTGCGGCCAGAAACATGATAAGAAAAGTGGCCGGATAGCCGGAATCTGATGCGTTAAAAGTAAAGCGCGGAGCGGTGAAGAAAAAATTAAAAATAAGTACACTAACGGCGGAAGACACCATGCTGTATGTGCGCCGTGTGGTAACGATGGAGCAGAGCAGCACGCCTAAAATATAAACAGTAATGATGTTGGCTTCGCTAAAGCCTGAATTATAAAACAAAAAGCCGATGAGGGTAGCGCCGACTAAGATACCTACGCTTTTGAGCAGGTCGGCAAGCAGAAATGTTTTACATGGCGCAGCAGCCTTTTTTGAACTGTATCGGCGGGCATTTTTGTCGGGAATGATATAAATATCCAAGTTTGGTGCGTAGGTGGTCAGCAGCTCGGTGAGCGTTGGTTTGCTAAAAATGGTTTTTCGCTTGGCATTATAACGCCCCAGCACAATTTTAGATACGCCGGAAAGGCGGGCAAACTCAGCAATCTGAAAAGCCACATCTTCGCCGTAGGTGGTTTCGATAGAAGCACCCAGCTGCTCGGCAAGATGAATGTTTTTGCGCAGACAGTCTTTATCCTCCTCGGTCATGGCGGCAAAATCCGGTGTTTCTACAAACAGCGCAGTAAAGCTGCCGCGAAACGCCTGTGCCATTCTTGAAGCGGTGCGGATAATTTTTGCGTTGCTCGGTGAGGAGGAAAGACAAACGAGAATGTGCTCATCGGTAAAATACTCGTTATTGCTTTGAATGCGTGCCTTGTCAGAAAGCCGGTTGATGCGGTCTGCGCAGCGGCGCAGTGCAATCTCGCGCAGCGCGATTAAATTTTCTACACTGAAAAAATTGCTCAGTGCGCGTTGGGCCTGGGTTTCTTTGTATATCTTGCCTTCATTAAGTCGGTCAATCAGTTCTTGCGGCTCAATGTCCATCAGCTCAACCTGCGAAGCATCGTCAAACACCTTATCAGGGATGCGTTCCCGCACGGTTACCCCGGTGATGGACGCTACTACATCATTTAGGCTTTCGATATGCTGTACGTTAACCGTGGTGTAAACATCAATGCCCGCGCGCAGCAGCTCGTTTACGTCTTGATAGCGCTTTTTATTGCGGCAGCCCTCTGCGTTGGTGTGGGCCAGTTCGTCTACCAGAATCAGCTGCGGCTTGCGGGCAAGCGCAGCATCTACATCAAACTCTGCAAGCTGAATACTGCCGTGCCGCACCGTTTGCGGGGGCAGCTCTTCCAGCCCGGGCAGCAGCGCCGCCGTTTGTGGGCGCGGGTGAGGCTCGACATAGCCGACCACTACGTCAACGCCGCGTTTTTTGGCGGCGTGCGCCGCTTTCAGCATGGCATAGGTTTTGCCCACCCCGGCTGCATAGCCGAAAAATATCTTTAAATGGCCCTGCGCTGCGGCACGGTCCTGGCTTTGTATCGCCCGCAGCAATTCGTCCGGGTTCGCTCTTGGGGGTTCCATAGCGAGGCATCTCCCTTACATTTTATTTTCTATTGTACCGCAAAGTCGTTTAAAGCGGTGTAAATAACTGCAAGCTGACATTAAGATAGCATAAAGATTATAGCACCGCAAAAAAGACAAATCCAGCTTTTGTACCACGCGCAAGGCGCAAAACAAAAGCTGGATTATTTATCTTTTAGCATGAAAAACAGAAGACTAAACGGGCTGCAAAATGCCGTCCAGTATCAAATTTACGCGCAGCACATTTACGGTTTCTTCTCCAAAAATACCGAGGAATTTACCGGTACTGCACGCCGATACAATTTCTGCAATTTCTGCTTCAGTTCGGCCAGTGGCGGCAGCGATGCGGGGGATTTGATAGGCGGCAGCAGCGGGGGAGATGTGGGGGTCGAGCCCGCTGCCAGAGCTGGTTACAAGATCGACCGGGATAGGCGTATCAGCCATTTGGGGGTTAGAGCCGCGCAGCTTTGCGGTGCGCTCAGCTACAAGCGCCTGGTACTCTTCACTGGCGGGGCTAATATTTGAGGGCGCAGCGTAAAGCAAGGCTTCGCCGTTTTCGTCCCGGTAGGTCGTCACGTCCAGCTGCATGATGCGTCCCCACATGTGCGCGTCGTCTGTGTATTGCTGCCCCAGCAGGGCACTGCCATATTTGACGCCGTTCACCTCAATAATGCTGCCGTTTGCCTGATGTGGAAAAAGCAGCTGGGCAAGGCCTGTAACGGCGCCGGTGTATAAAATACCGCATAAAACGGTAAACGCTAAAAATAAAAGCGCTGCACGCGGCAAAATGTTTTTCATTGTTTTCATCCAAGAAAACCTCCTGTAAGCTTAAAACGAGCGGGTGAACAAAACAAAGAACTGCCAAAGTCGATGGCTTTGGGATAAAATCAGCCTGCAAAAAGGGACTGTGTGCTTAGGCCAGGCCACAGACAGTCAGCAGAACATCGATTAGTTTTACGAAAACAAAAGGTGCTGCAAAACCACCCAGCCCGTAAACCAGCAGATTGCGCGACAGTAGCTTACCCGCCGGTACCTCGCGGTAGCGCACGCCTTTCAGCGCGAGCGGAATCAGCGCAATAATAATCAGTGCGTTGTAGATAATCGCAGAGAGCACTGCGCTTTGCGGCGAGGTGAGCCCCATGATATTGAGTGCGCCAAGGCCGGGGTAAAGCCCCATAAACAGGGCGGGGATAATCGCAAAATATTTGGCGACGTCATTGGCAATCGAAAAGGTGGTCAGCGAGCCGCGAGTCATCAGTAGCTGCTTGCCAATGCGTACAATATCAATCAGCTTGGTTGGGGAGGAATCGAGGTCTACCATGTTGCCTGCTTCTTTTGCAGCCTGGGTGCCGGTGTTCATCGCTACTGCAACGTCGGCCTGTGCCAGTGCGGGCGCATCGTTGGTGCCATCGCCCGTCATCGCCACAAGATGCCCCTTTGCCTGAAAATCGCGAATCATCTTGAGTTTACCCTCCGGCGTTGCCTCGGCCAGAAAATCATCTACGCCAGCTTCTGCGGCAATTGCAGCCGCAGTCAGCGGATTGTCGCCGGTAATCAAGATGGGTTTGATTCAGGGCGGCCGCAGATCTGCAAATTTTTCCTGCACACCCTGCTTAATAATGTCTTTTAGATGAATTACACCGAGGATGCGGCGGTCCTTTGCCACCACCAACGGGGTGCCGCCCTGACGTGCAATTTCTTTGACGATGCGGTCACATTCTTCGGAATAACCTCCACCCGCAGCTTCTACATAAGCGCGGACGGAATCTGCTGCACCTTTGCGTATTTCGTGCCCGTCATAATCCACGCCACTCATTCGGGTGGCAGCGGTGAAAGGAAGAAAGGTCATGTTTTTATCTTGCAGCGTTCTGCCGCGCAGGCCGAATTTTTCTTTTGCCAGCACAACCACGCTGCGGCCCTCTGGGGTTTCATCTGCAAGCGAAGAAAGCTGTGCGGCATCAGCCAGCTCCTGCGGCAGGGTGCCGTCAACCGGTAATAAGTCGTGCGCCTGCCGGTTGCCCAGTGTAATGGTGCCGGTTTTATCCAGCATCAAAATATCCACGTCACCCGCCGCTTCGATGGCGCGCCCGCTCATGGCAAGTACATTTGCCTGATTTAAGCGGGACATACCCGCAATGCCGATAGCGGAAAGCAGCGCACCTATCGTGGTTGGGGCAAGGCAAACCAGCAGCGCTACCAGCGTAGTGACAGAAGTAGGATTTTCGATACCTGCCAGCTTTGCCGAAAAAGCAGAGTAAGTATAAAGCGAGAGCGTAACAAGGATAAAGATAATGGATAGTGCAACCAGAAAAATTTGCAGCGCAATCTCGTTGGGGGTCTTTTTGCGGGCGGCACCTTCGACCATCGCAATCATTTTATCCAGAAAGCTTTCGCCCGCTTCGCTTGTCACTTGTACCACAATCCAGTCAGAAAGCACAGTTGTGCCACCGGTTACAGCACTGCGGTCGCCTCCCGCCTCACGGATGACCGGAGCAGATTCGCCAGTGATGGCGCTTTCATCCACCGAAGCTGCGCCCTCGATGACCTCGCCGTCTGCGGGAATCTGCTCGCCCGCTTTTACAAAAACAAGGTCGCCTTTTTTTAGCTGCGCAGAAGAAATTACGGTAGCCTCGCCTTTGCGGTCCGCAGCGGGTATTTTATGTGCATCCACATCTTTTTTTGCGGCGCGCAACGCGTCTGCCTGCGCTTTGCCGCGACCCTCTGCAATGGCCTCAGCAAAGTTGGCGAAAAGGCAGGTGAACCAAAGAATTACTGCGATAGAAAGGGTGTAGCCGGATGGGGCATCCATGATGCCGAACAGCGAGGCGACCCACAAAACAGTAGTGAGAATTGCAGAAAGATAAACAAGAAGCATCACGGGATTTTGTGCTTGCGTTTTGGGCGCCAGCTTGAGAAAAGAATCTTGCACGGCACGGCCGAGCATGGCTCGATCGGCGAAGGTGCTTTTAGATTTGATTGACATTTTGCGTGCCTCCTTATGCGATGCTGCCGAAAAATTCAGCAAGAGGTCCCAGTGCAAGCGCGGGGAAAAAGCTCAGCGCGCCGACCAGTAAGACGATGAAAATCAGCAGAAAAACAAACATGCCGTTGGTAGTAGAAAGGGTGCCGGCGGTAACGGCAATCTTCTTTTTTTGTGCTAGGCTGCCAGCAATGGCAAGTGTACCGATGATCGGCAAAAACCTTGCAAACAACATGACAATGCCGATAGAAAGATTTAAAAACACAGTGTTTGCATTAAAACCTGCAAAAGCGGAACCGTTGTTGCCGCCAGCGGAAGAATAGGCATATAACATCTCTGAAAAGCCGTGTGCGCCACCGTTGTTGAGGCTTTGGGCTACCTCTGGCACAATCGCTGCAATGCCGCTGCCAGCTAGGATTGCAACCGGGGTTGCAAGACAGACAAGCACGGACCATTTCATCTCATACGGCTCAATTTTTTTGCCGAGGAATTCAGGCGTTCGACCTACCATTAGCCCAGCAATAAAAACGGTGAGAATTGCAAATGCAAGCATTCCGTAAAGGCCGCAACCTACGCCGCCAAAGATAACCTCGCCCAATTGCATCAGTAGCATGGTAACCAGACCGCCCAGCGGGGTAAAGCTGTCGTGCATGGCGTTGACAGAGCCGTTGGAAGCCGCAGTAGTATACGCTGCCCAGGTGGAGGAGCCTGCAATGCCGAAACGGCACTCTTTGCCCTCCATATTGCCGCCCGCCTGCCCCACGGCAGAAAGGTCGACTGTACCGTTTTGGGCCAGCTGCACGGTGCCCGTCTGCTCGCTGACCGCAATACATCCAGTCGCCACCACAAGGCAGAGAAACATCGCCATAAAAATAGCAAATCCCTGTTTTTTGTTTTTTACCGCTTCGCCAAATGTAAAGCAAAGTGCGGCAGGAATCAGTAGAATAGAGGTCATTTCAAGAAGGTTCGTAAAAGCGTTCGGGTTTTCGAGCGGGTGTGCCGAGTTTACACCGAAAAAGCCGCCGCCGTTGGTGCCGGTTTGCTTAATGGCAACCTGGCTTGCAGCAGGCCCCATGGGCACAAATTCGCGCGTCACTACCGTGGCACCCGGCACTTGCGTACCGTTTATTGTTACAGTGTTGGTTTCGGGGTCTATAACGGCGCCCGAAAGCAGTTCGCCTTCTGCGCTGATTACTACGGGCTCGAGCAGGGTGACAGATTCGGCTCCTTTAAAGTTTTGCACCACGCCGCCACCCGCCAGCGCAACCGCAAGCACAAGGTTCAGCGGCAAAAGAATATGTACCACAATGCGGGTCAAATCTACCCAGAAATTGCCGAGATGTTTTTCTTTGACTTGGTTGAAGCTGCGAATCAACGCAAACAGCACCGCGATACCGGTAGCGGCAGAAACAAAGTTTTGCACCGTTAAGCCCAGCGCCTGGGTAAGGTAGCTAAGCGTAGACTCACCGGAATACGCCTGCCAGTTGGTATTGGTTACGAAACTTGCGGTAGTGTTAAAAGCAAGGTGCCAGCTGGGGCTACCAAGCCCTTGCGGATTGCCGGGTAAAAAGCCCTGCAAAAGCTGCAGCAGAAATAAAAAAACGAATCCGATGCCCGAAAACAGCAGCACCGAAGCCGTATACTTTTTAAAGTCCATCTGTTCCTCTTTGCGAACACCGCTGAGCTTATAAATGAAATTTTCGCAGGGGCCAAGCAAAGGGGAAAGGAATGTTTTTTCTCCAAACATCACCTTTTTGATATAACGCCCCAACGGTACCGCAAGTACAAGCAACACCGCGAGGTAACATAGATAGGGAAATATAGTTTGCAGCATCATTGTGAATCCTCCTAAATCTGCCAAAACGACAAAACAAAGCTACAATAACAAAGCATACCGCGCGGCATCTTTGTGGACGAGCGTAAAAAGTGCGCGTGTCTTGTTAGTTTTTATCCCCGCGCATGAGCACATTCAGATAATAAGCAAGCAGAGCAATTGCTGCAATGCCAATTAGTACAACCAAAACTTGCATGGTAACCCTCCTCGTTTTTGAGCTGTTGTAAGCATAGCACGAGGCTTCTAAAGTTGGTGTTAATGTGCAAGCTGGGCCATTAAGACGGTATAAAGAGAGGCGGAAGACCTCCCTAACTATAAAAACGGGCAAAGAAAAAGCAAAGGCCCCGTTTTATTACGGGTACCTTTGCTTTTTGTTGAAGAAGATTGCGAAAGATGCGGTTGATACGATTGCATGATTATTGCTGTGGATTCAGGCTCCAGACGCAGTCTGTACGGTTTTTTCCGTCACTGTATTTGGTGGCACCGGATTCAAACAAAACCCAGATATGGCCGTCGGGCCCGCTGGCGAGAGCTTCGGTCATGGGCATCGATGTAAGTTCGGTTTTTTTACGAGAAGAATCCAAGACGAAAGCAGGTATGCTCTTGCCACCCAGCTCTAAAGTAGTATCGGGTGCTTCGGCCAACGCAACGTCATACACCAGCAAAGTGGCATCGGATTTGCGGCCGTAAGACTGGCTGAGCCAAACGGTTTGGTCATCCACCATTGTCATACCTTGAATGCGGTCAGGTGCTGCGAGGATAAAATCGGGAATGGGATAGGCTGCATCAACTGCTTTGGGTAATGCTTGGCTGGCGTCTAGTCGGTAGCCGAGAATGTAGCACCCATAATCACCATCGGCACTCGTGGTCGTTTGATTGAGCAGCGTCGGCAGCCCATACTCTTGAGACGGATGATAAAAATTACCCAGCCACAAAATGCCTTGCGAATAATTTAAAAACGAGGGCGAAACAGGAACAGTTATTTTTTGCTCTACCACCAAATCGTGGCTGCCTTCTTTTGCAAGCTCGCTTAAAGGAATAGCCGCAATGCTGTAACTGCCGTCATTATCCAGTGCTGCGGAAACATAAAGCGTCGTATCAGTAACGGCAACACCGCCTACATGGCTGACAAAAGGAGATCCATCTGGATTATAGAGATTATACTCCGCAATAAAAGTGTTATCGGCACTGTCCAGCACCACAAGGGCCGAGGGAAGATCGGCGATATAATAACCCGAAATGTATAACCGACCATCAGACTCGGAAAAATCCATTCCTTGCGGCACCAGACCTTCTTTCAATCCGGGAATTATCCCGCAAGGAGAGGCCAAAGCAAGAAAATCCTGATAAGCAGAAACTTTCTCGTAAGACTTTTTTCGTACTGTAGATTGCTGTGTCATACGCCAAGAATTGGCGTCCGAAACAGCAGATGAGACGGTGGAGAGGCTGTCTGGGGGCGTGCTCGAGGTCGCACTGGTACAGGCCGATAAAAACAAAACACTGGCAACTGCCGCGCACAGGCTAATTGCCTTTTTTAAATTATGAGATAACATGGTATCGTCCTTTCCTATGGTTTACTCTAAAACCGAAAATTCTTCTTGCCGATAGGCTCGGGTATGTGCTTCTTGACCGTTTGTAGAGAACACGGAAAAATAAACATAGGCGGCATCGGTAGGAATTTCAAAATCTGCACTGGTAATCAGTCCGCCCCCCACATCATAACAAGACTTGGTGCGCTTTAAACTTTGATGCATGACTACCCGTGCGGCGGGCGAGCACTCCAGATGTGCTTTTTGGCCACAAATCTCAAGTGCAGTAATAGCCGGACCGGTCGAAGCATAAAAACTTCCGGATTCGAGTGCCTCGATTATCGCAGGATAAGTAAGCTCTTTTGCAAGAATCATTGTCCAAGCCCCAAAGGAGTCTGACAATAAATCTTTAAAAGGGTGTTTGTTATGATTGTCATCACTGCCATGGCAATACCAAAACTTGTTTCTTCGCAGCAGCATATCATATAGCGCCCCATTGGCTTCGTGGCCACTGATACGCTGCGAACTGGTATTGAAAATTTCGAGGCTGAAACAACCTTCGTATGATAAGATATCAGCAATATCTTCCATCGACCAACAAGGATGATTATAAGTAACCAAATAACCGTTTGCTCGCGCAGTATCAATAAAGTATTGAATGTATTCGCGCGTATACTTACGAGAGCCTTGTTGGCCAGCCTGGGGGTAAGCGGTTGCTTGCGCAGAGCTTAAATATTTGCAAAAAGCAGAATCATAGCAGATGAAAGTTGTGTTATGCGGCTCTTTGGCAAGCAGGTTTAAATGAATTTCTGGCCCATAAGGGTCAAAAACGCCCTCCGCGGAAGGACGAATATAAGCCTCGTACCCGGTGAGTAATAAAAAACCAGGTACAGTAAATGCGCTATGGTCCCAAGGGGCTTCGTGGTCTGTAATAGCGAGCACCGAATAACCGTGCTCACGGTAGGCGGCGGCCAAAGCTTCGGGTGCTAATTTGCCGTCAGAAATCGTGCTGTGCGAGTGCAGGTTTGCCTTATACTGAGGTGCATCTTTTATAATATAGTTCATACATAATCCTTTCTATTAAAGGAACATTTTTTTTGCTTGACAAATAAAACTGCTTTCTGCTACCATTGAACCAAAATTTCACATTTATAAAATTGCGGAGAGAAGGAACTGGGTTGAAAGAAAAGCGCTTGCGCCAGATACTGGGGGCGTTGCAAGAAAGCAAGTACCTTACGGTTTCACAGTTAGCGGCGAAACTTGCCATTAGCACCTCTACCTTGCGCAGAGATTTGGACGAGCTGGTACGCCGTGAATTGGTTGTACGCAGCAAAAACGGCGTCATTCCGGCATCAGAAATGCGTACGGATACCTCTGTCAGCTTTCGCACCGGGGTAAATGCCCAGGCAAAGGTAGCTATCGCAAAAGATGCCGTGAAACTAATTAAAAGTAACAGTGTGATTTTTCTTGACTCTTCCTCTACCGTTTTAAATATGGCCAACTACCTTTATCGCGTCCCGAATGTGGTGGTGGTCACCAACAGCCTTATGGTGGTGGCTCGCTTGCGCGGCAGCTCAATTCCTGTTTATTTAATCGGCGGGCAAATGTCAGAACGGTCTCATGCATTTATGGGGCCGCTGGCAGAACAGGCGGTACAGGAGTACAATTTTGACTATGCGTTTTTTTCTCCTGTCGTCATTACGCCACAAGGGTACGCAGCAGAAACAACCGTAGAAGCAGCCTCTATGCGCAAGGCCGCATTAGAGCGGGCACAATGCGGGGTGTTGCTTTGCGATTCCTCCAAAATAGGTCAGCACCGTGTTTATAATCTGGCACATATCAATGACTTTCGGTACATTGTTACAGACGACCCGGAACGCCCGGCCAATACCACAGCAACCGTGCTGAGGGTTAGAACGGGAGGGCTTAAATAATGTATAAAGAAGAACGTCTGATCGGCACGCTTTCTCTGATTGAACAAAGACGTGTAGTTACCATTGAGGATTTGGCGAATGAGCTTTACATTAGCCCATCTACCGTGCGCCGAGATTTGGCGGAACTTGCAAAACGTGGGCTGATTGCACGCACTTCGGGCGGGGCTGTGGCAGTTACCGAGATGAAAAAGAACGATTTGATGGGTGAAATATCAGGTATACTGCCGGTTGAAAATGCGCTGGGTGCCCGTGCGGGAAATTTGATTCCGCAAAAAAGCACTATTTTTTTCTCTGCGTCGCTGCCGCTTTCTATGGTACCGCCACTGGAGAATCGCCCCAACTTGCGCGTGGTAACCGATAGTGCCCAAATTGCCAATTCGCTTTGTGGCAAAGGGGTGCAGATTTTTTGCACCAGCGGTACCTATCTTGCCGCACAAGATTCCTTTACCGGGCGGCTGGCAGCAGAATTTGCATCCAAATTTCAGTATGATTTGGTCTTTTTATCCTGCGATGCATTAACACCGCAGAAAATGCTTACTTATTATGATTTTAACACAATGCAGGTAATTGACGCGGCAAAACATTGCGCGCAAAAAATGGTGTTGTTGTGCGACAATACTCAGGTCGACAAATATGCCGGATGCAGCGTTTTGGCCCTCAAAGAAATCGATATTGTGGTAACTAATGTGCCAGAGTATTTTCAGGATTTTACCGGAATCGTAATCGACACTGGTACGCCCATAGCAAATTAGGTTTAAAAAGTAAAATGGCGGCTGAATTCAGCCGCCATTTTTTACTTCATTGCAGCCTTGGAATAGCCGGTCATCATATATTTTTGGAAGATCAAAAACAGAATTACCACCGGCAAAATAGCGAGCACAGCGCCAGCCATAATTTGGTGATAGTTAGAGACCGATTGCCCGGCAAAAGTGTTTTTCAACTGTGCAAGACCTACTGTAAGTACACGGCGCACTTCATTTTTGGCAATGATTTTAGGCCAAAAATAGGCATTCCACCCATTTGTAAAGGTAACGAGCGTCACGGTAAAGATTGTTGCTTTGCTCATGGGTACCAGCACGTGTGTAATGCAGCCCAGCCGTCCTAAACCATCAATGCGTCCGGCATCGGTGTAGCTGGGGTCGATTGAAAGAAACGTGTTGCGCAGCATAAAAATATAATATGCAGAAACAGCCTCTGGCAAAATCAGCCCTAAAAAGGTATCGCAAAGGCCCCAGTTAGAACACATGATATAAATGGGAATAAAAGTGACCTGCAGAGGAATCATCAATGCGCCCAGCACCAAATAAAACATTACGTTTCGGCCTTTAAAGTCACCGCGTGCAAACCCGTAAGCTGCCAAAATACCGGTGGTTACCTGCAAAAACAAAATGCCCGCAGTCATCACGATGGTATTCCAGTAATACTTGAAAAAGTTGGCACGCTTTAGCACATAAGAATAGTTTTCAGGGTGAAAGCTATGCGGAAACAGGGTGGGGATAACCAACTGAACTTCCTGTGCGGATTTTAAAGAGGTGGCAATCATCCAATAAATAGGGAACAGCATGATCAGCGTGACCAGAATAGCCACCACCCATTGCATATAGTACCACGCATTGTGCGGTTTGCGTGGAGTGTGGTCTATTGTTTTTTCTTTCTTCATAAACGTGTCCTTTCGCTTAGGAGTCATAGGTTACTTTGTTGTTAGAATACTTCATGGTTGCTATCGTGATGGTGAGAAGAATCAGGAAGAACATCACAGCAGAAGTAGCAGCCCGGTCCATGCGGAAATCTACCATTGCATATCGGTAAATTAAGTAAACGAATACTTCCGTAGACCGCGAAGGCCCGCCAGAAGTCAAAATATCCACAGACTGGAAGACTTTCATAGAAGAAAGGAATGTGGTGACAAGCAAAAACAAGGTGGTGGGCGAAAGCAATGGCAGCGTAATGCGGAAGAACTGCTGCCGTCCGTTGGCACCATCCAGTGAAGATGCTTCGTAATAATCCTTAGAAATTCCTATCATAGCGGAGAGGTAAATCATCATGCCGTAGCCGATGACGCGCCAGCCCGTAAGCATAAGGATAGAAATCAGTGCGGTGCTTTTTTGGTTCAGCCAATCTACAGGCTGCAGCCCTACACTTTTAATCAGATAATTTAAAACGCCCGAGTCGGTATTCAATATCCATAAAAAAACAACCGCGGCAGAAGACATCGCCACGTATTTGGGCATGAACACGATAGCCCGCATCAAACTGAACGAGCGGGACATGCGGTTAAACAGCAGTGCCAAAAGCATACCGCCCACAATAGTGACCGTAAGCTCACCGAGAGAATATAAGAAAGTGATTTTTAGTGAGTTCCACAGGTATTTTGCGCCGGTGCCGGTAAATAACCAAATCCAGTTTTTTAATCCTACAAACTTCCAGGTATCGTTGAGCAGATTCCAGTCGGTGAGACTAATCTGAAATAGCTTGCAGATAGGGTAATAAGTAAAAACAGCCAGCAAAACCAATGCCGGCACAACAAACATAAAATCTCCAATTTTAGAGCGGGTCCTTGCGGAAAGGCCCCGCTTCTTCTTTGGTGAAGAAGCGGGGGCTCGCTCTGCAAGAACTGCCGTAGAAGATGTATTTGCCATGGTTTCAAATCCTTTCCCCAAAAGGGTAATTCTACGGTAGTATAGTTGCGCTTTAAGAATGGTCGGCCAAAATTTCGTCAATCTCGACTACCATATCGTTGGAACTCTTTGTGACGTCAGATTTCTCAAGCATAATCTGATCCATGTAGTTCTTCCAGGTGGTAGCGAGTTCGCTCCATGCGCCGCTCTGAATGCGCGGATTCACCAGGTTCAGATTATCAAAGATGCACTGGAACTCGGGTTTTTGCGTCAGGAAGTCTTTGCCTTCCTGTGTTTCGAGTACGGATTTACGGGTGGGCAGGTAGCCAGTGCCTTCGGCCCATTTCATGTTGACTTCTTTGCCGCACAGGTACTGCAAGAAGACCCAAGCCGCGTTTTTGGTTGCCTGATCATTTTTGGAAGGAATGCCGAGTACACAGCCACCAACCTCGGAATTTTTATCTCCGGTAGAGCCAGCGGGGTACCATGCCATACCAACTTCAAACGAGCAGTTATCTACATAGTTATTATAGAGAGAAGAGGTGTGCAGAACAGAGAAGCATTTGCCGTCATAGAAATTCTGACGCATCACAGCCGAAGCATCTTCGCCGGAAGCCCAATAGGCAACGCCCTCATTGCACCAATCCTGCAGTTGCTGGGTTACTTTCAGCGCTGCATCGCCATTCAAATCGCAGGTATTATCCTCATTGATGATATTAACGCCCTCGTTGAGGTACAGCGTTTCAAAATACCATTGGTCCCAACCGGGGAACACTGTGCCGTAAACCGAGGTGGAACCATCGGCTGCTTTCTGGGTGGCGGATTCAAGGAAAGCACCGAAATCGGTGATTTTATCGGGGATGGTGAGGCCTCTCTCTTTGGCCATATCTTTGTTGTAGTAAATCACCTGTGTAGAATGCAGGAAGGGCAGAGAAACCTGTTTGCCATCATACTGTGCACTTCTAAGCAAGCCTTCAGCAAAATCGTTTGCGTCATAGCTGGTGCCTTTAATATATGGATCCAGGTTTTCAAACAGGCCGGATTCGCCATAAGAGGCAACGTAGTCAGTATTGGCAACCACTACACCAGGCAGCCCGGAGCCAGCGGCGTTTGCAGCCACAAGGGCTTCGTTGACGTCTTTGTACTTGCCGATGTACTGCGCTTCCACAGTAATCATGTCTTGCGACTTGTTGAAATCATCCACAACAGATGCAACCAGCTCGTCGTACTGAGACTCGAGTGCATGCCACCAGACGATTTTGATGGGCTCGGTAACGGCGTAGTCGCCGCCTGCTGCCGAAGAGGCCACCGAAGCTGCGGAGGAAGCGGGAGAAGCGGGGGCGCCAGTAGACCCGCTGCATGCGGTCAGCAACAAGCTTGCTGCCATCGCGACGCAGGCTACTGACTTGTAGTTGCGCAGAAAACTCTTTTTCATGTTTTTACTCCTTTTCCAATTTAAAGCTGTGCTAATCTAAAATGCGGGATTGCCAATATCTCCAGCATCTTGGTTACTTTTTTGAGGAAAACCGGAATCTGCATGCAAGTAAAAGATTGTGATAAATTTGACACATTGTTTAAAATTTGATATCCACAGTATAGCTTTATTGGAATAATTTTACAATATCTGGTTTCAATAATGATTTTGTTCCAAAAATACGCAACATTTTGAAAGGTGCGAGTTAAAATCGTCCATCTAATTGTGCAGAACACCAAAAACTATAACACTATTGCGCTACTGTAAAGCGAAGCATTGAAAACTGGCCGGGGCAGTGTTAAACTCTTGTTAAATTCTCGGTCGGCAAAGCGACAAAAATCGCGCTGTCCGCCAAATCAGAGAAGGAAAGAATGCGGCAAAATGGATACGATTAAAATTAATCGCAAGCAGGTAAAGATGGTCGCGCACCGAGGGTTAAGTGGCTTAGAAAAAGAAAATACCTGCTCGGCTTTTGTAGCGGCAGGTAATCATGCAGGATATTATGCAATAGAAACAGACGTGCACCGTACAGTGGACGGCCAGTTTATTATTTGTCACGACGATGACACCGCCCGAGTAGGCGGTGACAGCCTTATTATAGAAGAAACCACCTTTCAAACACTGCGACAGTTGCAATTAATGGATACGGATGGTACACGTGGGCGGGCCGACTTGCGCCTCCCTACCTTGGCCGAGTACGTTAATATCTGCAAAAAATATCAAAAAAATTGTGTCCTGGAGCTAAAGAACGAATTGAAAGCGTCAGATATTTATAAAATTGTAGCAGAGGTTGATAAGCTGCAATATCTTGAGCATGTCATCTTTATTTCGTTCCAGCTGAAAAATCTGGTCGCATTGCGCCGCCGTTACCCCGAACAAGCCGCGCAATACCTGTTAAACAGTTGGGAATCCGGCTCTATAAACACCTTGAAAAAATATCATCTCGACCTGGATATTCGCTACAGTGCGCTGACGCCAGAAATTGTGCGTGAAGTGCATGGTGCCGGATTGCAAGTAAATTGCTGGACGGTGAACACCGAAGCAGAAGGCAATGCCTTGGTAGACATGGGGGTCGATTTTATTACCACAAATATTTTGGAGTGACTCTTTGCACGCGAGATTTCTCTGAATGATATTTGGCTTTTCTCCAAAAAGAAGCATACCCCAAAAAAGCGGCAGCCTACGCCCATCGAGAGCAGGCTGTCGCTTTTTGCACAAATCAGATAACCTCTTGTTCTTTGCGGCGTTTTTTACGCCTCACACGCAAGGTTTGCTCTTCTGTAAGCTCGCCGGTATATTTTTTGAATACGCCAAAAAGAAAATAGGAAGAAATAAAAATAGCCAGTCCAATCCATACAAAGAATACTCCGCTTAGGTAATAAATGCCCACACTGCATAATCCCCAGCATACCCAAAGCGTAATGGTAACCGGCAGGTTGCCCATCGCCATGATAAAAGAGTGGGACAAAAGCTTTTTAAGTGGAAAATCAAAGATTGCAAGCAAGGGATAAGTATAAAAAAAGCAACTGAAAAAGATAAAAGACACACAGCAAATTACGCTGAGAATCAGTAAGGCGCCAAAACCCTCGTTATGAGAAAGGTAATATTGCCAAGCGAGCCAAAAATCGCAAATCAAAAAAGCCGTACCAATTAGTTGGATACCCCACAGGCAGGTCGCTTTTTTAAAATATTTGCGAAAAGCTGTAAAGAAACCATGCCAAACCGTGCTTTCCGTATCGTTGACTTGATGAATTGTAAAGTTGTAAAATGCTGTTATTGTAGCACCTATGGTAAAAACAGGAAGACTGGTACATACCCATAAAAGACTAAGACAAACCAGATCCGCCAATTTGCCAATGAAGCTCCAAAATTTATTTTCCGGATTAAACAGGGGAATCATTTGCGACATCTCCTTTTGAGCATAAACCAAGAGTCACTTAATGCTCTTTTGCTTATTATAATCTGAAAGAACAAAAAAGGAAATATTTTCTAATTTTATGCAAAGAACATTGCCTACAGAAAAGAAAAAGAACGGAGCAACCGCATGATAACAACCGAAAATAGGTTCAAAAGCTGGTATCAACAAGAAAAAGAAAAGATTTGCGCGCTTTCCTGGAAAAAGCGGGTCGGCTATCTGCTGCACTATTACCGTGGTTGGCTGATTGGGCTGATAGTGCTTATATGTGTCGGATTTTATATTGGGGATATAGTTGCACAAAGCCAAAAAGAAGTAGTATTGCAAGGCTTTTTTACAAATGACGAATGGAACCTTTTTTCGGCGGAAGAACTGCAAAAAGATTATCAAACGACTTTATCCCTGCAAAAAAATCAAAGTGTAGTTTTTGATGATTCTCTCTATATCGACCTTGGGGGAAAGGCCAGCGATTATACTGCTGCAAGCAATGGCAAAATTATCGCGTACATGGCAACGCACGAGCTGGATTTTATTGTAACGAGCAGTGAAGTGATGCAGCATTATCAAGAGTTGATTCCGCTCAAAGACCTGAATGAAATATTGCCGGACGATTTGAAAAAAGCATTACAAAATAGTTTGGTTCCCACCTTTAAAGAGGGCAAGACTGTTTGCCTAGCACTAGATATGACACAAAGCCGTTTCGTGGCAGGCATTGGAGTGGACCAGGACCCTGCCATTACCGATACCTACTATTTGCTGGTGCCGGCCAGTGCGTCGCATACCGCTCAGCTTACGGACTTTATTCGATATTGCTTTAACTGAACTTTAATAAAAAGATAATCCAGGTACCAGTACGCTACAAGCATGGCAGATTGGTGCTGCTGAAACGAATAGGAGGAAATCCCAATGACACTTTGGAAGCAGATTTCAGATTATTGTGCTTCATGGTGCACCGGTGCGATTATAATTCGTATGGTGAGCGCGCTGATTATCGGAATCGTTGTTGGCTTGGACCGTGGCATGAAGCGCCGCGGGGCCGGCATCAAAACACACACGCTGGTTTGTTTGGGCTCAGCCCTTGTAATGCTAACCGGTCAGTTCATTTACATGACGACAAACGGCAGCAATTATATTGATCGATTGCCGGCACAAGTGATTAGCGGTGTTGGCTTTTTGGGTGTGGGTACCATTATTGTCACCGGGCGCAACCAGGTGAGAGGGCTGACTACCGCGGCCAGCTTATGGACCTGCGCTTGTTTGGGCCTTGCAGTAGGCATTGGGTTTGTAGATGGTGCCTTAGTGACGCTTTTGCTTGTGATTTTTACGTTGAAAGTGCTGAGTTGGGTGGATGAAGAAATTCATAAACGCTCCAAAGTGTTTGATGCTTACATAGAATTTGATAGCAACAAAGGGGTAAGTACATTTATTGGTGAAATGCGAAAGATGAAAATAAAAGTGGTGAATTTTGAAATAGGGAAAAGCAAAATAAAGGGAGAAGGACCAAACGCCGTGGCGACACTGGAAATGGAAGATGCCCGCGGCAGAATGGAATTGCTAAACCAGTTGCGCACGCAAGATTATGTGCGTTATATGGAAGAGCTTTAGCACCAAGTAAAAGAAAAGAGGCAGCAGATTGGACCGAGAGCAATTGTTACGCGATACCCGGCTTTTTGTGCTGGATATGGACGGTACTTTTTATTTGGGCGAGACGATTCTGCCAGGGGCAGCAGATTTTTTGAAAGCCACCCAAAAAGCAGAAAAACACTATCTGTTTTTTACCAATAACTCTTCTCATGCGCCTGAGGATTATAGAAACAAACTGGCTAAGATGGGGTGCCCTATTTCACGCAGCCAAATTATGACGAGCGGCGATGTGACGATTGGATATCTGCGCAGCCATTACCCAGAGAAAACAGTTTATTTGGTTGGAACGCCACCTTTGGAAGAAAGCTTTCGCCAAGCAGGAATTCGGCTGATTCAGGAACAACCCGATATTGTAGTAGTGGCGTTTGATACAACGCTTACCTATCAAAAGCTTTCTAACGCTTGCACTTATATCCGCAATGGTGCGTTGTTTTTGGCAACCCATTTAGACATTAACTGCCCTACAGAAAATGGGTTCATTCCTGACTGCGGCAGTTTTTGTGCGGCAATCACACTTTCAACCGGCAAAAAGCCAACCTACCTCGGAAAGCCCTTTGCAGAAACGGTAGAGATGATTTTAGACCAAACAGGTTACTCACGAGACCAAATCACTTTTGTAGGCGACCGGCTTTATACCGACGTTGCCACCGGAGTAAATAATGGCGCCCGAGGAGTGCTGGTGTTAACAGGTGAAACCCGCAAGGAGCAGCTTGAGAGTGCTGAAATAATCCCCGATGCGGTATATGATTCGTTAGGAGAAATGGCGCAGATATTAAATACATTTAAATAAAGCAAAGCACTTGTAGCCGCAACGGCTATGCTGATGCAAAAAATAAACCAGAAGCGGAGTACCCGATAAAGTTCGAGGACTCCGCTTCTGGCTTTTATACAAACAAATTTAGTTTTAGCGAGTGTACTGGTTCGGGTGTTTGTGCTCGTCCGTCTCGTTGCTGTACTGGTTCGGGTGTTTGTTTTCACTCTCGCTGCTGTACTGGTTGGGATGCTTGTTCTCGCTCTGGTTGCTGTACTGGTTGGGATGTTTGTTCTCACTCTCGCTGCTGTACTGGTTCGGTTGTTTGTTCTGGCTATTCTGGCAGTTTTTGCTGTTCTGGCTGTTCTGGCTGTTCTGGCTATTCTGGCTGTTGCGGTTGTTAGAATTGTACATTTAAAAGACACTCCTTCAAAATAAAATTTGGTTGGTTGACTTATGGATAGTTTGAAACGATCCGTTTACAATATTCCCGGAAAAAGAATAAATATGTAGTGATAAGGAGTAGAAGATGCTTTTTGTAAAAAGCGGCAACATTCATACAATGGAGCCCACAGGTACATTAAAAGCGGATTTACTGGCAGTAGACGGCAAAATTGTAAAAATCGCCCCAAACCTACCGGTACCGGAAGGTGCAGAGGTATGGGAGGCAGCCGGCCTTGAAATTTATCCCGGCTTTATTGATCCGCACAGCCACATTGGCATTTCAGAAGACAAAATAGGAAGCGTAGGAGACGACTGCAACGAAAAAACGAATCCCCTTGCGCCTGGTTTGCGGGCGCTTGATGCCATTAACCCAATGGACAGCGCTTTTCATAATGCGGTAGCAGCGGGTATTACAGGGGTTATGGTGGGGCCGGGCAGCTCTAATGTGGTAGGCGGGCAGTTTGCTTTTATCAAAACAGACGGCCGCAGCGTTGAAAAGATGACGCTGCTCGCCCCGGCAGCCATGAAAATTGCTTTTGGCGAGAACCCCAAAAAGGACTACGGCGGCAGCGGAAAGGCCCCCATGACCCGTATGGGGATTGCAGCACTGCTGAGAGAAGAACTGTTTCGCGCACAGCGCTATTTAGAAAACCAGGCAAAAGGAGAAGGCGAGCCAGACTTTAAGCTGGAGTGCTATCGTCCTGTGTTTGAAGGACAAATTCCGCTGAAAGCGCATGTACATCGCGCAGATGATATTTTGACTGCGATTCGCATTGCCAAAGAGTTTCACTTAGGGCTAACGCTCGACCATTGTACCGAGGGGCATTTGATTGCGCAAGAGATTGCCGAAAGCGGCTTTCCTGCCATTGTGGGGCCTTCGCTGGCTTCTCGCAGCAAAATAGAGGTGGAGGAGGCTGATTTTAAAACAGCAGGAGTTTTAGACAAAGCCGGGGTGCTGGTAGCGCTGACTACCGACCACCCAGTAACCCGGCTGCAATATCTGCCTATTTGTGCAGCGCTTGCGGCGAAAGAGGGGATGGGCCATGAGGCGGCGCTGCGAGCGATTACAATCAATGCGGCCCGCATTTGCAGGCTGGAAAACCGTTTGGGCAGTTTAAAACCAGGTAAAGATGCCGATTTTATTATTACAGACGGCGATCCACTGGAGATTAAAACGCAGGTGCTTGCCACTGTGATGAACGGTAAAGTAGTTTATCACAAAAAAGACGGCAAAGACATATGGGCAAACACCAACGATGCAGGCTAATAAAGTGCGGTGGTCAGCTGTTTGGACAATGTGCCGCGGCTGTCCATTGTGAGCAAAAATGACCGGTGGTACAATAAAAGAAAGAAGATCTCGTAAAGAGAGCAGGGAAACTGATGAAGGTTTTAATCTTATCTTGTAACACCGGCGAGGGGCACAACACGGCAGCCAAAGCACTGCGCGCTCAGCTTTTAAAAGAGGGCCACCAGGCTGTGCTGGTGGACATGATGCGGCTGAAAAGTGCACGGGTTTCGCGGGTAGTAGGAGACCTTTATATTCATGCTGCAAAATACACGCCGGATTTATTTGGCGCTGCTTACCACCTGGGCGATGCAATCAGCGCCCCTGACCGAAAATCCCCTGTTTATTATGCGAACAGCGGGCTGAAAAAATGCTTGCAAAATTACCTGCAAGAGCACGATTGTGACGTTATTGCCACCACCCATTTGTATGGTGCAGAACTGCTGACCTATATGAAAAGGCAAGGGATGCTGCGCCAAAAAACGGTGGCGATTGCTACCGACTATACGTGTATTCCATTTTGGGAAGAAACGCGCTGCGATGCGTATGTGGTGGGGCATGAGGACTTGATTGCCGAGTTTGTGCAAAAAGGAATTCCACGGGAAAAGTTGTATCCTCTTGGGATTCCGGTTGACCCGGCCTATACATCGCCCAAAAGTGCCGCGGCGGCAAAGGCTGCATTAGGATTTTCACCAGCAGACGCGCTTGCGGTAGTGATGGGCGGAAGCATGGCCTTTGGAGAAATACGGCAGTTTGCAAGGCTTGCAGCTGCCGGGTTGCGCGGTACCCAGATAGCCGTACTCTGTGGACGGGATGGGCGTTTGCTGGACCAGATGCGACAGGAAGCAGAGCAGATACCTACGCTGCATCCGGTAGGATACACTCATCAGGTTCCGCTTTATTTAGACGCGGCAGACCTGCTTTTTACCAAGCCGGGCGGGCTTACCTCTACCGAGGCGCTTTGCAAAGGGGTACCAATTGTCCATACCGCCCCCATCCCTGGGTGCGAAACCGCCAATTTGCGCTTTTTTTGCAGTCGAGGCCTTTCGCTGACCGGTGCGAATGCAAGCGAGCAGATTGCGGCCGGGCACAGGCTACTGCGCCAGTGCGACCTGCGTGAGCAGATGAAAGCTGCACAGCAACGCAATGCAAAGCCAAATGCAGCGGCAGATTGTACCGCTCTGCTCTGCAAGCTGGCAGGGGAGGAGCGAATATGAGCTATCTGCTGTATGCATTGGCGGGGTATCTTTCCGGCAGTGTATTGTACTCTTACGAAATCCCTAAAGTGTTTTGCGGCATCGACGTCTGCGCACGGGGAAAAGACCATAATCCTGGTGCCGCAAACGTCTTTCGATACGCAGGCGTATTGCCAGGCACTGTATGTGTCGTGCTGGATTTACTCAAAGGTTTTTTGCCGGTGGCCATTGCCGTCCAGCGCCTGACGCCGGATAGCCCGTGGTTTGGCTTGGTGCTTGCAGCGCCGGTGTTGGGGCACGCATATCCGCTTTATTATGGGTTGCGTGGGGGCGGCAAGGCCATTGCCGTGTCTTTTGGCGCGTTGCTGGGTCTGCTGCCGGATTTAACCCCGGCTCTTATCCTTGCAATCTATTATTTGTTTTTTTCTTTGGTGGCGGTTATCGATCCGCATTTTTACCGCTCGGTTATCACGTTTACGCTGTTTGGCGCTACGGTCGCGTTATGGCTTGCTACTCCGTCTTACACCATCGGCTGTGTGCTGATTTCGGTGGTTGTGATCAGGCGTCATTTTGCGCGATATGAGGGCGAAAAGCCTTCTGTACATCTTGGCCCGCACCATGCAAAACAGCAGGAAAGAGAAAATCGCCCTTAGCTGCAAAGTGGCAAGCTATAAAAAGTGCTTTCTTGCTATTATAAAAATAAAACAAGCCCTCCGCTTTTGCCCAGACTGAAGGCAAAAAAAGGAGGGCTTTTATTTTTTTGTAATGGCGAGAAACGCTGAAACGCCAAACGGGCATCTGTCAATCGATGAGTTGGATTATCAAAAAGATTTACACCAAAGTGCTACAGCATCTCGCACTTAATGCCTTTTTGCAAAATATTATCGTAATCAATATAGGCATACAGGTCGGGACCAAGCAGCTCAGAAAAAGAGGCAAGCTCCGATTCGGAAAGATCCTCAATTGCAATACCGCGGTCTTCACAGTAAATTACAAGCTGCCCCACGGTGGTGTGTGCATCACGAAAGGGCATTCCCTGAGCGACTAAGTAATCGGCAACTTCTGTGGCATTTAAAAAACCTTTTTTTACGGCGGCTTTCATTTTATCGCTGTTTACCGAAAGCGTAGCAATCATTCGCTCCATAATCGTCAAACACGCCTGCACCGTTTGGGCGCTGTCGTAAAAAGCCTCTTTGTCTTCCTGCATGTCTTTGTTATAGGCTAGGGGTAGTCCTTTCATTACGGTTAAAAGTGCAAACAGGTTGCCGTAAACTCTGCCTGTTTTTCCGCGAATCAGTTCGGCACCGTCAGAGTTTTTCTTTTGCGGCATAATGCTTGAGCCGGTGGCATAACGATCGTCCAGTTCCACAAAGCCAAACTCCTGGCTCGTCCAAAGCACCAACTCTTCGGCCAGGCGCGAAAGATGCATCATTAAAATCGAAAAATCCGACATTGCCTCCAGGCAAAAGTCCCGGTCCGAGACACCGTCTAAAAAATTGTCGTAAGGTTTGGCAAAGCCGAGCAATGTGGTGGTAATTTGGCGATTAATTGCATGGGTGGTACCTGCCAGTGCACCGCACCCAAGCGGGTTTTCGTCCATCACCCCAAGCGCGTTTTGCAGCCGCAGCCCATCGCGTGTCAGCATACCGTGATAGGCCATCAAGTGCGCCTTAAACGTAATCACCTGCGCGCGCTGCAAATGGGTGTACCCAGGCATGATGCAAGGGTGCTTTTCAGCCACCGCTTTTAGAGTGGTCTTTAGTTGTTCGGTCAGTGCCAGTGTTTTCGTTACCTGCTGGCGCACATACAGCTTCATATCCAGATTGCACTGGTCGTTGCGGCTGCGGGCAGTGTGCAGCTTTTTGCCTACCTCGCCCACCCGCGCGGTTAATTGCAGTTCTACAAAGGTATGGATATCTTCGTAATCGCCCTCTAATGCTAGCTTGCCGGACTGGATTTCAGCCAAAAGAGCTTCGAGTGCTTCGGTCAGCACAGCGCCCTCTTCTTGCGTTAGTAACCCAACCTGCGTCTGCATGGCAACATGGGCCATACTGCCTAGAATATCTGCCTCATAAAGCCATTTTGTTTGCTCGAAATTATTATTAAACTGCGCCATCAGGTCATCTTCTTGCTTACGAAAACGCCCGCCCCACAGTTTTGCTTTCTCTTGCCCTTCCATTTTTCTGCCTCCCTTTAACAATGAATCAATACGTATAATTATACATATAATGTTTCAAAAAGCAAGAAAATTATGAATAATATTGCAATTTTTGAAAAGCAGCTATTATTGGCAAAAACCTTCAGGAAACTATAAATATTGTTATTTTAAACTTGAAGTAAAGCGAGAAATGAGGGATTTTAAGCTTGCGAATTAATAAATCAAATGCATAAAAATTCTTATTGAAAAGCATCACGAAGCTTTATAGGAAATAAAAACGAATTTTTTCTCTTATTTTAGTTCGCTGCAAATTTGCCGGTAGAGCGGGGCATAAGTACTTCCGCGGTTCCAAACAAAAGAAAAGTCGTGAGAAAAGTTGCAGTCACGCAAAGGAATCTCAACGAGCTCTCCACTTTGCAATTGCTGTTTTGCAGCAACACGGTATAAAAAAGCGATACCGATGTCTGTTTTTACCAGCTCGACCAGAGCGTGCAGACTGCCGATTTCGGTGACACGCGCAAAGTCTTTAAGCTGAATATTATGCGCATCAAGGTTCTTTTTTAAAATTTCATGGGCACCACTACCTGGGTCATGAATAAGAATATGCTCTTTGAGCAAGTCTTGAATAGAGTGCGGAGGGGTGGCAAATTGGTGGCGTGGGTTGCAGATGGCAACCAGCGGCTCGGTGCGGTAGGGAATCGCATCAAACAGCTCTGCGTCATAAAAACCCTCAAGCAGTGCAAAATGAATTTCGCCTGTGCGCAGTTTTGACATCAAATCTTGTGTATTGCCAAGGATCATTCGCATTTCGGCGTCTGGGTGACTTTTTAAAAATTGTGCAAGCTGAGGTGCAAGGGTGTACCCGGCAATGGTCATAGTTGCGCCAAAATAAAGCGGTGTATGCTGCTGGGGCAGGGTAACCATCTGCTCTGCTAAGAGCTGCTCATCATTTTTCATTGCGGTGGCCCTTACCATCAGCAGTCGCCCGGCAGCTGTTAGCGTAAGGCTGCGCTTTTCGTACCGAAACAGCTTGTTGCCGTAATACTCTTCCAGCGAGCGGATGTGTTGAGAAACTGCGGGTTGTGTAATGTGGAGTTGCTCTGCGGCTTTGGTAAAGCTCATCGTTTTGCAAACTTCGAGAAAGGTATAAATCCGAAAATCTAACATAGGCACACCCCTTTGTCTTTTTCACAACTATAACACATTTTTAAAAGCATAAATATTTATAATTTTCATTTATTGATTTTTGGTGCTATGATGGCACCGAGAGAGATTTGCACGGCCTGCAAAAACACTTTTTTAGCATTGCACGATTTTTTTGCAGAACCTTGACCGGGAAAGAGAGAAGAAAATATGTCCTACGATTATCTTTTAACCCTTTGCCTTATTTTAGTTTCTACAAAACTGCTTAGCCTGCTTACCGGCAAGTTTCAGCTGCCACAGGTAGTGGGGGCACTGCTGGCAGGGCTGTTGCTTGGCCCCGCCTGCTTTGGGGTATTGCAGCCAAGCGATTTTTTGAGTATGCTGGCAGAGCTGGGCGTTATCGTCATTATGTTCAGTGCCGGCATGGGTACCTCCATCAAAGACCTCAAAGAATCCGGAAAAGCAGGTTTTGTGGTAGCTTTGGTGGGCGTAGTGGTACCGCTGGGGCTGGGTGCTTTGCTGATGTACTGCTTTGAACCGAGCACGTCGGTGCTGACCCACGTGTTTATGGGTGCAGTGCTAACTGCTACATCGGTGAGCATCACGGTGGAAACGCTCAAAGAAATCGGTAAACTCAATACCAAGGTCGGTAATACAATTCTTGCAGCTGCCCTCATCGACGATATTTTAGGCTTGCTTTGCCTTACCGTTATCACCAGCCTTTCCGGCGCAAAGGTAAGCATTGTGGTGGTGCTGATTAAGATACTGCTTTTCTTTATCTTTGTGGCTGCCATGGGCGTTGCAGCAGCAAAGGTGTTTGACTGGTATGCACGGCGGGTTAACGAACGCGACTTGCACCGTTTCCCGGTTTTGGCATTTGCACTGTGCCTGTTTATGGCGTGGGCGGCCGAAAGTGTTTTTGGAGTGGCGGATATCATCGGCGCATTTGCCGCCGGCGTCGTCATCGCTTCCACTTCTAAAGGCAGCTATATTGCCAGCAAATTCAATCCGCTTTCGTACCTGTTTCTTACCCCTATCTTTTTTGCAAACATCGGCCTTAAAGTAACGCTGCCAGCCTTAACCCCGCGCCTGATTTTATTTACCCTGCTGTTGGTGCTGGTAAGTGTGATATCGAAACTCATTGGCTGTGGCCTTGGTGCAAGAGCCTGCGGGTTTACGAACCGGCAGTCGGTACAGATAGGTATGGGCATGGTTTGCCGCGGCGAAGTGGCGTTGATTGTAGCGAACAAAGGCATGGCACTGAATATGCTGCAGCCGGAGTATTTCGGCTCGCTGATTATTATGGTTATCTTCTGCGCAATGGTTACGCCCGTGCTTCTTAAGATTGTGTTTAAAGGCGAGAAAAAGTACGAAGGCTTACAGGGCAGCAGACTGGTGGACAATTACGAGCTGGGTGATCAGGTGGAGATTGTCACCGAACAGCTGCTGCGCAAAAACGAGCAAAGCATGAAAAAGTAATCCTGGAAATTTGCTTTTTCTGAATTTTCAAGTATTATAAAAGCAAAGCGGTACCGCACAGAGTTTTCTGCGCGGGAAAGGAGAAAAATTGTGATGCAATGCCCATATTGCCACGGCGAGATGCAAAAAGGCATTATTGACAGCAGAGGACGTGTCTTAAGATGGTTTTCTGATGAACAGTTGGAACGCGGCTTTCTGGAAGCATTTAAGGGAAAAAAGCTTTGCGGAATGGCGAGCGAGCTGAAAGCTTACTATTGCCCAGACTGTGAAAAGATGGTAATTGACACCACCGACACCGAGCCCGATTGATAGAAAAAAGCATAGAGTTTACACCGCAGCCAAGCAAAGGCTGCGGTGTTTTTATTGGGCAACAGTAAAACGCCCTGTGCACCTTGCAGGCACAGGGCGTTTTGCTGTTTGGGGGTTGCCAAAAGGAGGTTAGCAGAGAGGATAAATTCTGCCCGTAATAGAGTCTGCAGTGACCTCGATGGCAGAGAGGTCTTTGTTGCAGGCTGCAGTAAAGTTGCCGTGGCAAATCTTCGCTTTGCCGGTGACGACTACGCTGAGTACGCCGTTTTCGGTCATCCAGTCAAACTCGAGGCAAACTTTGCTGTTCTGCGTGATGCACTGCATTTTGTGCCCGCCTGCACGAGAGTAAAGGCAGAACATAATGCTGTTGCCGCGCACTTTCATGCGGAAGGCCATCGGCACGGCATAGGGCTGCCCGTTTTCAGCAACGCAAAGCCGCGCAATCGGGGTGATCGCAAGCATTTCGAAAATCTGTGTTTTGGTCATTTCTGTATAAGTGCTGATATTGATGGGAATGCTCATCGGGTCGCCGCCGGTGCAAGTGCACCCGCCGCCACCGCCAGTAAGCACATTAAGCATTTGGTATACAACTTTGCAAGCGGCTTCGTAAGCCATATGACGATACTCTTCATACATAGCCGCGGCATCGGCATCGCCAAAGTTAGAAACGCCTTTCACGTAGACGTAGGGAATTGAGTTAATAAAAGCAAATTCGCCAAGGGCACCGGTTTCGGTATCCACCGTGTCAAAGCCAAACTCCTGGCTCAGCCCATAAAATTCGTCGCCGTCGGCAAGAAAACGGTCGGCAGAGCCAAAGTTGGAAACGATGAACGGAATTTCCAGCGCGGTGGCTTGCTCTTGTGCCAGCGCAACCAGCGCTTCGTCTGCTGGGTACTGCGGCTGCGAAAGCCCCACTACCAGCGAAGGCTGATAGCCGATAGCAGAGTAATCCACATCATACTGCCGGCTGGTTTCGGCGATGGCGACATCGCCCGGGTTTGCACCACGGCTGCGCAGGCATCCGCAGTCGCCCACGCCGATGATGTGATCCAGCTTATAAAGGTAATGTGCCAGTGCGGCTGCCGCACCAATGTTGACCTTGCAATAGCCAGAATCTGCAATTACAAATTTGGTATTGTTGAGAACTGCGACGTAAAGAACCATCTCACCGAATTGCTTTTTTTCAATCAGTTTTACTTTATTCAGTAAATAGGTGATCTCGTTTGCGTCCTCTGAAAAAACGCCGATCATGAAAAAACACCTCTCTTATCAGTTTGCGTTCTATCCGGAAAGAGCCGCGTTAGGGCAAACGCTATTCCGGCTGCTGCGCCAGTCTATGACAAAATTTCGCCGCAGGTGCAAAAAAGGCCAAAAAAACACCGTGGCTGGGGTACAGCACACGGCGTAAAGGTGTTTTTTACCACCGATGGTAATTCAAGCGCCCATCAGTGTGTTCAGGTCTGCCAGCAAAGCGGCAGTGTTTTCTGCCGGGGTTGCCCAGCTGCATACAAAGCGCACAGCTTCGCGCTCACTGTCCACGTCTTCCCATTGCTCAAAGACATAGTGCTCTGCCAATTTGGCAGTAACGGTTTTGGGCAAAACAGGGAAAAGCTGGTTCGTCGGAGAATCCACCAGCATCGGCACCCCAAGAGCGGCAAAGCCGCGGCGCAGCTCATCGGCACGGTCGTTTGCATTTTTGGCAAGTGCAAAATAAAGGCCATCTTTTAGCACCGTTTCAAATTGAATGCCCAGCAAAAACCCTTTGGCCAGCATGGCGCCCCGCTGTTTTTCCAGGTAGCGGAAATCGGCTTTCAGTGCATCGTTCAAAATAACCAGTGCTTCGCCCATCAGCAGGCCGTTTTTCGTGCCGCCGATATAAAACGCGTCGGCCACAGCTGCAATGTCGGCAAGGGTAACATCGCAGGCAGAGCAGGTAAGCCCCGCCGCGAGGCGTGCGCCGTCCAAATAAAGATAAAGGCCAAGCTCGTCGCATACCTTGCGCATCTCAGTCAGCTCTGCTTTGGAATAGATGGTACCAAACTCGCTGGGGCTGGAGAGAAAGACGAGTTTCGGCTGCACCATATGTTCGTTCGGG
>OBXZ01000604.1_pt1 | contig 30319 bp, 29 predicted proteins | sample 1538171 | NCBI WGS metagenome assembly OBXZ01 (sample SAMEA2580161, study PRJEB22360) | human gut metagenome | biome: human gut; feature: human-associated habitat; material: faeces | place: Denmark | collected 2008/2010
AAAAGCGGGTTCGTTGCACAAGCCCCAAAACTTTTCAGGCAAAACAAAAAGCGGCCGCTCGTACGAACAGCCACTTCTCGCTTCATTCACCTTAGTACCGCGCTCATTATTTTGCTTCGGTCTCCAGCTTTGCTTCAGCTTTTGCGCCGATTTGTGCATTAGAAACCATGATGCGCAGATGCGAACCTTCACCGCATTTGCCTTTTTCATCATTTACTTCAATGTCAAACCACATTTTGCGGCGCTCAATGCTGCGCAGGCGAGCCGTAGCGCTTACCTGCATGCCAACGGGTGTTGCGGAAAGATGACGCACATGGACCTCTGCCCCTACGGTGGTCATACCCTCATCAAGATAGGCTTTTGCAAGCTCTAAAGCAGCGCCTTCCATTAGCGCCACCATGTTGGGGGTAGAGAAAATTTTAGAACCGGCGCTGCCAATCCGTTTGGCAGTCATGTCATCGGTCACGGTCCAGGTAAGGGTGTACTCGGTCGGTTTTTCCATCAGCGTTTTCCTCCTGCATTTTCACATTTTAATAGATGTTTTTAAGTATAAGCGCCACGGCGGAAAAAAGTCAACCCACAAACGAAAACGCCAAGCAGCTGTGCGTAATGCTTGCCCCATAAAAGCCCCGCAGCAGTTCTTCCCAATGCGCCACCGCGGCGGCGGCAATTTGCGGGTCATACCGAACCCCGGCATTACAGGCGATTTCTTTTTTGCATTGCTCGGCAGAAAGTCCCTTGCGGTAGCTTCGGTCGCTGCACATCGCATCAATCGAATCTGCCACCGCAATCACCCGTGCCCCGTAAGGAATCTGCGCATCTGCAAGTCCATCCGGATAGCCGCCGCCATCCCACCGCTCATGATGAGAGCGAACGATGCCCGCAATCTCGTCAAAGCAATCTACCCGGCGAAGAATATCGCTGCCAATAACCGGGTGCAGCCGCATTTTTTGCCACTCACTTTCATTCAAAGGGCCTTGCTTTCGCAAGACAGCATCCTCAACGCCAATTTTGCCGATGTCGTGGAAGTGAGCAGCAATATGTATAATTTCTGCCGTATCTGTACCCAGCGGCAGAACGCGGCAAAGCCGCTGCGTCAGCTCTGCTACCCGCATCGAGTGACTTGCAGTATAGGGATCGCGCGCTTCCATTGCCGCCACAATACCGGCAACAAGGTCATGGTAAATCAGCAGATGTTCTGCATCACGCATAGCTTTTTCCTCTTACTTTCCCAAAACTTTCTGGCCGGGGCCGCACGGCTGATTTTCAAAAAAAGAGCGTGAGCCACCTTGTGCCCACGCTCTTCGGTCTAGTGCGAATGGCACGACCCCGAAGCGGAGCAGCCTTCGCAACCGCAGCCACAACTGCTGCGGTGATGTTTTTTATTATAGATGCCTTTGAGGATGATCGCCGCCACAACAGCAAAAACGACCACCGCACCAATCAAGGTCGGTAAATTCATAAATAAGCCTCCTAAGCTTTTAATTTCGCACCGGTGCGCGCAGCAAGCTCGTGTTGAGGTTTGCGTGCCAGTAACCAGCACAGCAGAGCTACCAATGCCACTGCCACCACGGTGCCAATGCCAAAGCCGCCACCGGTAAACAGCAGGCCAAGCTGGTAAACAATCAGCGAAATGACATAAGCGAAACCACACATATAGCCAATTGCGATGAAGGTCCACCTCGGGCTGTTCATTTCGCGCTTAATGGCACCCATCGCAGCAAAGCAGGGGGCGCACAGCAGGTTAAACACCATAAAGCTGTAAGCGCTCAGGCGGGTAAAGTCGGCAGCCAACAGCGACCAAATCTCGGCGCCATCCTCTGCCACTTCAGCAAAGCCATACAGCACGCCAAAGGTGCCCACAACGTTTTCTTTTGCAATTAAGCCGGTAAAGGTTGCGACAGCTGCCTGCCAGCCACCAAAGCCAAGCGGAGCAAAGATGGGTGCAACTACTCTGCCGATGGATGCGAGCAGGCTGGTATTATTGTCGTCCAACATGCCAAAGACACCATCCACAACGCCAAAGCTCTGCAAGAACCATAGAATAACGCTGGAAGCGAGAATCACGGTACCGGCACGTTTGATAAAGCTCCAGCCGCGCTCCCAGGTAGCGTGCAGCACGTTAGAGGCGCTGGGCACGTGGTAGGCGGGCAGCTCCATAACAAACGGAGCCGGATCGCCCGCAAACAATTTGGTTTTTTTGAGCATGATGCCCGAAACGATAACCGCTGCAACACCGATGAAGTAGGCCGAAACGGCAACCCAGCCGCTGCCACCAAACAGTGCACCGGCAAACAGTGCAATAATCGGCATCTTTGCACCACAGGGAATAAAGCAGGTGGTCATAATCGTCATTTTGCGGTCGCGGTCATTTTCAATGGTGCGGGATGCCATAACACCCGGCACGCCGCAGCCAGAAGCCACGAGCATCGGAATAAAGCTTTTGCCCGAAAGCCCAACTTTGCGGAAGATGCGGTCCATGATGAAAGCAACGCGCGCCATATAGCCGCAGTCTTCCAGCATCGAAAGCATCAGGAACAGAACCAGCATCTGCGGCACAAAGCCGATAACAGCGCCCACGCCTGCCACAATGCCGTCTACAACCAGCCCAACCAGCCAGGGAGCCATCTCTGCGCCCACCATCCAGTCGCGCAGGCTGCCAAGAATCATCTCACCAAATAGCGTGTCATTGGTCCAACCGGTGAGAAAATCGCCCAGCGTGCCAATGGCAATCGTGTAAACCAGCCACATCACACCCACAAAAATAGGCAGGGCCAGAATACGGTTGGTGACAAAGCGGTCGATTTTATCAGAGGTGGAAAGACTGTGTTTCGCCGCTTTCTTTTTGACGGCCGAATCCACTACTTTACTGATGTACGCATAGCGCTGGTTGGTGATAATACTTTCTGCATCGTCGTCCAGCTCGGTTTCGCAGTCTGCAATATGTGTTTCGAGGTGCTGTTTGAGGATTTCATCCAGCGCCAACTCTTCTTCTACCTTGGCATCGCGCTCAAACAGTTTAATCGCGTACCAGCGCAGGTTGCGGGCATCCATCCGGCCAGAAATCGACTCTTCGATATGAGCAAGTGCGTGCTCCACACTGCCGGTGAACACGTGGGGCAGCTCCTGATGCTGATACTGCTGTGCCACAGCAATGGCACGTTCTGCCGCTGCCATGCCGCCTTCGCCTTTCAGCGCGCTCATCTCAACTACTTCACAGCCGAGTGCCGCACCCAGCTTTGCAAGGTCGATTTTGTCGCCGTTTTTGCGCACCAGGTCAATCATGTTAACCGCTACCACGACTGGCAGACCCAGCTCGATTAGCTGGGTGGTCAAGTAAAGGTTTCGTTCAATGTTGGTACCGTCCACAATGTTGAGAATTGCGTCCGGTTTTTCGTTGACGAGATAGCCGCGCGCGACGACCTCCTCTAAAGTGTAGGGCGAAAGCGAGTAGATGCCGGGCAAATCCTGAATGGTAACGCCTTTGTGCTTTTTCAGCTTGCCTTCTTTTTTCTCTACTGTAACGCCGGGCCAGTTGCCTACATATTGGTTTGACCCGGTGAGGTCATTAAATAATGTTGTTTTGCCGCAGTTGGGGTTACCCGCAAGTGCAATTTTCAGTTCCATTGGTTGCTCCTTTCGGTTGTTAGTTTTAACTAACCAGGTGGTAAAAAGCAGCGCTTGCCGCTTTACTCAATCTCAATCATTTCCGCGTCGGCTTTGCGCACACTCAGCTCGTAGCCGCGCAAGTTCAGCTCCATCGGGTCACCTAGCGGCGCCACTTTACGCACCTGCACTACCACACCCCTGGTAATGCCCATGTCCATAATGCGGCGCTTTACCGGCCCTTCGCCGTATAATCGGCGCACGGTTACCGTTTCGCCCACCTTGGCGTCCTTTAACGTTTTCATGCCTGTTTCCTCCTCAGCTTAAATCATAATACGGTTTGCCATCGTTTTATCCAGAGCAATGCGGCTATCTTTGACCTGCAAAATCAAATTGCCAGAAAGCTCGCTCACGACGGTGATGGTGCCGTCTACTACAAAGCCCAGCTCTGCAAGGTGCTGGCGCACCTCGTCTTTGCCGGTGATTTTACGTATAACCACCCGCTCGCCTGCTTTTGCCATTGCCAAAGGCATCATGCCGATTCCTCCTCTTTAATTAGTAACCGCTAACCTTGCGGCCAAATTAATAGTTAGCCGAAGCTAACCTGTGTTGCGTGATTAGTTTAACACGACTAACCCGTACTGTCAACCCTTTCTTTGCGGGTTTTCTTGCGTAACAGGTTAGTTTGTGCTAATCTATAAGAAAGCTTTTTCTAGCGGAGGCGAAAACTATGAATATCCATGAATCCGGCGAAGATTATCTCGAATCTATCCTCATGCTCAAGCAGCGCCTTGGCCAAGTGCGCTCTATCGATATCGTCAATGACCTTGGCTACACCAAACCCAGCATCAGTATTGCAATGAAGCGCCTGCGTGAAAACGGCTTTATTGAAATGGATGGCGAGGGCTTTATCAGCCTGACCGAAGCGGGCCGTACTATTGCCGAAAAGGTGTACAGCCGCCACCGGCTGCTGACAGGCTTTCTGGTCAGCCTCGGCGTCAGCGAAGAAACTGCCGCCGCCGATGCCTGCAAGGTGGAGCATGATCTCAGTGATGAAACCTTCGAGCGCATCAAGGCCTATATGCAGGCCCAGCAACCTAAATAAAATGAATTTTCAAACCAAAGCAGGCGTTCCGCACCGGGCCAGCCTGCTTTGGTTTCTATTAGGCTATGCACGCCCTCATGGGGCAGGTCAAGCGGGAGGATTTATGGTTTTACTTATTATCGATACGCAAAAATTGCTAGTAAACGAAGCTCTCTACAATCTCGGCAGCTGGGTACAAAACATTAAAACGCTAATTGCCACTGCAAGGCAAAACCAGATTGAGGTTATCTATGTGGTACACGACGACGGCCCCGGCACCCAGCTTACCCCCGGTGCAGAAGGCTTTGCCGTTTTCGAGCCGTTTGCCCCACAACCACAAGAGAAAGTATTTGTAAAAACGGTAAACAGCGCCTTTAAAGGTACCGGGCTTTGTGAATATCTACATCAAAACACCGAGAAAGAGCTGGTAATCGCCGGGCTGCAAACCGATAAATGCGTTAATGCGACTGTGATTGCCGGCTTTGAGCACGGGTTTAAGCTATTGGTGCCAGATGGCTGCAACTCTACGGTAGACAATGCTTTTATGAGTGCAAAAGAAAGCTGCCGCTATTATAATGAATTTTTATGGCCAGACCGGTTTGCCCGGTGCCTGCCGCTTAACGACGTACTTAAAGCCATGCAAAATGCACCGTCTGCACCTTCCCTATAAAATAAAACAAACTGCCGAAAGCGTATGCTCTCGGCAGTTTTCTTTTAGCGTTTTGCGGCGTTGTTCTCCGCAGAGGGCAACTCTGGCGGCAGGCTGTCCAGGTAGGCCGTCAACGCATCCAGATTTTCTATCGTTGTCCGGTTTAAAAAATGCTCTATTTTTTCGGCCTGTTCCAGCTCATCGGCAGAGCGGTTCAGTCGACACAAAAAGCGGCAGAGTACCTCATGCCGGTAAAGCAGATATTCGCCGGTCTTTTCACCTTTCGGGGTCAGTGTTATCATGCCGTAGTGTACATTCTCAAGATAACCTGCCGCTGCCAGCTGCTGCACCATTTTGCTGACAGACGAGGGTTTGACGTGCAGCATTTGGGCAAGGTCCCGCGCTTTCATATGCTCCGTGCGGTGCTTCATCCGGCAGATCATCTCCAGATAATCCTCCATCGCCGAAGTAATCTCTCCGTCAGCCGTCGCCTCATATCCTTTTAAAGTATAAAAGCCGTCATTTTTTTCCATGGTTTGCATCCTTTCTGCCCTCTTTGCAAAGAAACCGCTGTCACCAATCCTCTAAAAAGAGAATAGCATAGATGGAAAGTTTCCCTACCCTAAGTTTATTGGAAAGGTGTTTCGCATATGAGCAATTTATTATGTCTTAACGACGTTGTCCCCGGGCAACGTGCTATTGTAAAAACACTTCGGTCCACCGGCAGCATGCGCCGCCGTTTGCTGGACATTGGCCTGATTGAAAACACAGGGTGCTTTTGCGTAGGGCGCAGCCCCAGCGGCGACCCCAAAGCGTTTCTCATCCGCGGCGCAGTCATCGCCATCCGGTCAGAAGACTGCCAAGACATTATGATTAAAGTAGGTTAGGAGGCAGAGTAATGGGGTTGACCAACAGTTCCATCGGGATAAGGGCAGCAGCATCAGAACTTGAGATTAAAAAGCAGGCGGTAGAAGATAAGGTGGTTGCGCTTGCCGGTAATCCAAACGTCGGCAAAAGCACCGTATTCAATGGGCTCACGGGCATGAATCAGCACACCGGTAACTGGCCCGGCAAAACCGTAACCAACGCGCAGGGGTATTGCGCCACAAAGCAGCAGTCATATGTTATGGTAGATATCCCCGGCACCTATTCTTTAATGGCACACTCGGCCGAAGAAGAGGTCGCGCGGAATTTCATCTGCTTTGGCCAGCCGGACGCTGTAGTGGTGGTCTGCGACGCCACCTGTCTGGAGCGCAATCTCAACCTGGTGCTGCAAACTTTGGAAATTTCATCCCGGGTGGTCGTCTGCGTAAACCTAATGGACGAAGCGAAGCGCAAAAACATCAAAATCGATCTTTCTGCAATTGCAAAGCGGCTGGGCGTTCCGGTCGTCAGCACCGTGGCACGCGAAAAAAAGAGCCTGGATGGCTTGATGAACACCCTGGATAACGTGGTCAGCGGCGCTGTAATGCCCACACCGGCACAGGTGGTCTACCCCGATGCTGTCGAGCGTGCCATTGCAAAAATTGAGCCACTGGTGCGCAAAAAGACCGACAGCCTTGCCAGCCGCTGGCTCAGCCTCAAATTGCTCGACCCCGACCCCTCGCTGACGCTGGAAATCAACAAATTTCTCGGGGAAGATTTTTTGCGCAGCCCCGAACTTGCCGATGCGCTTGCCGCGGCAAAAACAGAACTGTTGGCGGACGGCATTGGCCCCGATGCTTTAAAAGACCTCATTGTTTCTACCCTTGTAAGTGCCGCAGAAAAAATCTGCCGCGGCACTGTGGTTTGTGAAAAAGCGCAGTATGATGCATTTGACCGCCGCGTCGACCATATCCTGACCAGCAAAGCCACCGGTTACCCCATTATGCTTTTACTGCTCGCCCTTATCTTTTGGCTTACCATCACCGGGGCCAACTACCCGTCACAAATGCTCTCGGGTGCTCTTTTTGCACTGCAAGATCGGCTGACAATGCTTTTTCATGCCTGGGGTGCGCCAGAATGGCTGCACGGTATGCTGGTGCTTGGTGTTTACCGGGTGCTCGCCTGGGTTATTTCGGTAATGCTGCCGCCCATGGCAATCTTTTTCCCGCTGTTTACGCTGCTGGAAGATGCCGGCTACCTGCCGCGTGTCGCTTATAATCTGGACCGTCCATTCAAACGCTGCTGCGCTTGCGGCAAACAGTCGCTTACCATGTGTATGGGATTTGGCTGCAACGCCGCCGGTATTGTCGGCTGCAGCCATTCTTTGCCCGCCTGCCGTATTATCGACTCTCCCCGCGAGCGGCTACTGGCCATCCTGACCAACAATTTTGTGCCCTGCAATGGGCGCTTCCCCACTTTAATCGCCATTCTCACAATGTTCTTTGTCGGGGTGGCGGGCGGCGCTTTCTCCTCGCTATTTTCCGCACTCTTGCTTACGGGTGTTATTTTGCTGGGCGTTCTCACCACCTTTGCGGTTACCAAGCTGCTTTCTAAAACACTGTTAAAAGGCGTGCCCTCTTCTTTCACACTGGAGCTGCCGCCTTACCGCAAGCCACAGGTTGGCAAAGTGCTGATACGTTCTATCTTCGACCGTACCCTTTTTGTTCTCGGGCGGGCGGTTGCCGTTGCAGCCCCGGCGGGCCTTGTCATTTGGCTGATGGCTAATATCACCATCGGCGACTGCAGCATTTTAACCCACTGCGCCACATTTCTGGACCCGTTTGCGCGGCTGATGGGGCTGGACGGTGTCATTTTGATTGCCTTTATCCTCGGTTTCCCCGCAAACGAAATTGTTGTGCCGATTATCATTATGGCATACCTCGCCCAAGGCAGCATTTTAGAGCTGGAAAGCCTTGCCGAGATGAAAGCACTGTTTGTGGCAAACGGCTGGACCTCGATTACCGCTATTTGCACAATGCTGTTTTCGCTGATGCATTGGCCCTGCTCTACCACATTGCTGACCATCAAAAAAGAAACCGGCAGCTGGAAGTGGACCATGCTCGCCGCCGTGTTGCCCACCGGCATCGGCATCCTTGCCTGTATGTTGGTCAACGGCTTTGCACAGCTTTTCATTTAATCTGCAACAAAAAAGAGGGCGTGTCGCTTTGTGCGGCAGCGTCCTCTTTTGTTTGTGCGTGCTGTGTCTTCTAAAGCTTATTCGTAGCGCAGGGCCTCAATCGGGTCCAGCTTTGCCGCTTTATTGGCCGGGTAATAACCAAAGAACACGCCGATGACCATCGAAAAGCCAACGGCAATACCAATCGTGGCAAAATCCGCTTTGGCTGCATAGCCAAGCATTTGGCAAGCCAGTGCACCAAGCCCTGTGCCCACCGCAATGCCGAGCAAACCGCCAACCATGCAGATGACAACCGCTTCTACAATAAATTGCAGCCGGATTGCACCCTGCGGCGCGCCGAGCGCCTTGCGTGTACCAATTTCGCGGGTACGCTCGGTGATAGAAACCAGCATAATGTTCATAACACCAATGCCGCCTACCAGCAGGCTAATGGCAGCGATTGCAGAAATTGCAAGGCTGACCGTATCCAAAATGCCGGTAATCGTAGAAACCAAACTGTCTAAGCTCGAGCATTCTACCGTCCAGCTATCGTTTTGGGTGTAGTACGTTTCAAAAAACTGCTGCGTAGTGGTCAAAAACGAGGCGGTATCGGTATCCGCTGCTGTTACTACGGTAAATTGTTGGTACCCCTTGCCGGTGCTGCCAGCAAGCTTTCTTGCCGTTTCCAGCGGCATATAAAAATTCGTTACTACGTCATCAGAAGAGGAGGATGTTACTGAAACGGTATCCTCTTCCTCATAGGCATAAACCCCCTGAATATAAAACGTGTAGGGTACTTTATTTACCGTAATCTGTACCGTTTGCCCTATCACATTGCGCGGAGAGGTGCCCAGTGCCTGCTCTACAAAGCGGTCTGCGACAACACACACCTTGCGGTCGGCATCGCTGGTATTGGCAATGCCGCGCCCATACAGCAGCTCTACCTGCTCGGCTTGCAGGTACTCGTCATTGATGCCAAGCAGTGTGGCGCTGACGGTGTCAGAGGTATCTTCTGCCGCGGGCAGGGTACCGGTGCCCAGCTGTGAGGTCAGTTCCACATATGCAACATCATCGGGGAAAGTCGCGCGGTATTCTTCTATCATTTCGTCGGTCAGTAAATCTTTTCCCGAGGGGGTTGCATTTTTGAACATCCGCACCCTTGGTGCTCCGGACTCTGTGCTCGTCTTGGAACTGCTCTCGCTTTCTTTTTGTGTCAGGCTGACCGAAATATTGCGGATGCCAAAGCCGGACATACTGTCGGTGATGGAACCGGTGAGGCTGTTACCGACTGTTTTAATGGCGATGACCGAGCCAATGCCGATGATGATACCAAGCATGGTTAAAAGGGCGCGCATTTTGTTGGCACGCAAGCTTTGCAGTGCCAGCGAAATATTATCCCACATGTACACCACGCCCCTTTCTGTCCTCTATGATGCATCCATCCAGCAGAGTAAGCACCCGCTCGCACTCATCGGCAAGGGCCGGGTTGTGGGTGATGAGCACAATGGTTTTGCCCTCTTTTTCATGCAGCTGGTGAAAAATATCCATCACAGTTCGGCTGGTGGCAGAGTCCAGCGCGCCGGTCGGCTCATCGGCCAAAATCAGCGCAGGGTCGTTTGCCATGGCACGGGCAATGGCAACGCGCTGCTTTTGGCCACCGGACAATTCGCTCGGCTGGTGCTTCATGCGGCCTTCCATGCCCACCATGCCCAGCAGCTCGCGGGCACGAGCTGTGCGGGCGTGGACTGGTGTTTTTGCGTACAACATCGGCAGCTCTACATTTTTCAGTGCACTTTGCCTGCCAATGAGGTTAAAGGTCTGAAACACAAACCCTATTTTTTTATTGCGAATCGCAGAAAGCTCCTGATCTCGCGCCGTTTCCACATTAATACCGTCCAAAAAATAGCTACCGGCAGTCGGCCGGTCCAGCGCCCCAATCATATTCATCAGGGTGGATTTGCCGGAACCCGACTCACCAACAATGGCAACAAATTCACCTGCATACACCGTCAGGTCAATGCCGTGCAAAATCTCCAGCTCACCGGGCTGGCCTACATAATAGCTCTTGCGTATGCCCTGCATTTCAATAATGGGGCGGCGGTCTTCAGCGCCGGGTACGGTTCCACTTCTCTCTTTATCTTGATTGCTCATATTGCACCGCCTTTAGCCCTGGCCGCCGGGGCCGCCAGAGGGCATACCACCGCTGGGCGGGGTTCCGCCGTTGTCACCGTTGCCCCGATTGCCGCCGCCCATAGCGCCGTTGCCGCTGGGCGGGGTTCCGCCGGGAACACCTTGACCGCTGCTTTGTCCGCCAAACAAGCCCCCAAACAAACTACCCAAACCAAGCCCGCCGGCTTGCTCTTCGGCGGTTTCCTCAACGCCCTGCGTTAAATCGGCAGAAGAGCGCACAATATCGCCCTCAGTAAGTTCAGCAGCGTTAATCTCGATATAATAATCATTGGAAGCACCGGTGGTGACGGTAACCTTTTCAAACGTGCTGTCTGACCCGCTGCCGCCTGTTTTGCGGTAAACAAACTTATCGCTGCTGCCTTCTTCGGTGCCTACGGCATCAATGGGTACCATAAAGCAATCCTCGGTTTCGCTTTTTACAATTTCTACTGTCGCATTCATGCCAATCAGCAGTCCACTATCCGCATCGTTGACCGTCACCTCTGCCCCAAAAGAGCCATTCTGGTTGGCCACCGGGTCAATCTGGGTCAGCGTACCCGAAATCGCATTGGTAGTTGCGTCGGTGGTAATATAGCAGCTCATGCCGACTGCCACCTCGTGGATATCTGCCTCTTCAATTGTAATCGTAATTTTTAGTGCCCCGGTATCCTGAATGGTTGCAAGGGTGCCGTTCGGAGTGCTGCCCACGCTGGCATTTAGCGCAGTAACCTTGCCGGCTGTTTCTGCTTTTAAACTACATGCCGCAAGTTGCTCCTGCAAACTTTCCAGCGCATCAGAGCTGGAGACCTTCGTGAGTGTTTCTTTTGTCTGCTTTAACGTAGAGGTGCAAGTTTCTACTGTTTTTTCGTATTGGTCCAGCGCCGAGCGCGCCTGTGCATAGTTGTTTTGCGCAGTGTTAACCGTCTGCTCATAGTTTTGGTAGTTACAGGCGCTCTTTGCATTGTTCAGTGCTGTTTGGGCAGCTGCAGTGGTCTGCACCAAATTTTCGTATGCTGCTTTTGCATTCTGCTGCTCGGCATCCGCTGTATTCATTGTTGCATTTGCAGCACTTGCAGCGGTGGAAAGTTCCTGGTTTGCAGGGTCTGCTGCCGCTGCCGCCTGCGCGGCATTGTTCGCGCTTACGGCCTCGTTGTAAGCAGCAAGCTTTGCGTTATACGCATTGCCAGCTGCCTCTTGGGCAGCGGCGGCATTGTTGTAAGTGGTTTGAAAACTGGCTACCGAGCTAACGGCATTGTTATAGTTGGTCTGCGCTGTGGCAAGGCTCGCCGCAGCTGTGGCTACGCTGCTTTCATAATTTTCTGCGGTTGCCACCGCTTTGTTGTAGGCTGCAAGTGCCGTATCATATTTATCCTGCGCGTTTGCCACCTCATCGGCAATATTTTCTTTTTCTTTGGCAATCGACTCTTCAATATCCGCCGTATCGAGGGTGATAACCACATCCCCTGCGGCCACTGTATCGCCAACGGCCACCTGCACTGTTTTAATTTTGGGTGCTGCGCTGCCGTTGCCCGAAGAAGCGTAGCTGACGGTAGAGGTATTCGCACTGCCCACCGTGCCGGTAGTGCTGACAGAATCGCTCAGGCTGCCTTTGGTTAAGGTGGTGGTTCGCACAAAGTTGTAGGCCATTTTACCGCTTACGGCACGTACAGCCGACCAGCTGCGATAGCTCAAAAAAGCCCCTGCACCCAGTACCAGCACCAATACCAGCGTAAGCACCTTATGTTTTTTTGCCCTGCGCCCTATTGCGCAGCCTACTTTTTTGATTCCGCTGCCGATACGGCCCAATCCTTCGCCGATTCGATTCAAAACTTTCATTTTGCTGCATCGCTCCCCTGTTTCGTTTGGGATAAAGTATAAGCCGCAAAACTTGAAAGGGACTTGAAAAGAAGCTTAAAATCTTTCAAGGTTGCTTCAAGCATTGTGAAAAATCCGTGTTTTTCGTTGTTTTCACTTTTTTGTAGAAGAGATGCATTCTTCAACAAAAATTCAAGGTTTACTGTTATAATAGGGTGCAAAGGGGGCTTGGCAGATGCACATTTTAGTAGTGGAAGATGAAAAAGGCTTGGCAGAAGGGCTGCGTGCGGTACTTGAGAAAAACGGGTTTACAGTAACCACCGCCTACGATGGTATTGCCGGGCTTGACGCTGCGCTTTCGGCAAGCTTTGATGTAATTTTGCTGGATATTATGCTGCCCAAGCTCAATGGGCTGCAGGTGCTGCAAAACCTGCGGCGGCTGAAGATAGAAACCCCGGTGATTCTGCTTACTGCAAAATCCGAGGTGGAGGATAAAATCAACGGTTTAGATACCGGCGCCAACGATTACCTGACCAAACCGTTTGACACCGGAGAGCTGCTCGCGCGGATTCGGGTACATACGCGCCGCCACCCCAGTGCAGCAGAAGCCGACCTTTCGTTTGGCGACCTGCAACTGAACCCGCGCAGGCAAGAACTTTGCTGCGGTGCGGCGGCAATTCGACTGGGCAGCAAAGAGTACCAGCTGATGGAGTGCCTGATGCTCAACCAAAACCAAATTGTCCCCAAAGATTTGCTGTGGGAAAAAGCCTGGGGCCTCGCAGATAATAGTGAGTACAATAATGTGGAGGTCTATATCTCGTTTTTGCGTAAAAAGCTCACCTGTCTGCATTCGGGCGTAACCATTCAGGTAACCCGCAACATCGGCTACTCGCTGGAAAAGGAGCGCTTATGATAAAGAAACTGCGCAGGAAATTCATCCTTTCCACAATGTCTATCCTTGTCGCGCTCTTTGCCGTTGTGCTGGGCACCATCAACTATTCCTACGCGCGCATGGGCATCCGCCAAAGCGAAGCTTTTTTGCAATCGGTCGCACAGGCGGAGGCGATTCCCCATAATCGTCCCGGCAAAAACAGCTCTGGCTCTTGGGCGCAGCGGCTGCTGCAAGAGAGTGGTGCGTTGCCGCCGCCAACCGCTCCGCACCCGGATGGGCAAGACCCCGGTGTCGACCTCGGTGGATTTGATTCATTGGGGCAGCTTTATCTTGTTAAGCTCGACACAACGGGGGAGATTACCCAAATACAGTCTCTTACCGAAACCTCAACGGCATCCGAGCAGGAAATCACAAATGCGGCACAATCAGCGCTTGCAAAAAACCAAACTCTGGGTAAAATTGATAGCTACCGCTACTGTGTGGCAGAAAAGCCCTACGGCAAAATTCTGGTTTTGATGGACAAAACGAACAGCTATGAATCACTCGCCCGCAGCCGTTTGCTGACGGCTTCGTTCACGGTGGGCAGTGCAGGGCTTGTACTGCTTTTCTTTGTCAGCTTGTGGCTCTCCCGTTTTGTCACAAAACCGGCCGAAGAAACTTTTAATAAGCAAAAACAGTTTATCTCCGATGCCTCACATGAGCTGAAAACACCGCTTTCGGTTATCGCGCTGAATGCTGATGTGCTCTCTGCTGAAATTGGCCCGAACAAATATATGGATTATATTCGCTCTGAAACCAAGCGCATGGATGGGCTGATCCATCAGCTGCTTGAACTTTCTCGCATGGAGGATGCAAGCCGCCCGCTGCACAAAATCCATTTTTCGCTTTCTCAAGCACTTTTTGAGATTTTGCTGCCTTTTGAGAGCACTGCATTTGAGCGTGAGATTGACTACCACATCGAGGTGCAGGAAAACTGTTTTTATAGCGGCGAGCCGGAGAGCATCAAACAGCTTGCGGCCATTTTGCTGGATAATGCTTTTAAAAACACACCTGACTGCGGCAAAATCTCGGCGATACTCAGCTGCCGGGGCGGCACCCCGGTACTCACTGTCAGCAACACCGGCGCCGGCATCGCGCCGCAGGATTTGCCACACATCTTTGAACGGTTTTACCGCTGTGATAAATCTCGCTCTGAGCAAAACGGCAGCTATGGGCTGGGGCTTGCAATTGCAAAATCCATCGTAAACGCACACAGCGGCAGCATCAAAGTTGAAAGCACCCCGGGCGGTATTACCACCTTTACAGTGCAGCTATGAGGCTTGGCGCGATATGCCAGCAGGCAAAAATGGAAACGCCTCGGTTTGGACCTGATTTGTTACTGCCACGGCTTATTGAAATACTCAATAAAAGCAACATGCAATAAAATAAAAAGCAGAGCGGGGCTACTTTATCGTAGTCTCGCTCTGCTTTTTTCCTGTGAGAGGAGCTTTGCCTAAACGCCGGGGGAAGCCAGCTTTTAAACACATTACTATTGCAACCAAGCACCTATTGAGGCTTATTTTCAATATTCAGCGGTTCATTTTCCGGAAACGCCTTGCTTTAATAGTTGCGCAACAAAGCGTCTTCTTCCCTCTGCCACAAATACTTGATTGGCACCTTTTGGGAGATATGTAAGGAATCACGTTTTGTCCCGCTTATCATAGCATAGTGTACAGGCTGTATTGTGCTGTTTTTGTCGAATTATAAAATTTGTTTCTACTCAAAAAGATTTTTGCGCCTTTTTCTTTGCGCTGGCCAGATACTGCATAAAAAAATAATCCGAACTCTGTGCCAACAATTGACGCAGAATTCGGATTATTGCATTATGGTGGGCCTTCAGGGACTCGAACCCGGGACCGACCGGTTATGAGCCGGTGGCTCTAACCAACTGAGCTAAAGGCCCGTATATATCCTAAGATACGCGTTACATTATACTATATTTCTTCTCGCCCCGCAAGAGGAAAAGTAAACTTCGCCACCGCAGAAAAACAGCTTTTTTCGCACCGCGCACACTGCTGTTAAATTAATGCGCAAAGCTTGCTTTTCGCAAAAAAACACCCTATACTGAAACCATAAATACACCTGCAGCGCCTGTGGCGAACACCTGGCTTACAGCGGGGGCCCGGGGGCTAACAAAAAGGGGGCCTGTTTTATGAAAAATTTCATCGTTACCATCGCACGTGAAAATGGCAGCGGCGGCCGCGCCATTGGCGAGGCACTTGCAGCTAAGCTGGGTGTGGAGTTTTACAACCGCGATCTGCTCCGGCTCGCTTCGGAAGAAAGCGGCATCAGCGAAGAGCTGTTCGCCAAAGCAAACGAACGGGTCTCCAGCACGCTGATGTTTCGCGTGGTCAAAGATGCCTGCAACGGCGAGGTGCTGCCACCTACCAGCAATGATTTTATCTCTACCGAAAATCTGTTCCGCTATCAGGCGCGCATCATTTTACAGCTTGCGCAAAGCAGCAGCTGCGTGGTGATGGGCCACTGTGCCGATTATATTCTGCGCGACTGCAAAAATGTGATTCGCGTCTTCGTCCACGCACCCGAAGAGGCCCGTGTACATACCTTAATGGAACGCCACCACATGCAAGAAGACGCTGCCCGCCGGGAGATGAACCGGGTAGACAAACAGCGGGCCGCTTACTACCGCACCTTCACCGGCAAAAACTGGCGGGATGTCCGCTACTACGACCTCTCGCTGGATACCTCAAAGCTGACACAGGAAGAATGCCTTGACCGCATTTGTGGTTACCTTGCGCTGACGATGCCCGAAACGCTTTAGCCGCTACGGGTGCGCACCAACCAAAACAAAACCGCCGGCTGGCCAATTGGCTGCCGGCGGTTTTTTTTAGCGCTTAGGATTATCCGTTTGTCTTGCAGCGCCCATATCGCCGCGCCAGGGTATGCAGGCGCTCGCCTAGTGCTGCTGTAAGCGCATTTTGCGGCATTCGCCAGCTCCAGTTATCGCGCACTGTGGAAGGCGCGTTAATGCGGCCTTCTGCGCCAAGCTCCAGCAAATCTGCAACAGGTATTACACAGCAGTTTGCAGTGCTGGCCTCTGCGGCAGTAATCATGGCCCATACCTCATCATCGCCGGGGCGGACGCCCAAATACTCGCGCGCATACTTTACCGCCTCTTGCGTGCGCCACCAATCGGCAGTGGTCGTATTATCATGGGTGCCGGTATATACAATGCTGTTCTGGGTATGGTTGTGCGGCAGGTATTCATTGTCTGTGCCGCTGCCAAAAGCAAAGTGAAGTACCTTCATACCTGGGTATCCGGTCGCTTTCAGCAGCTCGCGCACGCCGTCGGTCAAAATCCCAAGGTCCTCCGCCACAATTGGCAGTTCGCCAAGGCGGCTTTTCACGGCATCAAATAATTTCATGCCCGGGCCAGCGCACCAAATGCCCTCTTTTGCGGTTTTTGCACCAGCCGGCACCGCCCAGTAGCTGTCCAGTCCACGAAAATGGTCGATGCGCACCAAATCATAAAGCCGTAATGCATAGGTGATACGGCGGGTCCACCAATCAAAGCCGGTTTGCTCATGGTACGCCCAATCGTAAAGAGGATTGCCCCAAAGCTGGCCCTCGGCAGAGAAAGCATCGGGGGGCACCCCTGCCACTCGGCCAAGACGGCCTTCTCCATCCAGTTCAAACAAATTCGGCTGCGCCCACACATCGGCAGAATCCGGCGAAACATAGATGGGTAAATCACCCATAATGCGAATACCCTTGCCGTTGACGTAAGCGCGCAGTGCCTGCCACTGGCAGTAAAACTCGAATTGCATAAATTTATAAAAACTGATTTCTTCCTGGTTGTGAAACCACAGGTGCCCCATGGCTTCTCCATCGCGGCGGCGCAAAGGCTCGGGCCATTCGGCCACCGGGGCAAGGCCATTTTGTGCTTTTGCCGTCATATACATCGCATAATCGTCTACCCACCAGGTTTCTTCGCGGCAAAAGTTTTCCCACTCTGGCGGTGGCGATGCGATAAACCGCTGGTATGCTTTGCGCAGCAAAGCGAACCGTGTTTCAAACAGCCATCCATAGGGAATGCGCGCGGCATTGCTTTCGCCGCCTTTGCATTCCGCTTCGGTCAGCAAACCCTCTTGCACAAGTGTCGGCAAATCGATAAAATAAGGATTACCGGCAAACGCTGAAAAGCTTTGATACGGCGAGTCGCCATAGCCGGTGGGGCCTACGGGCAAAATCTGCCACACGCTTTGGCCTGCGGCAGCAAGAAAATCTGCAAAATCGCGTGCTTCTTTGCCTAAACTGCCAATGCCGTAACGGCTGGGCAGCGAAGCAATTGGCATCAGCACGCCGCTTGTCCTTTGCTGGTTCATTCCTGGTTCCTTTCCGGCGGCAATGTTCTGGATTGCTTTGCCGCACATGGCCTGCCCTTTTGGCAAGCCACATCATTTTCTTTTATCCTAGGCGGGCACCGCATCTTGGCTGCATAGCCTGCCCTTTTTTCTGTTTGTCGAAAACGGGCGAATTTTCACCCGACACAAATAGTACCACAGCCACTGGGCCCTCGCAAGTGGAAACATAAAATTTCCTCTGCGCGGCTAGAAAGGACGTATCATGCCAACAAAACGACTTTACCAAAACGACAGCTATCTGCGCAGCTTCTCCGCCACGGTGCTCTCTTGCGAACCGGCCAAAAACGGTTGGGAGATTGTGCTGGACCAAACCGCTTTTTACCCCGAAGGTGGCGGCCAGCCTGCCGACCACGGCACACTGGGAGATGCACAGGTGCTGGACGTAAAAAACCGCGGCGAAGAAATTTTGCATTTCACCGACACACCGCTTATCCCCGGCAGCACGGTAACCGGTGTGCTGGATTTTGCCCGCCGATTTGATCATATGCAGCAGCATTCCGGCGAACACCTGGTATCCGGGCTGCTCCATGACGCTTACGGATTTGAAAACGTCGGTTTTCACCTGGGCACAGAGGCGGTTGTCATTGACATCAGCGGCCCGTTGGGGAACGAAGCTTTAGAAGAAGTTGAGCGGGCAGCAAACGAAGTGGTGTTTGCTGATTTACCCATTGCTGTAACTTATCCGGATGCCCAAGCCCTGCAAGCGCTTGCTTACCGCAGCAAGATTGAAATTGAAGGGCAGGTGCGAATCGTCACGATTCCCACTGCGGATACCTGTGCCTGCTGCGGCACCCATGTGGCGCGCACCGGTGAAATTGGCCTGATAAAACTTTGCGGCGCACAAAGCTATAAAGGCGGCACCCGAATTACGATGCTGTCCGGGCGGCGTGCTGTGGCTTTTGCCATGCGGGAGCACCAGCAGGTTGCAGCAATCAGCGCGTTGCTTTCTGCCAAACAGCCGGATATCGTATCTGCGGTAGAACGGCTACAGCAATCCGAGGCTGCTGCGCGGCGGGCACTGGGCTGCCGAACCACCGAGCTGCTGAATTACCGAGCCGCGGCTTACGCAGGCGAGCGCTGCCCGTTGGTGTTTGAAGAAGCGCTTGCGCCGGACGATTTGCGGCGCTATGCCCTACGCTTACTAGAGAGTGGCGCGGAGCAATGTGGTGTATTTTCGGCAAAAGAGAACGGCTTTCAATATGCGGTTGCAACAGCAGAAACGCAGGATTTGCGAGCTTTCGGGCTCGCCTTAAACAAGGCACTTAATGGCCGCGGCGGGGAAAAACCGCCATTGTTGCAAGGCAGTGTCAGTGCCACACGCAAACAAATTGAAGCGTTTTGGAATGAGGGTACCCAATTATGAGTACTTTTACCCCATTGATTTGATACAATGGCCTCGTACTCTTTATTTTAACCATTTTCTCGACGAATTGCGCTGCACTTACAGCATAACTTTCCACATTGACGTAACCTCTTTGTGGAAAACTTGTAAGGCGAGAAAAATCAAGTTTTACGCGGCCGAATTATATTTGCTCACGCGGGTGACCGACCAACAGGAAGGTTTCGCACGGCGTTTGACGAAAATAATCAGGTTGGCCTTTTTGATGAAGTGCACCCCAGCTATACGGTTTTCCACCCCGAAAGCGAAACCTTTTCTTCGCTTTGGACGCCTTATTCCGCTGACTTTTCTGAATTTCACGCTGCTCATCTGGCAGATTTGCAAACTTTTGGGAATTGCACCGGCCTTTTGGGCAAACCAAATCCGCCTTCATCTGTCCTTCCTGTTTCTTCGCTGCCTTGGGCAGATTTTTCTTCTTTCCAGCTCAATATTTACAATGATGGCCGCTTTCTTTTGCCCATTTTTACGCTGGGCCGGGTAACAGCACAGGGGCAACAATTTAAGCTTCCGCTGTGTTTGCAGGTTCATCATGCCGTATGTGACGGTTTTCACGCCAGTCGCTTTGCGCAAGAGGTGGAAGTCCTTGCGGCGGATTGCGCACTTTGGATGTAGCCTAATGTCTGCTATAAACGTAAAAGAGCCACAGTCGAAATGACCGTGGCTCTTTTCTCATATGCCGCAAAGAAATAATGCAATTTAAATGGGTTCTCCGACCCAGCGTTCCGCTGTGCAAAGCACAGGGTTGCCGGCGGCAAGGCTTGCCGGCACATTCAGCACCCGCTGGTTTTTGCTGCCGCGAAACCGCAGCTCCAGCGTGCGCTCTGCCAAAACAAACCGCCCGTCCACCAGCACATCAAGCTGCTCCAGCAGTTGCTTTGCAAATGGCACTTCGCCACTCATCAGCTCTTCCCAGGTATACCCTGTGTAAGAGGCAACTTCGTAACCTTCTGCTTTCAGCAAGCCTGCAAGGCGGCTGAGTTCTTCAGCCTGACAAAATGGCTCTCCCCCAGAAAGGGTTACCCCGCGGCAAAGCGGGTTGCGCTTTACTGCGTCGAGCACGGCTTCCACCGTCCACTCCTGGCCGCCTTCAAACGTCCAGCTTTCGGGGTTATGGCAGCCCTCGCAATGGTGGGGGCAGCCCTGGCAAAATACCGTCATACGGATACCGGGGCCGTCCACAATAGAGTCTCCGACGAGACCGGCGATTTTTAGCATCCGCTGCCCATGCCGTGCTTCACACGGTCATGCTCCTCGGCACGTTTTGCGTCGTTCCATTTATCCATGGTACCTACAAGGTAGCCGGTGATGCGGCGGATACGCTCAAATTTGACGTCCTGGCCTACGGTAGATCTTTTCTGTACTGCTGACATAATTACGCACCTCGTTTTTGTAAAATCATAAATTAGTTGAATTGAAAACCTTTGCTGCCGTTTTCACCGCATTCACAGCTGCGCTACCTATGGCAGAAGGGGGTTATCGGTTTTGGTTTACTCGAGACCGACAAAGCTCGGTACATTCGGGTACTTTTTGCGAAGCTCGGCAATCTGCTCTTCGCTCAGCGCCTCGCCGTCGCGGCGGCCGCAGCGCGGGCAACCATCGCCGATTACACCAACGTAACCGCAAACCGGGTCACGGTCAACCGGGTGGTTGATGGAACCGTAGCCAATGCCTGCATCGTGCATGCAGCGCACTACGCTTTCAAATGCTTCTACGTTGTTTGCGGTGTCGCCGTCCAGCTCAACATAGCTGATGTGGCCCGCATTGGTGAGCGCGTGGAACGGCGCCTCTTTGCGAATCTTATCGAATGCGGGGATGGGATACCATACCGGCACATGGAAGCTATTGGTGTAGTAGTCTTTATCGGTCACACCGGCAATTTCGCCAAAGCGTTTGCGGTCCATACGGATGAAACGTCCGGAAAGGCCCTCTGCCGGGGTAGCAAGCAGGCTGAAGTTCATCTGATACTCGCGGCTCTTGCGGTCGCAGTAATCGCGCATGTGCTGCACAATCTCAAGGCCCTTTTGCTCCATTTCGTCGCTTTCGCCGTGGTGGTGGCCGTAAAGCGCGGTCAGCGTTTCGGCAAGGCCGATAAAGCCGATGGAAAGGGTGCCGTGTTTGAGCACTTCGCGCACTTCGTCGTTAGGTCCGAGGGTATCGGAATCCAGCCAGACTCCCTGACCCATCAGGAACGGGAAGTTGTAAACACGTTTGGAGGCCTGAATCTCAAAGCGGTCGAGCAGCTGCTGTGCAACCAGCTCCATACGCTCATCCAGCAGGTCGTAGAAGGCTTTCTCGTCACCTTTTGTCTCCAGCGCAATGCGCGGCAGGTTAATAGAGGTGAAAGAAAGGTTACCGCGGGAGTAAGAAATCTCGCGGGTGGGGTCATAGGTGTTGCCCATTACGCGGGTACGGCAACCCATGGTTGCAACCTCGGTTTCGGGGTGTCCAGGCTTATAGTACTGCAGGTTGAAGGGACTATCGAGGAACACATAGTTCGGGAACAGACGCTTCGCGCTGACTTTGCAGGAAAGCTTGAACAAATCGTAGTTCGGGTCGCCGGGGTTATAGTTGACGCCCTCTTTGACCTTGAAGATGTGAATCGGGAAAATCGGCGTTTCACCGTGGCCCAGACCTGCATCTTCTGCAAGCAGAATGTTGCGGATTGCCATACGGCCTTCCGGCGTGGTGTCGGTACCATAGTTGATGGAAGAGAACGGCGTCTGCGCACCGGCACGGGAGTGCATGGTGTTCAGGTTGTGCACAAAGCCTTCCATTGCCTGATAGGTCTGGCGGTCGGTATCGCGGGTTGCGCGGCGGCGTGCCGAAGCAATCAGATGGATTGCCTGCTGAGCATCCACTTTGCCGGTCGCTACCAATTTTTCAGCAACAGCAGCGTCCAAAGCCTCCGCGTCAATCTCAAGCCGCGGGAAGAGGTCCTTCTCGGCTTTGATTTCTGCAATGACACTGTCGATAAACTCGCCCTGCTCATCCAAGCTGGTTACATCTTCGTAAGACTCGGTGAGCTTGCGTGCATACAGCTTTTTAAAAGTTTTGGCAACACCCAGCGCCATGGCGTAGTCAAAGTTCGGGATCGACTGGCCACCATGCTGATCGTTCTGGTTAGACTGGATGGCGATTGCCGCGAGCGCTGCATAACTTGCAATGCTCTGGGGCTCACGCAAAAAACCGTGGCCGGTAGAAAAGCCGCCCTTGAATAGCCGGATAATATCAATCTGGCAGCAGGTGGTGGTCAGCGCGTAAAAATCAAAGTCGTGGATGTGAATATTGCCATCGCGGTGTGCAGCTGCCTGCTCCGGTTTCAGCAGATAAGCGGCATTGTAAGCCTTTGCACCTGCGGTGCCAATCTGCAACATGCTGCCCATCGAAGTGTTGCCGTCGATGTTGGCATTGTCACGCTTCATATCGCTATTGCGGGCATCCACGTTGGTAATCTCATCAATTGCCTTCATCAGGCTGGTTTTAGATTCACGGATGCGGGTGCGGTTTGCACGGTAGATGATATATTTTTTCGCCGCTTCTTCGTAGCCTTCACGCATCAGCTCGGTCTCTACGGCATCTTGAATTTTTTCAATCGTGGGGGGTGCTTCTGAATCAAGATCAGCCAGACTTTCGCCCACTGCATTTGCAATGCGCGCCGCAACGACGGGATCATCTTTTCCATCTGCAATCAAAGCTTTCAGCACAGCGGACGCAATCTTTTTCTCATCATAGATCGCCACTCGGCCGTCCCTTTTTACTATTGTTTTCACTGTTCCCTTCGCCATGTTCGTCCTCCAATTTCGTTCGTAGCACTATCTGTATCTTGTGTGTTTTTGTGTTGCTTATTCATTATAGCACAATATCTAGTACGGTCAACTGGATTTTTAGAGCAAAAATTTTTGCTTTTTTGGTTGATTTGCCAAATTGCAAAAAGCTAGTTATAATAGGTTGACAAAATGCGAAAGAGGTAAAATTTTGTGGAACGCCATTTAAATAAAGATGGAACATCCTTTTGCTATGTTTTGACACGCAAACGCGTGAAAAACTTAAATCTTCGTGTACAAAAAGATGGCAGCCTCACTGTCAGCGCCCCGGCACGGGTGCCTGTAAGTGAAGTGGACGCTTTTGTGCTTTCGCGCACAGATTGGATTATTGCGGCCTGGGCAAGGCTTGCTGCAGCCCCGGCCGAACTGCCGCCCTGTACTTATACTGATGACGAATGCGAGAAATTCTTTGCACCTTTGGTAGAAAAGTACGTACCGCTTTTTGAAAACGCTTTGTCCGGCCGTACGCTTACCCTCAAGTACCGCACCATGAAAAGCCGCTGGGGTGTTTGCTATCCTGCCCGTCCTCAAATCACTTTTAACCGTCGACTACTCGATAAACCGCTTGACGCAGTGGAATATGTTGTGGTTCACGAGCTGGTGCACCTTAACCACCCCAACCACGGCAAGGGTTTTTATGCTCAGCTTGCGGAAATATTGCCCGATTACAAGCGCAGACGTGCCGCTTTGCGCACATTGTAACTGCGGCAACCACTGGATTTTTGCGTTTTTGCCTATAATATAGTATAATAAATAATTACGGCGCTTGCTGTTTGCAAAACCGCTTCTTTACAGGGCGGCGAATCTTCGGATAAAACGGCTGCGTCTTGCTTTTTAACAAAATTTACGAACCGGGCAGGTGAACCTTTTGGACAAATACAAGCGTCTGCTCTCGAATACCGTGCTGTTCGGCATCAGCTCGTTTGCCAGCAAAATCCTCGTTTTTCTGCTGATGCCTTTTTTCACGCGCGTTCTGCAGCTGGGCGATTTTGGCGATGCCAACCTTATCACCAAATATGCGCAGCTGCTTTTGCCGCTTGTTTCCCTTGGCATTGCAAATGCGGTTATCCGCTTTGGGCTAGACAAAACCTATAATAAATCCAGCGTATTCACCGGCGGCTTCGTTGCCATTATGATTGGCTTTACTGCGCTTTTGCTTTGCTGGCCTCTGCTGGTGCGCATTCCTGGCACCGGCCAATACACCGCGCTGCTTTGTGTCTACATTTTAATGAGCGTATTGCGCAACCTGTGCAGCCAGTTTGTACGTGCCAAGCAGTACACCAGGCTTTACGCGGTGGATGGCCTGCTGAACACCGTGCTCTACCTCACCTTTGTGGTGCTGTTTCTCGGCGTATTCAAATGGGGCATTTCCGGCTATGTGCTGGCAACTGCCGCTGCAGACTTTTTCTCGGCTTGTTTTTTGTTTTTGGTTGCCGGGCTGCGCCATTATCTTTCATTCCGCAAGTTTGACAAAGGTGTCTTTTTAGAGATGCTCAAATATGCGGCTCCGTTGATTCCCGCAAGCATGTTTTGGTGGATTACCAACACCAGCGACCACGTTTTTATTACCTATATGCTGGGCAACGAGATGAACGGCCTTTACGAAACCGCTTACCGTGTGCCGAATATTATTATGCTGTTTTCAACGCTGTTTACCGAGGCGTGGCAGCTTTCTGCCGTTACCGACGGAGATCGAAACAGCCCTGGGCGTTCTCACTTTTTCAGCAAGGTGTTTTTAAGCTATCAGGCACTGCTTTTTATCGGGGCGGCTGGGCTGATTTACTGCGCAAAGCTGATTGTCATTTTGCTCACCGCATCTCTTACTTCGCCTTTCTACCCTTCCTGGCAGTATATCCCTGTTCTTGTAATTGCTACTGTGTTCAGCTGTTTTGTCAGCTTTATGGGCAGTATTTACATGGTAGAAAAGCGCTCTGGTGCAAACTTGTTTACAATGATGGCGGGCGCGGTGCTGAACCTTATTTTAAATTTCCTGCTCATTCCTAAAATGGGTCCCAACGGTGCAGCGCTTGCCACCTTTGCCAGTTACCTGCTGGTATTTATTCTGCGTGCTATTAACACACGTGCCCTGCTGCCGTTCAACCTGCACCTTTCCCGCATGACCGTTTCGGTGTTGTTGCTCGCTGCCGAATCCGTTTGTATGATTGCGGAAGTACCGTATTGGCAGCTGTGGGCGGCTTTGCCTGCGCTGTTTGTTATTGTACTAAATGCCAAACCGCTTTTGCTGAGCCTGATGAAACTGCTCGGCCACCACAAAGCGGAGTAAACCTTTTAAAATCAAAAGCCGCGAAAGCTGTTACGCTTCGCGGCTTTTTTCTGTTCAATCTTTGTTTTTATCCAAAAACATTTTTTCGTCGGCTTCTTTCAGCAGCGCATTGATGCAGGCCGAAGTGTTTTTAAACCGAGTGGTAGAGGCAATGCCGAAATTCGCTACGGCGCACAGCTGCTTTTCCGGGTCGTAGATAACCTCTTGTGCCATCTTTCTGTTAATGCTCTCGATGACTTTTTCCGCATCCTGTGCAGTGCTGTCATTGAGAATCAGCAAAAACTCGTCGCCTCCGATACGGATGACCGAGTCTTCGTTGCCGACACAGGCGCGCATTACTTTGGCGGTTCGCTGTAGCACCCAATCGCCTGTACTGTGACCATATGTATCGTTAATCAGCTTAAACTTTTTGAGGTCCACCATTACAAAAACGACTCTATCCGAAAGCACACATCGTGCATTGTCACAGAAAATCCGCTCATCAAAATAACGACGGTTAAAAACTTTGGTCAAGGAGTCCTGATAAAGTTTTTTCTGGTACGTTACGATGTTCATATTGAAATTGTTCTGTCCGCGTGTTCCTACCAGCAAAGCATCCTTTACGGTAAACACAATCTCCATTGTGCAGTAGTACAGGCTACCGTCTCGCTGCTCAATTTGTACCGGGCAAGCAATTACCTGATAGGTTGCCGCGTCGGTAAACTCAAATTTCACTTTGCGCTCGCCGGCCTCCAGGGCTGTTTTGCTAATGCAGGTTTCGCAACGGGTATTATCTTCCCATATCGAAAAACAGTCTTTGTCTGGCTGCAAAACTCCCTCTTGCGGCAACAGTACTCGCCCATCCATCGGGTCCACCAGCCGCACGGTGTCAAACACTTGCGACAAATAATCCATCAGCCGCTTTATTTCACAAATTTTATATGCCATTTTTCTCCCTCCTGCTAATATCAAAAGATATTTTGCCGGTGCCGCTTTGCCTTGGTTTTGCTGCGCCACCGGCAGCCACCCTGTTACAGGTGACAGCGCGCTAAAACACCGTGTGCTGTTTTGCTCTGCGGCCGCAGGGCATGGTTGCATATCGCGGGGCCAGCCTCTTTTATTTTTTGCGGCGCGCTTTTTTTACAGGTTTTTTACGCACAGAAAAACCAAAAGTACCCAACTTTTTGCCCAGCTGATAATATTCGCCATGGGCGTACGCCAAAAGGTCTGCTTTATCAAGCCGCAGCTTTCCATCGGGGTCTAAAAACTGGTCGTCCACCGCAATGCCAACGATGTCAGCCAAAAACATATCATGGCTGCCAAGCGGAATTACATCAAATACCCGGCATTCAATACAGACGGGGCATTCCGCAATGGACGGTGCGCTTACTTGGGCAGAAGGTTCTGCCGTCAGGTTGCACTCGGCAAATTTATCGGTGTTGCTGCTGCTTTTGCAGCCGCAGTAATCTACTGTACGCACCAGCGAGGCCGGTGCAAGATTGATAACAAACTCACCGGTTTCACGCAGTATCGGGTACGATGCGCGGGTAGGCCGTACAGAAATATATGTTTTGGGCGGCTTGGTGTTAATCGTGCCTGTCCACGCAATGGTCAGCACCTTGGGGTCTTCTACACTGCCGCAGGTTACCAGTACGGGCGGCACGGGGCTGGTAAGTGCGCCGCCTCGCCAATTTTGTTTGCTCATATCGTTTATTCCTATCTTTTGTATTTGTCTTAGTATAGCACATTCTGCGTTAAATTTGTCGAAATATTTTATTGACAAATCTTCGCGTTTTCGGTATGGTAATAGATAAACCAAAATTGGCCAAAGGGGCGTTTTCTTTTGCTGTCAAAAGCGAGAAAATGCCCTTTGCTCAAATGGGGATTTTGAAGCCGCTGTATCGGGCAGCCGGAAATTGCCAGCTGCCCCCAACCAGAAAGGAGCGTGGAATATGAAAGACAGAAACATCGCTATGGCTGCTGCGGGGACCCCGGGACCTTTTGAAAAAGTATTTCGCAACCTGCATTTTGTCAATGTGTTCACGCGCGAGATTTACCCGGCAGAAATCGGGGTATGCGGCGGGCTTGTTGCCTATGTCACCTCTCCCGGTGAAGCGGGGCTCTCTGGCAGCGAGGTCATCGACTGTGGCGGGCGTTATGCCGCCCCCGGCCTGATTGACACCCATATTCATATCGAGAGCAGCATGATGACACCACGCTATTATGGTGCCGTATGCGCTGCCCGCGGTGTAACCACCATTGTGGCAGACCCGCACGAGATTTGTAATGTACTTGGCACAGATGCCTTCCACTACATGCAAAAAGATGCAGCGAAAGCAAAAATGCGCATTTTATATGCGGTGCCCAGCTGTGTTCCGGCACTGCCTGGGTTTGAAACAAGCGGTGCAGAATTTGGCCCCGACGAAATTGGCAAATTACTCGATGAACCAAATGTCGCTGGTCTTGCCGAGGTGATGGATTACATTGGCGTGGTGCAGGAAAGCCCACGCATGTCGGCTATTGTGGAAGAATGCGCAAAGCGGGGCAAACCTGCCTTTGGCCACGCACCCAATGCCGATATGCCGACCCTTGCTGCTTATATTGCCAGCGGAATTGCCAGCTGCCACGAAACCACCAATGCCGAAGAGGCAAAGATGAAACTGCGCAACGGCATGGTAGTAGAGTGCCGCGAAAGCAGTGCCTGCCACGACCTTGCGGCCATTGTACCCGCACTGCAAGAGCTAAACTGGCCTGACAACGCCTGCCTTTGCACCGACGACCGGGAGCCAGACGACCTTGTGGCCGAGGGTGCGCAGGATAATACAGTGCGTCGGGCCATTGCACTTGGCGTGCCTCCGGTGCAGGCGATTCGCATGGCCACCCTGCACGCGGCACAGCTTTTAGGCAATACCCGCATTGGCGCACTTGCCCCTGGTAGAGCCGCAGATATTCTGCTGCTTGACGATTTGGAGACATTCCAGGTGGCCGAGGTCTACGTGGAGGGTGAGCTTGTCAGCAAAGGCGGCCGTCTGATTACCCCCGTAGACCCTACACCGAGCGGAGAAATTGAAAAACGCAACACTGTAATTTTACCCACGGCGCCGACTGAAGAACAGTTTTCGATTGCGGCAAAGGGCACGAAAGCCGACGTGCATGTGATTGGCTTTGACGATGCAGTGCCCATTCTCACTCATCTCTGCCGCGATGAGGTGCCGGTGCGAAATGGAAAAATTGATATTTCAGACCGTCCTGACCTCTGCTACTTAACCGTTTTTGAGCGGCATGGCAAAGGCGGCGGACACACCACCTGCTTGGTCCGCGGCTGCGGCATAGCGCAGGGCGCAGTGGCTGCAACCATCAGCCATGACTGCCATAACCTTGTTATTCTGGGCCGCGACCCTGCCGAGATGGCACTTGCCGCAAACCAGCTACAGCAATGCGGCGGTGGTGTTGCCAGCGTTTTAAATGGCAAGGTAACCGGACTGCTCGAGCTGCCGGTCGGCGGATTGATGTCTGCTCAGCCTGTTGAGCAGATGGCACCTCGCGTCGTTGCCATCAAAGAAGCGGTGCGGGCACTTGGCATGAAGGGCCAAAACCCGATCATTCAGCCCGGTTCCTTTGCACTTACCGTCATTCCCGAGGTGCGAGTTTCTAACCTTGGTCTTGTGGATGTACTACGCCAAAAATTCATCCCTGTTGTGATTGAGTAATCATCAGCACTTGAAACTGCCGAGACAAGTAAAACACGCTTATCTCGGCAGTTTTATGTTGTTTTAGATATCGCAGTTTGTACCGTGGCAGTTGCCCTTACAAAACGAGAATGGTATACTCATAAAAACACCATGGCTTGGCTGCGGCAAACGCGCTGGGCAGTGCCAAACGAATAGAGGCTTTATGATGAATCTGCGATTAGCTACTCTCGATGATTTGCCAAAACTCAAAACAATGTATCGCCAAATCATCGCGTTGATGCACCAAAAAGGTCTGCCTATCTGGGACGAATTTTACCCTTGCGAATTTTTTGCATGCGATATAGAAAAGCATCGGCTGCACCTGCTGGTAGACTGCACCGATACCATCGTTGCCGCTTTTGCGCTCTGCGAATCCAACTCCGGCGAACCCTATGTTACCTGGGAAAACAGGAATGGAAAAGCATTTTACTTAGAACGTTTGGGGGTAAGTGCCGCTTACCCACGGCGTGGGCTTGGCAGTAAAGCTTTGCAAGCGGCAATGGCGCTTGCAAAACAAAACAATGCAGACTACCTGCGGCTTTTTGTGCTGGACATCAACACCCCGGCCATAAATTTATATTGCAAAAACGGTTTTCGGCAAGCCGGTGGTGTCTACGAAGAAAAAATAGACGAGGACCTTACTCTGCGCGAATATGGATTTGAAATCCCACTTTAGGCAACACTTTCTTTTATCACTTGCCAAGTTAGCTTACAAAACACATATCAAAAACCCTGCATGGCGCAATGCCGTTGCAGGGTTCTTTTTTCTCTATATAAAGCAAACCAGCGTTGCGGCTTGCAACTTGCTAATTACACGGCAACCGTTTAAAGCTTTTTGCCCTGCGTGGGTTTCAAGAATAGCAGCAGCACAAACCCCAGCGCGGTGGCGGCAATGGCAATGATATTGCGTGCCAGCACAGCTCCAAAGCCGCCGGCAATCAGAGAAAACACCACGCTGCCAAGGCTCATGCCCAGTGCGAGAAACCCGTAGTTGACACCCGCATTTTTAAAACCAAAAAGGTCGGTACCCAGTGCAGGAATTACCGCGGCCTCACCGGAATAGCAGAAAGTCAGCACAGTATAGCCTGCGATAACCCACCACCCCTGTGCAAAAATAAAGGCAACCGACAGCAGACAGAGCGCGGCAAACAATCCGAGATCCACTGCACGGCGGCCAATTTTGTCAGAAAGTGCAGGCATGGCAAGCCGGCCGGCCGCACTGCCAAAGCTGCCAATAATAATAGAAAGGTGCGCCGCTGACTCTGAAAGGCCGCGCTGCTCACCCAGCTCTACAATAATTGGTGAGAACAGCAGCACTGCCGGTGTGGCAAGTGCAACCACAAAAAACACAAGGTAATATTGCTTGGTTTTCAGCATTTGCTTTACGGTATAGTCTTTCCCCTGCTGTTTTTTCTTTGGCTGC
>OBXZ01000615.1_pt1 | contig 29889 bp, 27 predicted proteins | sample 1538171 | NCBI WGS metagenome assembly OBXZ01 (sample SAMEA2580161, study PRJEB22360) | human gut metagenome | biome: human gut; feature: human-associated habitat; material: faeces | place: Denmark | collected 2008/2010
ACAGTAAAAAGGGCTATAACTAATCGAAAAACTTACATACCGCTGGTGCCGTAGTTTGCCAGCACACGGGCGCTCGGGTCATTTACGTTGCAGCCTTCCCAGTCCTTATTGGGCATCCAGAAATCTTCTACCATTTTGGCCATGCCAGGGTAGGCAGATTCAAAAATTTCACGATACATCAGTGACTCTTTGGTAAAAGGCTTAGCGTGGTAAGCATATTTTTCTGCGCATGCTTGCCACTCTTCGTCGGTATAGCGTTCTTCCGCCGCGGCTTTTAAATCATCTACCAGCGAATGGCCAACCGCATCGCTAAAAGCGGCTTTTTCGCGCATCAAAATATCCTCCGGCAGCAGTGCATCTTTCTCAAAGGCATGGCGCAGCAGAAATTTTCCTTTGCCATAGGTGTTCAGTTTCTTTTTCGGATCGATAGACATCACATACGCTACAAAATCCAAATCTCCAAAGGGTACCCGGCCCTCAATGGAGTTGCCACTGATGCAGCGGTCTGCCCGCAGAACGTCGTACATATAAAGCTCACGCACACGCTTAGCAGCCTCCTGCTGGAAAGCTTCCGCCGAGGGCGCAAAATCGGTGTATTTATAGCCAAACAACTCATCGGAGATTTCGCCGGTCATCAGTACCCGGATATCAGTTGTCTCATGGATGGCTTTGCAGATCAGATACATACCCATGCTGGCGCGAATGGTAGTAATATCATAAGTTTCCAGCAGGCGAACGACAGTAGGTAAAGCCGCTAATACGTCTTGCTTGGTGATGATGACTTCGGTATGGTCACTGCCGATGAAGTCAGCTACTTCTTTGGCATATTTCAAATCAATAGCGTCGGTTTCCATACCAATGGCAAAGGTGCGAATGGGCTTATTGGGCATCAGCTTTTGGGCAACGGCGCACACGAGAGAAGAATCCAGTCCGCCCGAGAGCAAAAAGCCCAGGGGAGCGTCAGCATCCAGCCGCTTTTCGATACCCTTTACCAATTTATCGTGAATTTTAGTGCAAACAGACTCTAAATCCTCGTCGGTGTAAGCGGCAACGGCGGTCATGTCGCGATAGCAGATAAACTGGCCGTCTTTGTAATAATGGCCAGGAGGAAAAGGCATAATGCCGTGGCAGTTTGCCACAAGTGCTTTGGCTTCACTTGCGAAAGCGATGGCGCCATCTTTGGTGTAGCCGTAAAATAATGGCCGAATACCAATGGGGTCTCGCGCGGCGATGGCGGTGCCTGATTTTGCATCATATAAAATCAGAGCATATTCCGCATCCAGCTTTGCAAACATCTCAACGCCATATTCTTGCCACAGCGGCAAAAGCAACTCGCAGTCACTTTCCGAAACAAAGGTATAGCCTTTCGCGGCCAGCTGCTGCTTTAAAGAGCGAAAGCCATATAATTCTCCGTTGCAAACGACTGCGGACTCGCCGTCAGTAAACGGCTGCATCCCCTCGGGAGAAAGACCCATGATGGCGAGCCGGGCAAAGCCCAGCCAGGCACCTTTGGTCTCTAGCACCTCGGTCATATCCGGGCCTCGGCTCTCAACCGCAGCAAACTGGGCAAGAATCTGCTCTTTTGTAATTTCTTTCGTGGTAAAGCCAATAATCGAACACATAATTTTCTACCTCCAACAGTAAATCAAGATGGTTGCTGCAAAAAACGCAACAAAAAAACGTCTACTCCGTTCCAAAAGTCTCACTTTGAGAACTTTAGGACGAATAGACGCAATCCGTGGTGCCACCTAACTTACCGTTTCCGGTCACTTTCACAGCCTGACAGCTGCTATCGGCTTAACGCGCCGAATACGAATCACCTACTTCCTCAAAGGGTTCGGCTCATAGCTCAGGAGTGTTCGTTCGCCGCCTGTCTACCGTCGGTTTCACACTATCACCGACTCACTGAAAGTGACCTTTGCGGGTACTTTTCTCCATCATTGCTTTTGGCAATATAGATTTGATGGTCGTATTCTACCACTGTCGGCGCAATGCTGTCAACTGTTTTTTTACGTATTCTATAAAACTTACAAACAAAGATGAAATATTTTTCGGATTTTTGAAGCCTCATATATAGTTTCGCCAAGATATGTGAATGAGCAATAAATGCTCGCTGCAGTGGTGAGGCGGTTTTGGTGTGCACGAGATACCGGACACCTTCTATAATTCTTATCGTTTATAGCATGAAAACAAAATGGCCAATTTTAGACACTTTACTTTCTTTTTACCGCTTTTTGTCATAGGGCTGGTGTTTGTGGTTTTTAATTATTGTTACAATCAAAACACAGAAAACGAAAGGCGGACTGAGATGCAAGCGCAGACATTCTATACCGTAAAAGGTGTTTTGCCCAAGGGGTTTGTGGGCCACATTGCTTATAGCACCGTTTTGCCGAAAGCAATAACAGGTGTACAGCTGAAATTTGTATTTGATAAAAAGAATTTGCTGGAAGATGAGGAGAGTTTTCACGATGAGTGCGTGCAAACACTTGCCGCTCAGGCGCCGAAGCTTGTGCCAACGCAAGAGCTCATCGACCATTTTTGTGCATCGGCAAAAACAGAGATTAACGTATCGGTCTTTTTTGACGATTACTGCGCAGGCTCGGCACACCGCAACAGTGCAGAAAAAGAATTTTTTATCACGCCTACGGCGGCGAGCGAAGGATTTACCCCTTGCCAGCCCTGCGGTGTAGCGCGGGTCGTTCTCCATGTGCTGAATGTGCTGAACGATGAAACGGCATATACCCTGACTATGGAGGAATACAAGCAATGAAGTATATTCGCGCAGAGCTGCACAACCACACCACCCACTCTGACGGGCAGCTGCGAGTAGAACAGCTGCTTGCGTACGCCGCCGAAAACAAGTTTGAAACTTTGGCATTAACAGACCACAACACCGTTTCGGCCTATAGGCCTGCGTTTGATTTCGCCCAAAAGGAGTATCCGCAGCTTAGCCTTGTTCCGGGGGTAGAGATTACCACTTTCTATGGCCATATTCTTGCACTCGGCCTGCACAGGATGGTGGATTTGACCCGCCTGGACCCCGCAGCACCCGGCCCCTTTTTGCAGACGCTGCATGATGCAGGGGCGGTTGCCGTTGGGCTGGCGCATCCGTTTTGTCTTGGGCACCCAATCTCCGAAGGCTGCCGGATGAACCTGCAGGAGTATAACTGGGAACTGATTAATTATATTGAGGTAGCAAATACCTCCGGCCCGGACGCGGTACTGGGCAATGCGCAAGCCCTCGCATTGTGGGAAAGCCTTGTTCTGCAAGGGTACCGGCTTGCGGCGGTCAGCGGCAAAGACCTGCACCAACTGCCTACGCCCCAAAATGTTTTTCTCACCTACTGCATCAGCCCGGAGGGAGCGGAGGGCACTCAGGCAGAGCGTGTGTTGCAGGCGATTCTTACCCAGCAAACGATAGTGACAAAGGGCCCACTGTTTTGCACGCAAGCAGAAGATGGCAGCATCACTGTCACTTTTGCCCCCGCTGCACTGCCCTTGCCGAAAACTACTTTTTTGCTTGTGATACAGCAAAGCGATGGAGAAAGCATAACTTATGAAACCGACCTTTGCACCCCGCTAAAACATACCCTGGCTGCGGGCGTAACAAGCGCCGTGATAAAGGTGTACCAAAATAGCTGTACTTATGAAAATCTGCTCGCTGTGGGAGCCCCGCTTTACTGTGAAAAGGGGGAAGCACAACGATGAAACGTTTGTATTACACGCTCGGCAAAAACAAGTTTTGGGAGTACCTGCTTTGCGCTGCATTCTTGCTGATTTTCTACGGCCCACTGGTCAACATGGTGCTGGTTTCTTTTGCAGAAAAATACGAATACCCCAACATAGTACCGGCCACCTACGGGTTTAAGTGGTGGAACTACGTCTTTTCTAACGGCAAGCTGGTAGAGTCGATTCTGGTTTCGCTGGCGCTGGCGGTGGTGGTAACGCTGCTTTCGCTGGTGGTATGTTTGCCGGCAGCTTATGCGCTTGCCCGGTATGATTTTAAAGGCCGCAGCCTTGTACGACTGAGCTTTTTGTTCACCAATGCTTTTCCCAAAATGGGCATTTATACGGCAATGGCAGTTATCTTTTACAAGATTGGCCTGATGGGCACATTTTTCGGTGTCGTGCTGGTGCACATTGTCAACACGATGATGTTCATGGTGTGGATTCCGAGCGGATCTTTCCGCACGGTGCACATCCAGCAGGAAGAGAGTGCGCGGGATGTTGGAGCGTCTGCGCTGCGCACCTTTTTTATGATTACGCTGCCCATGGCAAAGCCGGGCATTATTGTAGCGGCGCTTTACACCTTCCTCGGCTCGATGGAAGAAGCCCAGGGCTCTTTGCTGATTGGTTTGCCTAATGTACATACCATGCCCAGTGAGTTGTACGGCATTATCATGTCTTTTCCGGATACGGCAGGTGCGGTGTTTGCGATTGTGCTGTTGGTGCCATCGGTGGTGCTGATGATTGTATTTCGCAAATACCTCAGTGCAAGTGCTTTGTCCAATGGTCTTAAAATGTAACAGAACTTTTTCGTATTGCGTATGCCGTACAGTGCGGCAGAATGGAGCATATTGATGAAGAACAATTCCCCGGTAAAACTGGCTATCTCTGGCCTTACAAAAAAATTCAGCGCAACCGAAGGTGTTGCAAATATCAACCTGGAAGTACACCAAAACGAGCTGCTTACCCTGCTGGGACCATCCGGCTGTGGCAAAACCACGATTTTGCGCGCCATTGGCGGCTTCAATAAAATCGACAGCGGTAAAATTGTGCTGGACGGCAAAGAAATTCAAAACCTTGCGCCCGAACAACGCCCTACGGGAATGGTGTTTCAAAGCTACAATCTGTGGCCACACATGACCGTTTATGAAAATATGGCCTTTGGCTTAAAGCTGCGCAAAGAGCCGAAAGAAAAAATGCAGGAAGAAATTCGCGCCATGTTGCAGCTGGTGAATATGAGCGGCAGCGAAAAAAAGTACCCTGCACAGCTGTCTGGCGGGCAGCAGCAGCGCATTGCCATTGCTCGTGCGCTGGTACTCAAGCCCTCTTTATTACTGCTGGACGAGCCTTTTTCTGCGCTGGATGCAAAGATACGCGGCCAGATGCGAGAAGAGCTGAAGCGCATCCAGAACGAGGCAGGCCTTACTGTGTTGTTCGTTACCCATGACCAAGAAGAAGCAATGGCCGTGTCTGACCGAATTGCGGTGATGCACCAGGGAAATATTGAACAGCTGGCGGTACCGACAGAAATTTATAACGCCCCGGCGAGCCGCTTTGTTGCAGGCTTTATCGGAGAAATGAACTTTATTTCTCACGGCAGCGAAACACTTGCTGTGCGCCCGGAAGATATCTCTATTACCAGCGGCGGCGCCGGAGGAAACGGTGAGATTGAAAATATTATGTTGCTGGGGCACTACGCGCAAATCTTTTTGCGGGCCGCCAGCGGAGAAACGCTGAAGGTGTTTTTGCCCAAAGAGCGTCTGGCTGATTTTACCCAAGGGCAGCGGGTGCATTACACCATCACCCGGCAGACCGTTTTTTAACCGATTCTCTCCTTGTTGAGTGAATAAATTTTTCTAAATTCAAGAAAAGAAAGAGGAACCATCCATGAAAAAACGCAATCTTTTGGCTAAAAAGTGCGGTGCGGCAATGCTGGCGGCAGTGCTCGGCCTCTCGATGACTGCCTGTGGCTCTACCGCAACCGGCGGCACTGCTTCGGCGGGCGCAGCTTCTCAGTCTGGTGCAGCACAGGTGCCCACAGTCACCATCTGGGGCCATGGCGGGCAAGAAGTGCGCGATGCGCTGCAAGCAGTCGCGGATGCGCATAATGCGGATGCCAACTATAACACAAAAGCTCGTGTTGAAATTCAGTTTGTCGTATCCGGTACCAGCGAGCAAAGCCTGCCCGACCGCCTGGCAGCAGCTTACGCAGCAGGGGAAACCGATACCGATTTTGATCTGATTGCGCTGGATGACAGCGGCATCTCTTCGATTTTGGCACAGACTGCTCCGGATTTCTTTATCCCAATCGACACTTCTAAAATCCCGAATTATGAGAATGTGATTTTTAAAGAAAACGTGGTGGGCGATACCTTTGTGCCGTACCGCGGCACGGCGGTGTATCTCGCTTATAACTCAGAAACTGTCCCGAATCCGCCCAAGACGGAGGAAGAACTGTATGCGTGGATTAAAGAGAATCCGGGCCGATTTACTTATTGTGACCCGTCCACCGGTGGCAGCGGCACCAGCTTTGTAGCAAACACCGTATACAATCAGCTGCCCGCCGAGGCAGCTACCAGCGCTGACCCGAAGTGGAAAGACGAACACACAGCAGAATGGGATAGCGCTTTTGCCCTGCTTGAAGAGCTGCACCCGTACCTTTACCAGACCGCGGGCAAGGTGCAGTACCCGATGAAAAATGCCGGCGCGCTGGACTTGCTGGCAACCAAACAGATTGATATGACTCCTGCTTTTGTAAATATGGTGCTTAGCCAAAAAGCCATGGGCACCATGCCGGAATCCATCAAACTTACCCAGATTGAGCCTTCTTTTATGGGTGCACTGGCCGGGTTCTGCATCCCCACCATCGCAAAAGATAAAGAAGCTGCACTTTCCGTTATTGATTATTTTCTCAGCTATGAGGCACAGTCTCTGGGCTGGAATACGATGTATGCTTCGCCTGTTGTGGACTCCGCTAAGCTTGAGAATCTGGATAATGCTGATTGGCTGGCAGAAACCGATATGAAGAGCCTGCGCTACTTTTCGATTGGCTCTATGATGGTAGATTTGCGCACCCGCTGGGCAGAGCAGATTTCTCCGCTGGCAAAATAAGCACAGGCGCGCCTGGCGCATTTGCCGGCACAGAAAGGTGACAATCTTTTATGACACAACAAAAACAGCATAAATGGCTGCCTTACATTATGGTGCTGCCGGCCTTTTCAATCATGCTCTGCGTCGTGGTTTTGCCGGTAATCAACACAGTGGTCAAATCCTTCTGCACCAAAGACGGCGCGTTTACGCTAGATAATTACCTCTATTTTTTTAAAAGCAGAGAAAGCTTTGAAAGCTTTGTATTTACCCTTGTAGTATCACTTTCGGTGATGGCGCTTAGCATAGTGCTCAGCTTTTTGCTGGCACTTTACCTCCGCTTTTCAAAAGGGCCGGTCAGCCGGCTGCTTGGCAAATTATATCTGCTGCCGCGCTTTATGCCGGGTATTGCCGCTGTGTATGCGGTGATGAATGTGATTAAAGATGCGGGACTGATTCACCGCATTTTGCTCGCTTTTGGCATACAGTATCAACCCGGGCTTATATATGATATTAAAGGAATCATTCTGTGCAACCTGTGGTTTTCGGTGCCTTTCTCGGCTATGCTGCTCAGCGCGGCGCTATCCAGCGTAAACGATTCTTACATCGAGAGCGCCCGCGACTGCGGCTGCTCGGCCTGGAATATCCTGAAAACCATCATTCTGCCCCTTACTTACAAAGACATCATCGTCAGCGCTACATTTATTTTGATGGGGCAGATTGGCTCGTTTACCATTCCGTACCTGACCGGCCCGAACAACCCAAAAATGCTGGGCATTCTTTTATACCAGCAAACAAGCACCTACATGGACTACCAAAGAGCGGCTGCACTTTCGGTGCTGATGTTCCTCATTTGCCTCGGCGGAGCAGTGGTATATATTCGCGCAAATATGCGTGAAGATGTGTGGGAAAACACCAGCCTGCACACGGCGAAGAAGAAAACCTCACGCCGCACTGCACAAGGCATCCGCTGGGGGGCGCTGACCAAATCGAAAGTAGGAGAAAGCCATGTCTAAACTCATTTGCAGCTCGCAGCCTTTGCCTCTTTGCGGCACCCGCAATACACGAGACCTCGGCGGATACCCCGCTGCCGATGGCGCCGTGACCAAAACACACCGCTTTTTGCGCTCGGATGGGCTTGCTGCGCTTACCCAGCCAGATATTGAATTTTTGCTGGCGTATGGCGTGGGCTGTGTGGTTGATCTGCGCAGCGAAAAAGAGCGAGCCGAAGAACCCAGCCCCGAGGCACTGTTGCAACAGGTAAGCCATTATTCTTTCCCCATGCTGGACCAAGCAGCCTCGAGCGGCTTTACGAAAGATATGCCCCCCAGCATGGGCGAAGTATATGTGGAATTGCTGCAATACAGCGCGCAAAAATTGTTGAAAGTGCTTAAAACTTTTGCGGCCCACAGCGACCAAACTGTTTTGTTCCATTGCTCTGCGGGCAAAGACCGCACCGGTGTGGTGGCGATGTTGCTGCTTTTACTTGCCGGGGTGCCGCGCGAGCAAATTATAGCCGATTACAGCCCCAGCCAAAAAAATATGCAGCAGATTTTTGAGCAAAAACAACAGCGTATGCTGCAAAATCATGGGATTGTGATTCCGGATGCCGTGTTCTCGTCAGCCCCCTGCGAGATTGAAAAGGCACTTGATTTTATTGCAAATACCTATGGCACAGCAGAAAGCTACCTGCTACACGCTGGTGCAGAGGATGCCCTGATTTCAGTGCTCCGTCATCGATTGCTTACATAAAGGCGCAGTTTGAAGAATACCAGAAAAAGCAAGCCGCCCGTTTCTCATAAATGGCTTGTAATACAAAAAAGAGGAGACTTTTGTCTCCTCTTTTTTTGTGCCTATAAAGAAAGCCGGGGTAAGCGCACAAAGCAAATTGTCCGCAGAGAAAGATTACTTACCCATGCTTCGCAGCAAAGATTAATTTGCGAGCAGGGAAGCAAAAGCGTCTTTGCCCTCGGCGGTAAGCTCGTAGGTGTTGTCACCCACCATCACGAGTCCCAGCTCCGGAATGGCATAGAACTGGTACTGGGTGCCGTCGTTCAACGAGCACTCCACAGAGAAAGACTTGCCGTTGGTCTGCATGGCGCCGATTTGTTCGTACTGCTCGTTGCTGAGCTTGGCTTTTTGTGCGCCTTCCATCAGCGAAAGCAGTTGCTGCGCTGCGGTTTGGTCAAGCTCTTTGAGAAGCTCTTGCCCAAAGTGATCAAATACTATAATTTCGAGCGTGTTCTCGAAGATGCCAGTGTTTTGAAAGAAAGAAGCAAGGTCAAGCCCTTCTCCGCTGAGGTTATCGGTAACCTGACAAACGTAAACTTTTTCGCCATCAGAAACTGCAAGGCGAAGGTCGGGGCTTTGCCCTTTGATAGAATAAATTTTACTGCCGGGTGAAAAGGTGCCTGCAAGGTCAGCTGCTGCCAGGTTTTCCGGGTCAGTGCTAAGGTCTGCAGTAATCTCTGCCACTTCATTTTCCAGCTCGAGATACTGGTCCGGGATGAGATTACTTTCATAAGCATAGCGCAAACCGTTGTAATTGAAAAATCTGCGCATTTCCATCGGGCTGGTGTTGCCTACACCGTCGGTATAGCCCGGGGGAGGGGTGGTGGTAAGGCCACCCTGGTTGCGCAGTTGGTAGCCTGCGCCGACAGCTACTGTCAGCGCAAGTGCAGCGGCAATGGGCGCAACCCAGCGCAGCTTGATTTTTTTAGATGCAACTTTTTTGTCGGCCTCGGCAATCAGATTATCGTCTATCCCGCCAATGGCGTGCATTAATTTTTCGTTTTGATTCATAAAGAAATCCCCTCTTTCAGCAGGTGTGATTTTAGCTTGTTTCTGGTACGGAAAAGCGAAGATTTAACTTTGCTCTCACTTATTTGCAGCTGGGTAGCAATTTGCTCTACCGAGGTAAGATACCAGTACCGCTTGATAAAAATAATTCGGTTTTCCGCCGTCTGCTCCTTTAAAAAGCGATTAATAGAGGCAGTAATCTCTCTGCATTCGGTTGCAGTTTGTAAAGAAGGCGCAGGGGTAATACAGTCCTCCAGCTCAGAAAGTGCCAACGGGATTTGCCCGAGGTTTCTTTTTTGAGCAGTAAAGTGTTTGTATCGGTTGAGTGCGAGGTTGCGCACAATCTTTCCCCAAAAAGCGCAAAGCACCTCAGGCTTTTTTGGGGGAATGCTATTCCAAAGTCTTAAGTAGCCGTCATTGACACATTCCTCAGCATCTTCGCTGCTGCCTAAAATATTGTAAGCGATACAAAACCCGTAGTTTCCGTAGCGCGTCTGCATTTCTGCCACAGCTTGTTCGTTGCGCGTTTCATAAAGCGCAATAATTTCGTAATCGTGCATTGTATCCTCCTTTCCGTCAGCATAAAGGCCTTTCACTTATAAGGACCCCGAAAACAGGGCGAGGTTGCGCAAGTTTTACATTTTTTTATTTTTATCATCATAACACGCCAGGCAACTGTGAGGATGGCATAGAGGCTGAAACGCTGACACCGTTCTGGATAGCTTTGTCCAGTATTATAAGGCGGAATCGCGCTACGAAAACAAAAAGGCCCACCGGAGATAAATCCGAGTGGGCCTTTTTGCAATTGGATGGTTTATTCTGACAGAAGCGATGTACCAGGACAAGTCGTACAAAGTAAGCAGAAAGACAAAGCAGAGCTTTGCGGAAATTAGTTGTTGAGCATGATGTTGAGAATCTCGACATCGGTGCTGCGCATACCCTCACGTGCCATACGGCCAACGCTTTTGATGGTTTCTTCAGCGGTTTCTTTTACAATGCCTTCGCCCGGCTGAAACGCACGTTTGCGTTTTGCCATTTCAAGTGCATTCAAAGCATTTTCTACTGCTACCGAGATTTTTGCAGCACAGCTGGGCTTTGCGCCGTCGCAAACCATGCCGCCAATGGTGGCAATCGAGTTAACGATGGTATCGCAGATGACAGCAAACGATTCATCCTGCAGGTAGGCGATGCCGCAAGCAGCACCGGTTGCAGCAGAAACAGCGCCGCAATAAGCAGAAAGGCTACCGATATACTTTTTCTGCTGGATGCTGACCAGGTTGGAGAGTGCCAGTGCACGGTACAGCTTCTCTTCAGAGGCATTGAGTGCGCGTGCATACTCCACAACGGGCAGGGTAACGGTGATGCCCTGGTTGCCAGAGCCGGAATTGATTACAGCGGGCAGAGTGCAGCCGCTCATCCGGGCATCACTGCCAGCGGCAGGCGCAGCACGTGCACGAACACGCACATCGTCGTCGCCATAAATTTCAAGCAAAGTGCGGCCCACCTGGGTGCCCCAGGCGTTTTTGAGACCCTCTTCCGAGATGGCAGAGTTGCAGGTAATCTGTGCGCTGAGGATAGGTTTCAAATCCCCCAGTTTTACCTCGTTTACGAACTCCACAATATTTTGCAGAGTCATCAACTCGGGACGGCCAGAGGTGGTTTCGGCTTCAGCCGGGGTTGCGGTAACCGGGTTTTGCTGGTCAAGAAGACAGTGCCATCTTTCTCAATATGAGTGATATTCGTGTGGTAATCGCGCATCACAACTTCGGCATTGTGGCCGTCTGCGGACTCAATGAATACGCGGATGTAAAGGTTTTCAACACCCTCTACCAAACTGCAGTAGCAGAAGTTTTGCTCTAAAAGCTGAGCGGTTTTGGCGATATGCTCTTTCGTGACACCCTGCAACACTTCGAGTTGACGGGACGCATCGCCGCCGACCATGCCGAGCACCGCAGCCACGTCTACGCCTTTCATTTGGTCAGAATTCGGCACCACGACGCCATTTACGTTTTTAATGATATTGCCGCTGCATTCGACGGTCAGCTTGCAGGGTTCGGTGCCCAAAAGCTCACGGGCTTTTGCCGACGCGTAAGCAACTGCAATGGGCTCTGTGCAACCCAGTGCGAGTTTCAAATTTTGTTTTAAAAGGGCCAGATGGTTTTGGTAGAGCATCTCATCCATAATGTTTAAACTCCTATTCTGTTTCTTGCCAGGCGTGATTGCGCAGGGGTGTAAAAAATGCGCTTTCTTGTGCTAAAAAGTGCGATATGTTATTCTTAATGTAGCCATAGCTCGAATTTTCAATTAAAATTTTATCTTTATTTACATAAGGGGCAATTACATGAATTTTTTAAACTTACACTACTTTGTAGTAGTAGCGGAAGAATTGAATTTTTCCAGAGCGGCAAAACAACTTTTTATCTCTCAGCAGTCGTTGAGCAACCATATTAAAAAACTAGAAAACGAATATGGTGTGCTGCTTTTTGACCGGCACGCGCCCATTTCGCTTACCGAAGCGGGAGAAAGCCTTTACAGCAACGCCAAAGAAATTTTGGCATTACATAAAAAGGCAGAAAAAGAGCTGCTGGATATCAAAGACTTCCGTCGGGGCGAAGTGACGGTTGGCATTGCACCTTCCCGGGGGAATATCATGCTTCCCCGCCTAATCAGTGAATACCACCGCCGCTTTCCCCAAGTGCGGATTCATGTGTATGAAGGGGACCAAAGCGCGCTGCGCGAACGGCTGGAGCTGGGCAAAATTGATGTGGCCATCGGGTTTGATTTTGCCAGCGAACTGATTGAAACACAGCCGCTGTTTTTCGAAAGCCAGTACATTGTGGTGCCTGCCCCAATTTTGCAGCAATATTTTTCTGAAGAAGAACGCCAGCAGATTATGAGCAGCAAATCGCTGCCGCTGCAAACCTTTGCACACTGTCCGTTTGTTGTGGCGAACAGCAGCTCCTGGACCGGCCAGCTCCTTCATCAAGTATCTGCCAAAGAAGGCGGTTTTGAACCGATGGTGTCTGCACACACCTACAATACAATGACAATGCTGGCCCTTTGCCGCGCTGGCATCGGGGTCAGCCTTTGTGCAAAAACCTTTCTATGGGACGAGCTGAAAAAGGCAAATAAGCCTTCGTCAGATCTGTTCTGCTTTTTGCTGGATGACTCTTTGGCAAGCAGCCAATTGGTCATCGGTACCAAAAAAGGTGGGTACCATGCGCGCTCGGTCACCGAGTTCATCAAAGCAGCCAAAGAGGTGTTTGATGAATAAGGACGGTGTGAATTAGCAGCAGCTGCCGCAAGGGCAGCCTTCTACGGATTCTTTTGCGGAACGGATGTAAGAAAGCATGCCTTTATTCAGCGGGTAGCGAATGACGCAGCCCGGGGTAAGGATTAGACCGCGGCCGCCGGTGAGGCGTTTGCAATCGAAAATCTGGTGGCGAATGGCGTTGCGGTCACAGCTGGTGATATCGGTACGGTTCAGTCCGCCCATCAGGCATTTGCCGGTCAGCTGCTGTGCCTCGTCAATGGCGGGCAGGGGTTCCCATGCGTGCCAGTTGAAAACATGCACCGGGTAATCGCGCAGAACGTCAAACATAATGTTGGAACCATGAGCGTGCAGCGTGTTCATCCAGCCGTCTTTTGCAGCCTCGAGCACCTGAATGTCGTACGGTTTGCCGTATTCGAGATAGACTTCGGTGTCCATAACGTCATAAACGCTCATCTGAGAAGCAAAGAAGACGCCGTCTGCACCCAAACGAATTGCTTCCGCAGCCAGCTGGGCAGTGGTTTCAGCGATGACAGAAAGAGCGCGCTTTACTTCTTCGCCATAACCGGCACGGATATGGTCGAGCACTTTTTTGCCACACAGTTTATCTGCAATGGTAATGGGGGAGAAGACAGTAAAGATAACAGGAACGTTCTCGTCCTTTACCAGCTCAAGCAGCTGTTTCAAGCTGTCCAGCTCGCGGGCAAGGCTGCCCTCGTGAATCGAGCAGGGCTGCACTTTGCTCCAGTCTTCCGGTGCCTGTACCGGGGTGTAAACGATTTTGGCGACGCCGCCTTTTTCAATTTCGGAATAGTCGATTTCGCAGCCGAAATCTTCAATGGCATACATGCCGTTGTTCATGGTTTTGATAAAGTCAAGATCATATGTCTTATAAAAATCATAAGTAGCATGAGCTAACTGGGTAGCATCCAGATCGATGCCCGGCAGATGACTCCAAAAAGAGTACGGAATCTCGTCGGTCTCCTGAAAATGAATAGCTGCATACACGCGTTCTTTTTTGTTCATCGTTTTAACCTATCCTTTTGTTTTTTTGCCGTACGTTGCCGGTGGGTGGCTTGCACGAAAATAATCTTACGTATGGGGATAGTATAAAAACAGAAGTGCACTACTGTCCAACAGAAAAAACGTTTGTTTTAACAACCAAAAGGCTGTTCCGGGTAGCTGTAAGCAGTTTCCGGCAACAGCCTTTTAATTGTTGGTGACCAGGGAAAAACTGTTGGTCAAGAAGTGCAGGCGTTTGTATAATAACAACATAAATCGTCACGGGCCGAGGCTAAATTTTGCACAGTTTTGCCCGTGCAGATGAAAACGAAAAAGAACACAAAACAAAAGGAGAACAGAAGACTATGAAAAAAATTATCGCTGCAATCCTGTCCATGTCCCTTGCGCTTGCGTTGGTGGGCTGTGGTGGCGCGGCTTCCTCTTCGGCAGCCGGGTCTGACACGGCTAACAAGCCGGCAAAGGGCGCATTTCCCAGTGGGCCTATTACATTGGTATGTCCTTTTTCTGCTGGCGGCGGCACCGACCTCGGCGCTCGCTACATGGCAACCGCACTTTCTAAAGAGCTGGGCGTCAACGTTGTTGTAGAGAACCAGACTGGCTCCGGCGGCTGGATCGCCTGGACCGACCTGATCACCGGCGATTACGACGACGGCTACACCATCGGCCTCATCAACCACAACTATGTTATGGGTGCGCTTGATCCCGAAAACCCGCGCAAATACACCCTTGACGACGTTCAGGTGCTCTCCAACCAGGTGCTTGATTACAACGTTATCGCCATTCGTGCAGACGAAACCCGCTTTAGCGATATGGATAGCTTTATCGAGTATGCAAAAGCAAACCCGGTACTGATCTCCGCACAGGCTACCGGTATCACCGACGGTGACTCTACCACCGCACAGTGGTTCAACAACAACTTCGGCACCCAAATCGTTACCATCCCGGTTGACGGCGCGTCTGACGGCCGCAGCATGTTCCTCGCAGGCGATACCGACGTATTCTTCGCTTCCGTCTCGGACGTACAGAGCTACTACGAGAAGGGCGAAATGAAGATTCTTTCCATCTTTGCTGACGAGCGCAACGACTTTATGCCCGACGTGCCGACCATTGAAGAAGCTACCGGCAAAAGCTATGTTGCATTTGCAGCACGCGGCTACTTCTACCCGAACAGCGTGCCGGAAGAAATCGTTACTATGATGAACGAGGCCATGCAGAAGGCTATGCAGGACGAAACTTACATTAAAGATATGGCTACCCTCGGCTTGCAGCTGGATAACACCAGTGGCGAAGAATATGCAGAATTGCTGCAGAGCCAGGTTGAGGCACGCCAGGAAATCTGGGGTTAATCTAAAAAAGGTGCCCTTGTTATAAGGGCACCCTTTTTTACGCAAACAGATTCACTGCATTGGTGTTTATGTGTATGGAGAAGAGGATACTATGAAAAAACAAATCCATCGTGACGTTTGGGTTGGCGCGGTTTTGCTGGCCTTCTCTGCCTGGGTATTGGTGCTTTCTTTGAATATTCCGGGACAAGCATCGGTACTGCCGGTCGCGCTTTGTGCGATGATGGCAGTCTGCGCATTGATTGTTATCGTTAATGGTCTGCGCAAAACCAAAGAGGCAGAAGGCGAGTTTCAGTACGCCATGACCCTGAAAAGCAGCAAAAATGCATTCTTGTTCTTGCTGTTTATCTTTATTTACTATCTGGGCTTTAAATACATCGGTTACTGGGTAGCCACCCCCATCTTCCTGCTTTTTGCACAGAAGTACCTGCGTGTAAAATCCTGGAAGGTAAATGTGATTATCACCGTTTCGTACGTGGTTATCACCTACATTCTGTTCGTTGTTATTCTGAAACTGCCCATCTACAAAATCGGCATTTTGGGATCTTATTTCCGCTTTATTTAACCAGGGAGGTAATAGAATATGTTAGAATACATTACTAGCGCCCTGGGGCTTTTCGCTTCGTGGGAAGTGATTTTGGCACTTGTCGTTGGCGTTGTTGCAGGCATGGCGATTGGTATTATCCCCGGCCTTGGACCTTCGGTGGGTATTGCACTGCTGATTCCCATCACTTTCTCCATGAGCCCTCAGGCTGCACTGGTCATGATGACCGCAATGTACACCACCGGTGTTTATGGCGGTGCAGTTTTGTGCCACACACCGGGCACGGCAGCTTCGGCAGCTACAACCGAAGACGGTTACGAGCTGGCCAAAAAAGGCAGAGGCATGGAAGCAATCTCGGTTGTTACCGTTGCTTCTGTGGTCGGCGGCATTATTGGCGCACTGTGCCTTATCCTGTTCGCCCCCGTGCTGGGAAAACTCAGCCTTCGTTTCTCTGCGCTTGAGTACTTCCTGATTGCTTGCTTTGGCTTGCTGGTCGTTTCCGGCCTTACCGGAAAAAACCGTGCAAAGGGCATCTTCTCCGCACTGGTCGGTTTGTTGATCGGCTGCGTCGGCATGGACTCGATTACCGGCGTTTCTCGCTTTACCTTTGGCCAGATGTGGCTGGAGGATGGTCTTGATTCCACCCCGATTCTGATCGGCTTGTTCTCGATTGCCCAGGTTTTGATTCTGGTAGATCGTCTGATTACCGGCCGTGGCAACACCATCGTAGACGATCCCTCGAAAGCGCTTACCGGCAAACGCTGGGAGAAGGGCAATGCCAAAAAGCTTAGCCCAACCATGATGCGCAGCTCTCTGATTGGCTCCTTTGTCGGCTTTATTCCGGCAGCTGGTTGCTCTATCGCAGCTTGGATCAGCTATAGCATGGCAAAACGCTCTTCTAAAAACCCCGAAGAATTCGGCAAAGGTTCTGCGGTGGGTATTGCTGCTTCGGAAGCCGCGAACAACGCAGCTTGCGGTGGTGCACTGATTCCGTTGTTTACGCTCGGCATCCCGGGCAGCCCCGTTACCGCTATTTTGTACGGTGCACTGCTGATGCACGGCTTGCAGCCGGGCAGCGAGCTCTTCACCGGTGCTAAGGCGCCCACTACTTACGCAATTTTCCTTGGCTTTATGTTTGCAAATATCCTTATGGGTATTATCGGTCTGACCATGGCAAAACAGATGGCAAAAGTTTGCCTCGTGCCGAACTCTGTGCTGGTGCCCATCATCGTAGCACTTGCAACCATCGGCACCTTCGCACTTGCCAACAGCATGTACGAAGTTTTGATCATGCTCATCTTCGGTGTCATTGGCTACTTAATGAAAATCTATGGCTTCGAGCCGGCTCCGCTGGTTCTGGGCGTTGTGCTTGCTGATATTTTGGAAGCAAACTTCCGCCGTGCACTGCTGATGGCAAGCACCAAGGGCGGTCTGTTCGCTTACTTCCTGACCCGTCCGGTTGCAATCGTCATCGTTCTGGTCATCTTGGGCTTTGCACTGATTCCGGTTGTAAATGCTCTGATGCAGCGCAAAAAAGAGAAGGTCGCATAAGAAATTTTCTGAACAAGAAGTGTTTTGAAATATTTTACGAGTGCTGTTGAAATCAGCACCAAGCGGTCGCTGTGCAAAGCAAGGGCGCAGCCGCCGCCGGGAGTCTTATTTGGTGATAGGGCCTGGCAAAACTGCTTTGTGCAGAAGCAGAAATCCAAGCTGTAATCGCTCCGCCCGCCAGAAGGCACTCTCCGCCGGGAGCTTTTTGGGGGGAGATTCCTATCAGGGTTTTTCGCTCCGCAGCAAAACCCAGGAACTTGTTAGAGCGCAAGTTTCCCGCGCTTCTCTAAAGTCAAGGTAGGGTCGCCCGAAAGGGTGGCCCTATTTTGGCTTTTATAAGAATGAAAGCGTATTTTAGAACCTGCGACAGTACAGCTATCGTGCAAAGTTTGCGATGACGGACAAAAATGAAACAGAGAAAACTGTTCATTATATACAAGGCAGTGAAAGAGCAAACGGCGAGACATGGGCTCGCCGTTTGCTCTTTTCTATAGAAACGTAAGCAATGAACAAAAAACTGTGGATGAAGTAAAAGTAAAAATAAATTTTTGAAAAAACATTTTGGTATTATTTCCTATCAAGCTTAAAGTGGAAATTTGCTTGACTTTTTTAAGGAAAGTCCGTATCATAAGAAGCGGTTAGCTTGCACTAACTTATTTTTTACACAAGCAGTTAGCTTAAACTAACTAAACGAAATAATAAAAAATGCCACCGTAACCCTTTGGCAAAGAGGAACGGCGAGAACATCGAATGTAAAGGAAAATAGGTTATGATGATTAACAAACGGCTTATCGGTACAGTGCCGGAAAGCAAAAAATATATCGCCGGTAACGTGGCGCTGCAATGGACGGCACTTGTCGCCAACATCGGCATGATTTTAGCTGTAACGCGGTTGATGCAAAAACTGTATGAAGGCACTGCGAGCACCAAAACGCTGGCGTTTACAGCCCTGGTAATCGCCTGCGCTGTTGCAGTGCGTTTTGTTTGCACCAAAGCCGCCGCAAAAATGGGGTTTCTTTCTTCGAAATCGGTAAAAAGCACGCTGCGGCAGCTGATTTATGAAAAGCTGCTGCGGCTGGGGCAGCCGAGGTGGTACAAGTAGCCGTAGAAGGCGTTGATCAATTGGAGACCTATTTTGGTGCTTACCTTCCGCAGTTTTTTTACAGTATGCTGGCACCGCTTACCCTATTTGTGGTACTTTGCTTTATCAGCGTTCCCGCTGCGTCGGTGCTGCTGGTTTGTGTGCCGCTCATTCCCATTACCATTGCGGCCGTGCAAACCTTTGCAAAAAAATTGCTCGCGAAATATTGGGGAGAGTACACCACGCTGGGCGACACTTTTTTGGAAAACCTGCAGGGTCTTACCACGATGAAGATTTACCAGGCAGATGAGTTTAAACATCAGGAAATGAACGAGCAGTCTGAGCGCTTTCGTAAAATCACGATGAAAGTACTCACCATGCAGCTAAACTCAATTACGCTGATGGACGCGCTGGCCTACGGTGGCGCTGCACTGGGCGTGATTATGGCAGCCACACAGTTGCGCAGTGGCGCGGTAAGCCTTGGCGGTGCGCTGGCGATTATTTTGCTGTCGGCCGATTTCTACATACCGATGCGGCTTTTGGGCAGCTTTTTTCATATTGCGATGAACGGCATGGCAGCAAGCGAAAAGATTTTTCGCCTGCTGGATGTCGCAGAGCCTAATATGCGAGGTGCCGCTGATTTTCCGCAGGACAGCACGATTTGCTGCGAAAATCTTCGCTTTTCTTACGAGCCCGACCGAGAGATTCTTCACGGGATTAACTTTTCTTTCCCTGCAGGCAGCTTCACTGCAATCGTAGGGGAATCCGGCTGCGGTAAATCTACGGTGGCCTCTATCCTCATGGGGCGCAACAGCGGTTACACAGGCCGCGTTACCATTGGCGGCGTAAACTTGAAAGATATTTCTGAAGCGAGCCTGATGCGTGGCATGACCTATGTAGGTTTTGACAGTTACCTGTTTAAGGGTACGGTGCGCGAAAACCTGCGTATGGGTGCGCCGGCTGCAACCGAGGATGCTCTGTGGCAGGTGCTTGAGCAGGTAAACTTGGCAGAGTTTCTGCGTAGTGAAAATGGGCTGGACACGCGACTTGCCGAAAAGGGCAGTAATTTTTCGGGCGGGCAGCGCCAGCGTTTGGCTTTGGCACGCGCAATGCTACACGACAGCCCGGTTTACATTTTTGACGAGGCAACTTCTAATGTTGATGTCGAAAGTGAAAATGAGATTATGGAAGAGATTCAGCAATTGGCAAAGACGAAAACAGTCATTCTCATTACGCATCGCCTTGCCAATGCCCAAGGCACAGACGGCATTTGCGCAATGGAGAGCGGCGCAGTGAAAGAATTCGGTACCCATGCCGAGCTGCTTGCAAAAGGCGGCGTTTATGCGCAGCTTTGGAATACGCAGCAAAATCTGGAGCAGTTTGCACAGGAGGCGAAAGCATGAAAAAAAGAAGCAATTTCAAGGTTTGCATGCGGCTGACTGGCCTGGTAAACCCGCTTGCAGGATATATGACACTAGCAGTGCTGCTCGGCACGCTGGGGTATTTGTGCGCTGTCATGATTCCGGTATTCGGCGGTATGGCACTGCTGGATATTCTGGGTATGAGCGTCCATTTTACCGCGAAAACGGTTTTTGCGGCAGTTTTAATTTTTGCGCTGCTGCGCGGCGTACTTCGCTATGGCGAGCAATACTGCAACCACTTTATTGCGTTTAAACTGCTCGCTTTGTTACGAAATAAAGTGTTTGCTGTCCTACGGCGTTTGTGCCCGGCAAAGCTGGAGAGCAAAGACAAAGGCAATCTCATCTCCATCATCACCTCGGATATTGAGCTGCTAGAAGTTTTTTATGCGCATACCATTTCACCGGTACTGATTGCTTTTCTGATGGCGCTTTTTATGGGCAAAATCATCGGGCATCTGCACCCGGTGTTGGCGGCGGTTGCACTGGTGGCATACCTTACCGTAGGTGTTATTATTCCGCTGGTCACCTCCAGATGCAGCAAAGATAATGGGCTGAGCTTTCGTCGTCAATCTGGCGAACTGAGCACCTTTGTGCTGGATAGTTTGCGCGGGCTTTCAGAAACGCTGCAATACAATGCCGGCCAAGACCGCCTGGCAGAAATGCAAAGCAGAACAGAGCAGCTGTCTGCCCAGCAAAAAGAAATGAAAGACCGCGCGGGAACCAACACTGCAATGACGCAGACGGCCATTTTGCTGTTTGATTTACTGATGCTTTTTGTGGCGTCGGCATTGCTGCTTAGCGGGCAGATTAACTTTTCTCGCGCGCTGATTGCTGTGATTACACTGATGAGCTCGTTTGGCCCGTTTGTGGCACTGGCAGACCTCGGCAGCGGATTGCAAAACACCTTTGCAGCAGGGAATCGCGTGCTGGATATTTTAGAAGAAAAACCGGTAGCAGAAGAGATTACTGGCAAAACAGATTGTGAGTTCTCCGGTGCAAGCGTTGAAAATTTAAGTTTTTCTTACGGTGGTGAAGAGATTTTGCAAAATGTAAAGGCGAACTTCCCCGAAGGAAAGGTGATTGGCGTTACCGGCAAAAGCGGTAGCGGAAAATCTACCTTACTGAAGCTACTGATGCGCTTTTGGGTGGCAGAGCAAGGCGAAATTGCTGTTTCTGGGCACAGCATCAACGAAATCAACACCACCTGTCTGCGAGAGATGCAGGGATTTGTCACACAGGAAACGCACCTTTTTCAGGATAGCATTGCAAATAATTTGCGCATTGCAAAACTGGATGCAACCCAGGCTGAACTTGAAGAAGCCTGCAAAAAAGCAGCGGTGCATGATTTTATCAGCAAGCTGCCACAAGGCTACGAAACACATATCGGCGAGCTTGGTGACACGCTTTCTGGCGGCGAGCGTCAACGTATCGGCTTGGCACGTGCCTTTTTGCACGATGCACCATTTATGCTGCTGGATGAGCCGACCAGCAACCTCGACAGCCTGAATGAAGCAGTGATTTTGAAATCTATTGCCGAGCAGCGCAACGGCAAAACCGTGGTGTTGGTATCTCACCGTGCGTCTACCATGCGGCTGGCAGATAGCGTGTACAGCGTAGAGCATGGCCGGGTGAGCTAATGAAACAACAAGATAAGCGCGAGCGGGAAAAGCAACTGGTAAGCGAAATGATTCAGCTTTATTGCCGCAAAAAGCATGGCACTTTAGAAGGGTTGTGTGCTGATTGTGCCGCGCTGGAGGCGTATGCCAGAGCGCGCAGTGATAAGTGCCCGTTTATGGAAACAAAGACGTTTTGTTCTAACTGCAAGGTGCATTGCTATAACGCGGAGATGCGCGAAAAAATTCGCGAAGTGATGCGTTTTGCAGGACCGCGGATGCTGTTTGTGCACCCTGCTATGGCGATGCGACATGTAATAGAAAGCAACCGGGAAAAGCGAAGAAAGGCAGAGAGTCAATGAAATTGAAAAAAGTGATTTATATTACCCTTGGCTGTATTGGGGTAGGGCTTGGAGCACTGGGCGCTGCACTGCCACTGCTGCCGGCTTTTCCCTTTCTAATGTTGGCAGCGTGCTGCTTTGGCAAAAGCTCTGAGCGTTTGCATCATTGGTTTGTTGCGACAAAGCTTTATAAAAACAATCTTGAATCCTTCGTAAAAGGAGAGGGAATGACATGGAAAACCAAGCTGCGCATTATGCTTCTGGTCACCGTGACCATGGCATTTGGATTTTTGATGATGGGCAGAGTCCCAATTGGTCGCATGATTCTTGCAGCAGTCTGGGTGTTTCATATCGTCTATTTTGTGTTTGGGATTAAAACCATACCTCCAACTTTAACGGCACAGCCGAAAACCGAATAAAAAAATCCGCAGAAGATAGCTTCTGCGGATTTTTATTTTCTAATTAGCTCCTAAAAAAGAAGCTTTTATCGCTTTATAAGTAAAGTGTCATTTCAAGAAAATAAGCGACACAATTGTGATAAACCACGTGGCTTTCGTGGATTTTTAGGGGTGAGAAGATGAAATTTTGTCGCTCAAAAGCGGATTCAAACATTCGCCAAAAGGTAAGTGTTTGAAAAGAATAGCTTTTTATCTGAGCCAAATTTATAAAATATATCTTCTAAAGGAAAGTTTTCGAATCAATTTAATGCACTGCCTTACTCAGCTGGAAGAATTTCTCTCTTTTTTCTCCTTTGGCTTTTGTAGGCGTGTCTTATATAATGGTAAAGAAAGGATGTGACGCGATTGCTGGAGCTTTTTATTTTATTGCTGTTTGCGGGCGAGATCATTTATCTGGTTTATGAAAACCGCCGCGTCTTGCGCAACCGGGCAAAGCTACAGCATGTGGTTTACGTCAATGGTATCCGCGGCAAATCTTCTGTAACAAGGTTGATTGACGCAGGTCTGCGCGCTGGGGGAAAGCGATGCTTCTGCAAAACCACGGGAACCTTGCCAATGACAATTAATACGCAGGGGGTCGAACAACAGATTCTCCGCCGCGGGCCGGCCAATATCCGAGAACAGCTTTGGGTGTTGCAACGTGCCGCAGAAAATAGCGCGGAGGTTTTGATAGCAGAGTGCATGGCGGTAGACCCGGCACTGCAAAAACTGTCGCAGCAAAAAATGATGCGTGCTGACATCGGCGTTATTACCAATGTGCGGCTGGATCACACCGATGAGATGGGGGGCACGCTGTCAGAAATTTGTGATTCGCTTTGCTCGATGATTCCAGAAAATGGTGTGGTATTTACCGCAGATGCAATTTTTTATCCGCAGATAGCAAAAAATGCAGCACAAAAAGGCGCCAAGGCGATTCTGGCAACCGCAGAAAATTTACCGGCACAAGCCATAGATTTTGACGAGAACGTAGCATTGGCGTTGGCAGTGTGTGCACACCTTGGCGTGCCGCGCCCGCAAGCATTGCAGGGGATGGCGCATTATTGTAAGGACCCGTACGCGCTTTCGTTGCATCGGTTGCCGGGTGGTGCACTTTTTGTAGGGGCATTATCGGTCAACGACCCACAATCGTCCGAACAGGTGTGGCATCAGATGAAAGAGCGACACGAACTCGCACAGCGCCGGCTAGTGTTGCTGATTAACAACCGACGGGACCGCGGCTACCGCACCGCACATATGCTTTTGCTGGCCAAACGGCTAAAGCCGGACGAGGTATGGCTGCTTGGCGCGGCCCAAAAAGCTTTTGCGCGCAAACTGCAAAAAGTGGGGCCAGTACCGGTGCGCTGCTTTGCCTCCGCTGACGAGCTTGATCTTGCAGCCGATGAAAATATGGTTATTTTTGCTGCGGGCAATATTGCCGCAGAAGGCCATTTGCTAATGGCAAGAGTGAGAGAGGAGGGGGATGCGCTTGTACCATGATATCGTAATTTTAGGGGTCATACTCAGCCTGATTTATTATGAGTGCACCGGCCTTTCTCCCGCAGGGTTGGTTGTACCGGGGTATATTGCCCTATGTTTGCAAACACCGGCGCGTATTGGCTATACGCTGGCGGTTGTTCTTGCTACGTGGGGGCTCTCAAGGTTGCTTGGCAACGTCACCATTTTATATGGGCGGCGCAGATTTGCGGTTATGATTCTTCTTTCGTTTGCCATCAACTGGGCAATTTTAAAAACAGGTTTGCTGGTACATAACCCCGGGCTTATCGGTGCGTTGGTGCCGGGCATTATTGCACAGGAATTTGAAAAACAAGGCGTTGCAAAATCTCTCGTTTCGCTCTCCATCGTTACGGGAATACTGGCGCTTATTATGCTTTGGCTTGGCATACCGGTGTTTCCGGTATGAGCAAAAAACGAGTTTACAGCCTGTTGTTCGCTGCGGCACTTTTGCTTTGGAGCATTGTTGGCGTTGCAAGCACAATGGGCACCCGGGCAAAAACCACCTGCTACGAGGCACAGCTGGATGCCTACCGCAGAATGGAGACTGCCATGCAGGCGGTAAAAGACTACAAGCAGGCGTACGGCATCGAATTTTCACCGCTCGATTTGCGTGAAACCGGAATGATTGGCGAAGAGTACAACGGCATTACCACCACGCTTGGCGCGCTGGAAGCTAAGCGCACCACGGCAGACCCCAACATGGCGGCGATGGTCGTTCGTATGTTCACTGAGGCGGGGCTTGCGGCTGGCGACAATGTTGGCGCCGGATTTTCTGGTTCTTTCCCGGCGCTGAACCTTGCGGTAATCGCTGCTTGCGACGCGATGGAATTGAACCTGACCTATATTTCTTCGGTTGGCGCTTCAACCTATGGTGCCAATAACCCGCAGCTGACCTTTCCGGAAATGGCTCATCTGCTCTACATGGACGGGCTGATTTCTACGGACAGCCGTCTTGTGACCATGGGCGGCGACTACGACACCGGGCATGGTATGGATGAAACGCTTGCGGCTGAGATAGAGCAGCGGCTGCAAACCGCAGGACTTGAGTTGATGAAACAGCCTGACTATAACGCAAACCTTACCGCGCGCCGCAAATTGTATGAAGCCGCGGGGATTGATTGCTTTGTAGCGGTGGGCGGCAACACCACCTCGCTTGGACAGGGCGAAACAACGGTAGTTGGGCAAGGGCTTTTGGAAAGTGCGTTATCGGTCGGGCGCATAGATGAAAAAAGCGGTCTTGTGCAATGGTATCAAGCGCAGGGGTTGCCGGTCATTAATCTGCTCAACATAAAGCAGATTGTTGCCGACTACGCGTTACCGTTTGATCCGCTTGTGACGTCCGTAGCCGGAGAAAGTGCTGTGTTTTATACCACAGCCTATCCTCGTGGGCTGATTACTGCCGCGCTTGCGAGCGTGCTGGCACTGCTGGTCTGGCTTTGGTGGATGCGCCGCCCGGTAGACCCTGAAACCCAGCTTTCCATCGGGGCAAAAGAAAACGGTGGAAAACCCTATGCGGAAAGGGGAACAAGACCTTGGAAAAAATAGAAGTGCGGCGCTTTTATAAAAGAAAATTTACAGTTGGATTGCTGTTGGTAGCCCTCGGCATTTTGATGCCGCGACTTTTTACCGTGATGCAGCTGCATATTCCGCGAGATTTAATAACGGCAATTCGCGAAGAAAACACGGTATATGTAATGATAGCTGCGCTGAAATTGGTGAGCCTGAATATTCTGCGCTGTCTGCCGCATTATCTCGGCACTTTTATTATGGCCGATTCCATTGTGCTTACACGGGGCGGCAAAGAGCTGCGGGTGGAAAAAGCGGCGATTGTACTGATTATCATTCCACAGGTGTATTTTTTAATTGAACGGCTATTTGATATTCGGTACGATTTTGGCGTGCCCGCGTTTGTGCTGATTGGGCTGCTGCTCTTTCTCGGTAGAGCAGACTATAACCTGGTCAGTCTGCCGAAAAAACTGATGATGGTCACAATGTTTATTTCGGCGGTGCAGTTTCTCGATGTGATGCCAGCACTCTCCGCTTTGCCGGTGGGGCGGGGAGAAACCTCGACAGAAATTAAGTTTACAGCCGCATTTCTCGAGGCCGAAGGCGTGCTGCAATCGATGGCACTGTTATTTTTTGTGCTGTTTATGCTGGTTGGCCTGCTGCTTTACATGCTGGTGCGAGACGAAAACAATTTGCGCGCAGTAGGCGAACTGAAAAAGCAGAATGAAGAAATGATGATGGAAACCCGCCTACGCGTACTGGAAAATAGAACCTATGCCGAAATGCGGCATTTGGTACACGATTTAAAATCTCCGCTTACCTCGGCACAGGCATTGGTGAGCCTTGTGAAGCTGGCCAGTGAACAGCGCGGAGACTTGCAAGAGCAGATGTATTTACAAAAAATAGAATCCTCGATTGAACGCATGAGCGGAATGATTTCTGAGATTCTCAACGAAAACCATTTTACTCCGATTACTACGCAAAGCTTATTTGACGCAGTGTTGGCAGATATTTCGGTTTCGGAATATGCAAGCTTAGTAGAAGTATATAACGATGCGCCGCATGCTGTGATAGAAGTGAATAAAATTCGCTTTGTGCGTGCACTGGTCAACCTAATTGAAAACGCTTTTTATGCTGTAGATAAGCAATCCGGGCGGATTGGGCTATCCGCAGTGTACAGCAATCAGGAACAGGAACATTATATTATTTTACGCGTGGAAGACAACGGAAGAGGCATTCCGCAGGACGTAATGCAGCAGATTTGGGAAAGTGGATTTTCTACACGTTCTTCGCACGGGCTGGGGCTAAGCTTTGTCAAGCAGGTTGTTACCAGTTCGGGAGGAACCATCCACATGGAAAGCAGGGCAGACGAGGGAACCGACGTTACGATTGTACTGCCAGAAGGGAAGGAAACAGATGAATAACCGCACACTTACCATTCTTGCCATCGACGATGACGAAGAAATTCGTTTTGCACTCAAAGCCGTGTTTGACTTTCAAGGCTGGCAAGCCCTAACGGCAAGCCATGTGAAAGAAGGAATTGCGCTTTTTCGAGAACACCGGCCCCACATAGTGCTGATTGACTACCACATGCCAGAAATCAACGGCATTGAGGGGGTGCGTATGCTGCGGCAAATTGGCGGGGATGTGCCGATTATTGTGTTTACGATTGACGAGGACCAGCAGGTGGCAGATCGCTTTTTGGAAGCCGGTGCAAGCGATTTTGCCCTTAAACCCATCAAGGCCCCCGATATTATCAGCCGTATTAAATTGCATGTGCGTCTGATGGAGAGCCGAAAGGCTGCTGAACCAGTGGCCAAAGGGATTGGCGGTGCAACATTAGATTTGATGCGCGACTGCCTGACTCGCGCAGGAGAAACCTACCTGACTGCAAATGAGATAGCAGTTGCTACCGGGCTTGCATACCAAACAACCTATCGCTACTTACAGCACCTGGTCGCAGAAGGTGTATTAGAAAGTAAAAGCAGCTATGGTAAGATTGGCAGACCCAAACAAAGTTTTCGATGGATAGAAAAATAAAACGGATATAAAATTGAATATATATGCATAAGGCTGGCGGACGCTTTTTAAGAAGTTCGGCAGCCTTTTGTATTTTCATGTGAAGAGAAGAAATGTTTTATATTGTGAAAATTGCTTGTTTTAAAAAGAAAAAACTTACATTTTGCCTAAATTAGGAAGAAAAACGGATTTATATTCCAAAAAACGTTGCTTTTTTTAGTCAAACTGCCACGAAAGATAAAAGAGAAAAAATAGACCAGACTATTTTTATGTGCTAAGATAGGGCTAAGATAAATGTGAAAGATTCGTGATCAATGAAAAAATATTAAGTTTTCTTTCGCGTTAAATGATTAAAAGGAGTATGAGAGAAGATGGGAAAACGTTTTCTAGCACTGGCACTTGCGTGTGCAATGGCTTTATCTTTTGCAAGTTGCGGCGCGGCATCCAGTTCTGCACCGGCAGCCTCCTCTAGCACATCGGGCTCTGCGACCGATGCAAGCTACACCTCGCTGGACGATTTTGTTTTATGGGGGGATGACCTGAGTCTGACCAAAACTGGTCGTGATGCCACCGGCAGCACCGGCGTGGTTTCTGCTGGCAAATATGAGGCATCCAAAATTGGCAAAATCATTATGGAGCAGGGCGGCAACGCAGTAGACGCGGCAGTCGCAGTTGGCTTTACGCTTGGTTTTGCAGAGGCAAATGCAACCGGCCTTGGCGGCGGCGGTTTTATGACGCTGCACATCGCAGAAACTGGCGAAGACCTTTTCATCAACTTCCGTGAGTCTGCACCGGCAGCAGCCACACCGGATATGTGGCAGACCTATACCGATGCAGACGGCAACACCAAAGTTATTGGCAACCAGAACTGGGTTGGTGGCAAATCGGCAGGTGTCCCCGGCTTTGTGGCGGGCCTGCTTTATGCGCTGGATAACTATGGTACCATGACTCGTGAGCAGGTGCTTGCGCCGGTCATTGAGCTGGCAAATAAGGGCCTTACCGTTACCCCGACTCTGGCCAACGACATGAAAAACAGCTACGATAGCCTTACCCTTTTTGCGGAAAGCGGCGAGATTTTCCTCAAAGATGTCGACGGCATGAAACTTCCGTACGAAGTTGGCGAGACCTTCAAAAACCCGGATTACGCCAAGACCCTCGAGCTGATCTCTGAGCAGGGCGCAGACGTTTTCTACAAAGGCGAAATCGCAGAATCCATTGTCGCCAATGCAAACAAATACGGCGGCGTGTTTACGATGGAAGATCTCGCAAACTATGAAGTTGAAGTTATGAAGCCGGTGGTAGGCAGCTACCGCGGTTACGATATTATTTCTTCTCCTTCTCCGTCCTCCGGCGGCACCATCGTGCTGGAGATACTTAATATCCTCGAGAACTTTGATTTGCCCTCGATGGAAGATTGCTCGGCAGAAGAGCTGCACATCATTGCTGAGGCATTTAAGCTGGCGTACGCTGACCGCGGCGAATACATGGGCGACACCAAATTTGTTGATGTGCCCATCAACGGCCTGCTCAGCAAAGACTACGCAAAGAAACTCGCTGGCAAAATCGATGCCGAAGTTGCACTCGAAAATGTTCTGCCGGACGACCCCTGGATGTTCGAGCACGAAGATACCACACACTACTCGGTAGCCGACGCAAAAGGCAACATGGTCTCGGTGACTTCTACGGTCAATGGCTACTTTGGTAGCAGCGTTGCAGTAGATGGCTATGGCTTTGTACTGAACAACGAAATGGCTGACTTCGTGGTTGGTCCGGATCACCCGAACTCCATCGCAGGCAACAAAACCCCGCTGAGCTCGATGAGCCCGACCATCATCATGAAAGACGGCAAGCCTTTCGCCGTACTGGGCAGCCCGGGCGGCACCACCATCATCGCTACGGTTGCACAGGTTGTCTCTAACCTCATCGACCACGGCATGACCATGCAGGAAGCCGTCGATGCACCCCGTATCTCCGGTTTCCGCAATAACACCATCAGCTACGAAACCCGCATTGGCGAAGATGTCATTGCTGAGCTGACCGAGATGGGCCACATCTGCAACCCGAACGACGAATGGAACCGCAGCTTTGGTTCTGTTAACGCAGTACGTTATGCAGAAGACGGTACCCTTGACGGCGCAGGCGACCCCCGCCGTGACGGTAAGGCACTTGGCTTCTAAATCTTACACAATTTATTAAATTGCTCTTTTTATGGAATAAGCACAATGGGCTTGCCCGTTGTGCTTATTCCCCTAAATAGGGGCATGAGAAAAAAGAGAAAAACCAACAACCACCCATCAGGAGGATATTACGATGATGAAAAAAATGATTGCCGTTGCAATGGCAGCTATGCTCGCACTTTCCATGACCGCTTGCGGCAGCAAACCGGCTTCTTCGGCAGCGGGCAGCACCGCAACAGGCAGCACCGCAACCGTAGAGGGACTGAAAGAGGCCATCGCAGAGCAGCCTGCACTGCTTACCAGCGTAGGCCAGAGTGCTGACGTTGAAATGGTAAAAGTAATGATGGACAAAGCTGAGCTGAAATACAGCATCGACAATATGTCCGACGGCAGCGATCTCGGCGATGCAAAAACTCTGGTGCTTGCCATCGGCGG
>OBXZ01000638.1_pt1 | contig 28552 bp, 24 predicted proteins | sample 1538171 | NCBI WGS metagenome assembly OBXZ01 (sample SAMEA2580161, study PRJEB22360) | human gut metagenome | biome: human gut; feature: human-associated habitat; material: faeces | place: Denmark | collected 2008/2010
GTTCCCCATTCCGCCGCGGTAGCGCAGCATAGTGTAAAGCAAGAGCTGCCGGTGGCAAGTGCCGTGGCAAGCAGCAGCGAGGCTGCCAGCGCAGCGAGCAGCACCCCGGCAACCAGCAAACCAATAAAAGAGAGTGCAGCCTCTTCTACTGCCCAGGCGGCAGCTACGGCAAAGCCTACCGAGAAACCGGCAGCGAAGCCGACCCAGGCACCGCCCCCGAAAGCAACAGCAAAGCCCGCAGAGAAGCCGGTAGCGAAGCCGACCCAGGCACCGGCTGCACCTGCACCGACTGCTGCCCCGGTAGCACCAGCACCGACCGCAGCACCCCCAGCACCGCCCGCACCTACACCCGCGCCCCCGGCTCCCACCCCAGCACCCCCGGAGCCGCAGCACTACCACGGCAACGGCACTGATGCCGGTGTCTGCCCGGTATGTGGCTTGCACTTCTCCGGGCACGTTGATATGACAGGGCCGGGAAATGGGCAAGACTTAGGCGACGTGTTTAGCTGAAAATAAGTAATATAAGATTGAAGCACTGATATTTCATCAGTGCTTTTTCTTTTGCAGAAAAATAAAAAGAAGGTGAAGAATTGCGATTCAAAAAAGCACTTTCAGCCATTGCCGCTCTGGTTCTAGCCGTTAGCTTGCCGGTGATTCAGCCGCACGCTGCGGGGCCGTCACTCTCTGCCGACCAGCAATGGATTGAGGGATTAAACACCGGCATGGAGTATATTACCGAGGTAACGTACAACGAGCAGGGCGGCGCGACAGCAAACAATCCCTATTGGACAACACTCAATAAAGCAGGCACCAGACCAGACGGCAGTAAATATGCGGCACCAGCTTTGGTTGAAGGGCACAAGTTGCAGGTTGCTTCTGCTTGGTATGGCAAAAACGTGCATTTCCGCGTCAAAGGGACTTCCGGCCCTGGCACGGTAATTCAAATCCCGGAGTATTCGCAACTGAAAGAACCGTACAAAAAATGTATTAAGGTTTTTAATGCGTATTCGTCAGACACAGGTAATAGCTTTTACGACTATTACCTAAGTAATATCACGGATAGAAATGGTTATCTATTAGGTGCTAATGCTACAGTGAATATTCATATTTCAAAACTAACAATAGATGTGTTCAACAAGCAACCGTTAGCAGTGCTTACCGACGCAGAAGGCAATTACATTTATGACCTGGTGGCAATCGGTGCATACACCGATGCAGAGCCGGACTTGTCGGGAACCGCCGCCTGGGCACTCAAACGGTATATCCAGGAGGGTTACGGATTTCTAATCGGCCACGATACCATATACGGATATGGCGGTGTGAATCCCGACCCCAATTACCAGCCCGACCCCAACAGCACGACCACCCCAATGTATGAGCTGAACACCAACAACAACGGCCACTGGAATATGAACTGGCTCATGGGTGTCAATAAGCTGTACACCGAAGCCAGCCCATACGAAGCAGCGTCGCTGATTCTTAACATTGGCGACTGGAAAGACAAAAGCACTCTGTATGGCGACCACGGCAAAGAGAAAACAATATCTTCTTTGCGCGTAAAAGCCATTACTCCTGGGAACCCTCTCACAAATGTAGATGCTCGGTGCCCGACCAACTATCCATATAGCACCTATCACGATGGTGCTAAATATGCCGTGGGTGACATATTGGCCGCAGGTGCAACCCATACTAACCAGCAAATTGCATACGGCAAGGTATGGTTGGATTTTGCGTCCAACAGCACCGGCGGCACGCTCGTCACTGACCGCAACGCCGGGCTGACCGGCACCAACAATTTCTACTTAACCACCAACGGCAACTTTGGCCTCATGCAGATAGGCCACAGTAAAGACAACTTAATATCTGCATCACCAGATGAATGCCGTATCCTGGCAAACACCATTTTGTACCTCTCGCAGCGTGAGCCGTGCGCCGTGTGCCAAAGTCGCCAGGGCGGCAATAAAACGGTTCATGCCGTGACCCGAATTTCATCAGCCGAAGAGCTGGCGAAAATCGGCAATCCGGCGTATTGGTACACCTACCCCTTGACCGGCTGCTATGTCCTACTTAACGACGTAACGCTGCCGGAAGATTGGAAACCGATTGAAAACTTCCGAGGGCATTTCGATGCTGCCGGACACAAGGTCATAACCAACGGCAAGCCCCTCTTTCAGCAGTCTGGTGTGCTGGGACTGAATCCGGGCGGCTGGAACCTGGGCACGTCGGCCGACCGGGGTTTTAATCTCATTAGCGGTGCGCTGGGCATTACGACCGGCACAGCGCGCGTGGAAGGCCATCTGGGCCAGCTTTTCGGCACAGACAGCAGCGTGGAATATGGCGGCTATACCGTCAAGATTACCGGCTCGGACGGCAAGACCTACGATTGCACCGTAAACCGCGAAGGCAAATACGTTGTAAGCAACTTGCCCTGCACCGGCGTGAAAATGACCGCACAGGTCTTTGATGCTGCCGGGCAGGAAGTAACCGAATACGGCAGCATATATGCGAAGGTAGCGCCGACCGCCTGGGACGCAAACGAAACGGTGCCGCTCCGGCTGGAATCCGACACGGTGCGCCCGGTGCCCAACCAGACAGTGTATGAGGACAGCGACGCGGTTTTTGTGCGGTATCAATTCCTCGGTGATACCCCAGCGCATTACCTGGCAATACCGTGCCGGAGCCGGTGACAACTGGCGCAACGTTTCGGACACGCTCGATTTTTCCGCAGCCGTTGCCCCGCCGGAAATCATTGACGCGGCAAGCCCATACGTCGAAACCCGCATGACCATCAAAGATGCGCAAATCCCTCTGGACAAGATGCAATTTCGTGTGGTCTTTGTGCTGGACGGCAACACCTACAATTCTTTCGATGCCAAGACCGCCAAAGCAGCCGGATTGCTCCGGGTGCTGGAACGGCCTTACAAGCTGGAACCCATTCAAGACGTTTCCGGCTGGGAAGGTGACACCGTTGACCTGGTCGCAAACTTCACCTATTACCGCAAGCTGCATGGTTCAGAGAAATGCGGATATTACCACGGCGCACCACTTTACTTCTCACCAGATTGCCAGATGCCCGATGAAGTGGAAGTGCGCTGGCAATTCCGTGGCGGGCCAGACTGCACCTGGGAGAACGTGGAAGGTTCGCCACTGATTGGCAGTCATAAGGCGTGGGTCAGTTACAGCGAATACATGGGTCAGCCTACCAATGCGCTGGGGTACGAAAGCACCGCGTACCTGCGGCTGGAGAACCTAAGCACCGACGTGACCGGCTATGAGTTCCGTGCGGTGCTGGAATACAAAAAGAAAAACCGGCGCTTTGAAACCGATAAGGTGGCCGTACCGGGCGCGACCGGCAAAGTGACGGTAACGCCACGGCTGCTGATGTGCAGCGCACAGCCGAAAAATTCGCCGCTCCTGGAGGTAAGCGGCGACGTTATCCCCGGCAAGCACAAATATACAGCGCAGTTCATCTACACTGCACCGGCTCCTGGCATCGACGTATCCTGGGAATTTAAGACCAATGCCCGCGATACTTACAAGCCCATGAGCAGCTTTCCATATGCCAATGTGCAGAGTGTCACCGTGTCGCCATCGTCCACGATTGAGGCGAATACCTACACGGTGAACACCGAGCTGACGCTTACCAATCCACCGGCTGCGCTTGACCTGGGCGGCAATCACTTTTATTTCAGAGCCAAGGCAACCACCAATGCAGCCACGGTTTACTCGAACAGCGCAGATATTACCATCACCTACAAGGTGGACATTCAGCCTGGCAAACCGATTGCACACGTTAGTGCAGACGGTAAAACAAAAATATACACCTATCCCAATTTGCAGGTATATGCGCCGGAGGGTGTCCGAAACATGGAAGTTTCGTTTGCGCCGGACAGCCGCCAGGACGGCAACCGCGTGTTGTCGGCAGCAGGGCTGGCCGATACGGTAGAAATTCCCGGACAAAAGGGATTTGTGTACAACAGTTACATCGGGCTGACTGCACGCGCAGCCAGGGACTTTCTGCGACAGGTGCAATTCGTTGTAAGTACCGGCACAGCAAACCTGCAATGGTCGGTTGCCAGTGACCGGGCAGCCGGTGACGTTGACCCCTATTCCGGCAACTATTACGAGTATGTGCCAAGCGCAGGGATTACCTGGACGCAGAGCTACAATGCCGCGCGTGGCCGATACAATACGGCGCTGCAAGCGAGTGGCCGACTTGCCACGGTGCGCAGCGATTCAGCAAACAACCTGGTGCATCGTCTGGTCGGCAATCAATATGCCTGGCTCGGCATGACCGCCGATGCCAACTACGCCTTTGGCCGCCCCGGCTGGTGGTGGATTGATGGCGGGGGCATCGGGTACCAACGGCTGCAAGACTGGAATCACCCATATGTGCAGATGCGGCCAGATGGACTTTGGCGCACCGCACTCAACAACCAGAGCGCAACCGTGACCCTTACTGACATGATTGAGTTTAACGGCTCCAATCTAGGCGGCTGGGTTATCACGCAAGGCCGATTGTTCGGCCACACACCAGAGAGTGACAACAACAACCAGGGATATACCGGCCTTTTGCTGCTGGCTCCCGGCAGCGCTGGCACTGATACGGTGGCGCGGCACAATGTTTACTTGCAGTCTGGGCACGCTTACTGGATTTACGGTATGACCGGCGAATTTGGCGACAGCAACGGTAACATGGTATTGAGTACGCCTTTCGGCCATCGGATAGAAAGCTACTGGAATATTGGCCCGGCACACTTGAACACGATAGCCCGATGGACTGGCGGCACCGGCTGGCAGTCGATGGTGACGCAGACGAATGGCAACGGCCCGGACAGAGGTTCGGGCGTGGGTGGGCAGCTCTATCACCTGGAAGTAGTTGACCTCACCGAGAGCTTTGAGGCTCGCGGCTTGTCGCTGCCCACGGAACAATGGCTGCGGGATAACATCGGCGTATTCAACGGCAGCCGAAGCGTGTCGTTCACCTCGAACAGCTCCAACGCGAACGGCTTTGTAGTGGAATATGTGGTAGACGATAACCGACCAATGCACACAGCGCGGTCGGCCAGGGCAAAAGATACGCTAACCGGCGTAAAGCCCGGAGATATTCCAACCGATACGGTAAAAGAAGCCGAGTACCGCACCGATACCGATGTGCTGATTTCGTGCGGTGTTTCTGCGCTGTCTGCAATCAATCCCAGCAGCCCGGCCAGTGTGACTTTCCGGGTGACTGCACCCGATGGCAGGGTATCGACACACACTTACGCAGACGTATGTTTGCCAGCCGGTGCGACGCAGCGTGCTTACATTAAGTACCGAGTGCCTACAACACCGGGCGCGTTGCGGGTAGACATTACGACCAGCCCTAATTTGATAGCTGACACCGTAACGATTAACGCAAAGGTGGTAGAGCTGAAAGAGAACACACCGCCAGACCCAAAAGCAACCGACCGAAACGACAGTTTTGTTGTGCCGGTGACACCGACCTTTGCGAATGTGACGCAGCACGAATGGATCTCTTACACCTGCGAGAATGTGGGCGGTGACTGGGTTTACACAGAGCATGAGCATCACGAAACGCTGCGGGCCGGGCTTAACGTGCAGCCAGATGCGCGGGTGCCGACCGCAGAGGGCAAGAACATGAAATCCGGCTACGGTATTACGATGTCAGTGACCGCCGGAGGGGCTAAGAATACCGATGTGCTGATGCCTCAAACAGTAGTTGGCTATTTCCCCGAAAGTCGGTACAAAGATTACTGGCGGCTGCTGGAGCGCACCAGCCCGGACAGCAGCCCGACAGCGAGCTTTGAGCTGAAAGAGAATCCTTGGAGCCAGACAACTGCAAGAGTGCATTTTACGCCCCTCTGGTACCCGGACAAACCGTACAAGGTTTTTGTTACCGTGCGGGATATGTGGACACCAGTAGGCGAGCTGAAACAGGCTGTGAGCGATACAATTACCATTCAAGGCAGCGTGCATGATGATTGGTATGTGGCAAAAGCTAAATGACAGCCGTTGCAAGCGAGCTGGGACATTGTGTCCCAGCTCGTTGTTTTTGGCAAACTATTGAATTGGAGATGATGCGATGAGTCGTGAAACACTATTAAAGGCCTTCTTAAAAGATGCAGCCCCGAAACAGCAAGTAGAGATTGTTGTTGTTTCTTTTCCAGAGTTCCCGACTGATGATGAAACAGACCTTGCTGATGATGGAGGCCCTTTTAAAATTGTATACCTTGGTGATGCCCAAAACGTACCCGAAGAATATGAGAAGCGCACAATATGGTATTGGGGAGTTAGAATCGAAGATACGATGTTTTTTATATTAGATTAGATTCCTTCTTTACTGTCAGGATTTGATAAAGTCTGCAAATAAAAAGTCAATAGGAAAACCGAGAAATTTGTAGATGCCAAAGGAAGGCGGAAAATCGCAACATAAAAGGACCACCGCAAATGCGCTGGTCTAAAAGAGAACACAAAATGGAGTTGAAAAAATGACTTTACAGCACTTTGCTCAAATGGGGCGAGAGGTGGAAATACAAGTGTGGAAAAACAAAAAAATGATATATAAAGGAGAGCGTTATGGATTCCCAGATTCCCTTAACAAAGAGAATGTGCGCAAATGGCGGGTTGAAAAGAAAGAAGTGATCGTCATCCTGCGCAATTAAAATTGCACATCAGATTGCAAGTGAGTTGGGACATCATGTCTCAACTCACTATTTTAACAGACTACCATTCAAGGCAGCGTGCATGATGATTGGTACGTTGCAAAGGGGGAATAGTGGCAGCTCAACATTATATCCTTATCCGCAAGGCCGGGACAATTTGTCCCAGCTTTTATTTTTAAAATTTTTAGTAAAAGGAGTGAAATTGATGATAGAACAGCAAGAAATTTTATTCCGTGGTAAGCGAGTGTACAATGGCAAATGGGTTGAAGGTGGGTATTGGTGTAACAAAACGGCCACCAGAATTTCGTTTTATATCATTGACAACGATGGTAATTCGCACAAGGTTATTCCAGAAACTATTAGCCAGTTTACCGGGCGAAGCGATAAATACGGCGAAAAAATTTTCGGTGGCGATGTTCTCAAAGGCTATCAATACCCTTTTTTATCGGACGGAGTATTCAACTACTACGCAGAAGTGATTTGGTTCGATAACTGCCCAGCATTTGGAATTTATACGTTTAAAGCGCCGGGCGGTAAAGTGAGAGGAGTTTCTACCGGGAACACAAGCTATATGGAAGATTGGCAACCAGAACTTTGGGAAGTTATCGGCAATGTCCACGACACACCGAGGCCAGATTTTAAAATGAAAAACTTTAAGAAAGAAAAAAAATTTGCTGATTATGCAGGTTGCTCCATTCTTGAAGCAACCATGCGGTATGGGGAAAAACATTCTTTTGAAGAGTTTTCTGAACTTTCAGAAAACGCCGCCAAATCCTGGCTTAGAAGTTGCCGTCACGCTTTGTGGGTAGCACTGGAGTATTTCGGTACAAGGACTGGCGAGCAGGATTTAGAAGCCTACCACGAATTAGATGAAATATGCGAATTTGAGGTAGGAACTATCGATGCAATTGTACACGGCAGAAAGCTTCCGGCTCATGGACAGGGCGAAACGCTAATGGCATTTTTTGAAGTTGAAGGGGACAACTACCGTAGCTGGGTTTGAACGTACTTGGCAATATCAGCTTAACACTATACTTTATCCGCAAGGCCGGGACAATTTGTCCCGGCCTTTATTTTCAAAATTTTTATTATAAAGGAGAAACAACTATGAAAAAACTCAACAACATCAAAGCCAAACTCACCGCAAAAGCCATGACTACCGCGTTCCGCGCAAAAGAAGCTGTCGAAGACAATGCAGGCGGGGCAGAGATTTTGCAAGCACTGATTCTTATTATTGCGGCACTTGTTCTTGGTGCACTGCTGCTTAACACTATGAAAACGCAGTTTAGTGCCCAGCTCACTACTGTGGGTGAAAAAATGACAGCACTGTTTAACTAAACGAATGGTGTTCTATTTTTTCTTTACCGCTCTTTTGGTAGCAGCCGCAGTGATTGATTTGAAGACCATGACGATACCGCCGTGGATATGGATTAGCATTGCGATACTGTCACCGTTAGCTCCGGGCTGGAGCATAAAGCAAGGCGTTTTTGGTGCGGTGGTAGCCGGTGCAGTTTTGCTGCTCCCGGCTATCATCAAGCCAGGAGCATTTGGCGGCGGGGATATTAAGCTGGTGGCAGCCTGTGGGCTGTGCCTGGGTGTGCAGAGCAGCATTTTTGCTTTATGGCTGGCTGCTGCTGCGTCATTTATCCCTTGTATCTATCTCAAACGAAAGAAGGAGCAAACGCACATTGCATTTGCTCCATATCTTGCCGCAGGGTTTATCGCTGCGGCATTTTTTTATTAAAGGAGAATCGAATATGAAGAAGCTGTTACGCAATCGAACAGTGCTGGCTTGCCTGTGTATTGCTCTGGCGGCACTGCTCGCATTTGTTGCTGCTCCTTTGGCGCAGAAAAGCGCACAGAAGGAAACTGAGGTGTATGTAACCAAAGCCGCTGTCCGCAAGGGTACCGAATTGACCGAAAGCTACTTGAAAGTTATTTCGGTACCGGCGCAGTATCTCCCGGCTGGGGCGATTACGGAAAAAGAAAAAATTGTAGGGCAGTACGCAAAAACCGATTTGGTGGCCGGGGATTATGTGTTGACGGATAAGCTGTCCAAAATCCCGACCGTGGCCAATGACTGGTACAAAGATGTTGCCCCGGAGCGTCTGGCAATTTCGGTCAGCATTAAGTCTTTTGCGTCGGGACTATCAGCAAAGCTGGAGCCGGGCGACATTGTGTCTTTTGTTTGTATCCGTTCAGATGGTTCCACCATTCCAGAAGAACTGAAGTATATGCAGGTGGCCGCTGTCACCACGGAGCTGGCCCAGGACTTCGACGCGCAAAAGCAAGATGCTGCTGAAAGTTTACCGGCAACGGTTACAGTCTTTGCCACACCGGCGCAAGCAGAGCTGCTGGCAGACTATGAGCTGAACAGTAACCTGCACGTTGCCCTGGTCAGCCGAGGCGACGAGCAGAGAGCTGAAGAGCTGCTGGAAACACAACAGGCAGCATTGAGCGAAGGCGCTGCTGAAGTAAGCCCGGAAGAGGTGACTGTGAGTGAGTAAGAGCATTGCGATTGTTGGAGCGCCGGGAGCGGGCTGTACAAGTACAGCGGCAGCTTTGGCAGCGCTTACCGCCCAGCAAGTAGAAACCTCTGTGTTACTGATCTTTTGTGATTCCGTTTTGCCGCCTAAAAGCTACCTGTGCGAAAGCCAAACGGCAGAATCGCTCGGCGGGCAGCTGGTAGAGGCCGGAGAGCTGCCAGAGGGAAGATTGCTCCGCGCGGTTGAGCCGATTACGGACTATTTCGGGGTGATTGGATACAACACCGGCGACCACAGAACAACATTTCCGGCCCCCACACGAGGCGGGGCAGAAAAGTGGTGTCGAGCGATTTCAACACTCGCTGATATTGTCTTATATGATGTGGGCAGCGCCGTAGAAACGGCACTGGCCGCCTACCTGCTGGAAAAGGCCGATGCAGTGGTTACGGTGATGGGGGCAGACGTGAAAAGTGCTGCATGGCACAAACATATCGGAAAGTCACTGCGCAGTGATTTACAGGTCATTAATAACGTGCGCAAAGGGCAGCCGGTTGACCTGTTCCACGACTTTGCCAACGACAGCTTTGTTTTGCCGTACTCTTCGGAACTCCAAGAGCAGCTCCAAACGCTTCAGCTCTTCCACACCATCGAAGACCGGCATTACAGGACTGCGCTCGAAGAGCTGCACAATAGGCTGAAATAAAAATAGGGGCTGGGACAATTTGTCCCGGCCTCTAAGATATGGAGGAAAACATGGTTGAAAATGAAAAAGAAGTAGTTTTTCAAATTGGCGCTCATTTCTTGGCAGTGCAGGAAACATCTGAAGAATATGAGTATTCTGTCTATGATGCAGAGTACAAGCTAATTGACGGCGGGCAATATGAAGCCGCCGGCAAAAGTCTTCGGGCTGTATCGGCAGAGATACTTGCCAGTGAGCCGTGGCTGAATGGTGCAGAGCATATGGATACATTGCAGCGTGCTGCCTATGCAACGTCGCTCGTAAACGCAGCCGCGACTTTGGAGCATGAAGAGCTGCTGCGGCGAGCAGATGCAGCACACTATGCACCCTTAACAGGAATGAGTGCTAGTGACTATCTCGAAGCCGGAGAAAAAGCTCCAGCAGGTCGCAAGTTTCACATTTACCAGCTGAAGAGCGGCGAGGAAAATCATTTACTGCGCTTTTGCGGGTTAGATGTGTTGCAACGTGAAAGAGGCATGGGCTTTGCGCCAGAATTGAAAAACTATGAGCTGGTTTATTCTGGTGTTATGAAAGAAAACGAAACGCTGGAGGACATATACTCGCGGTTTAACGTCGATTTGCCGAAAGATTTTTTCGGGCATAGCTTGTCGGTGTCTGACGTGGTTGCAGTGGAGTGGAATGGACACCTTACGGCCAACTATGTAGACAGCATCGGATTTCAGAACTTTCCCCAGATGGCGCAGGAGATTACACAGCAACAAAATGAGCTGCTTTCTTTGTGCCAGGCAATCGCAGACTATGATGCAGCGCACGGCACAGAATCGGCCTTTATCGAGTATGACTATGATAAGGACGGGTGGCAGCCCTGCGACGGAACTACGCTGGAGCAGCTGAAAGCATCGTATCCCCAATGTGTAAAGCCCAGCTTTGAAGTTTTGCAATTTCGCTGTAAAGATGAAGTGTACCAGGCGCAGATAAAGTTTGAGGGGAAAACGTCTTGGGCAGGTATGCGGCGGCAGAGTGGACAGCTCTATGTTGTAACCGGCAGCCGTGTGGTCGGTGATTGGCAGCGCCTTAATTTCAATGCACAGCAAGTAGCACAGTATGAGGCTTTTCTAAATCGGCATCTGGAACAAGAGGCTTGCATTTCAAGATAAAAGGAAGGTGAGAATGTGACAAGTTTAAAGCTGACCGAAGCCATTAAGCGCGATATTCTGATTCCCGACTTTGCACGCACAATTGGCTTTACGCCGGAAAAGCACGGTATGAAAGGGAAAATGATACTGAAAGAACATGACAGCCTCGTCATCAGCGAGGACGGAAAATTGTTCACCTGGAACAGCAGTTGCAAATCTGGCAGCGTCATTGACTTTGCAATGATTTTTTTAAATCTAAATCGTCAAGAAGCAATCGCCACATTGCGGGGTTTGCTGGGGCATGACAATTTCAAGCGAAAGCTCGGCCAGCCTCCGCTTGTTGCACAGACAGCAAAAAAGCAAGTTGCTTTTTCGCTGCCGGAAAGAGCAAAGGAACGCTGGACAAGGCTCTATGCGTATCTATCTTCGCGCGGTATCTGTAAAGAGGTGATTGATTATGCCGTAAAAGAAAAATTGATTTACCAGGACAAAAGAGGAAACCTTTGCTTTGTAGGCTATGACTACAACGGCAAAGCCTGTTACGGCAACTTGAAATCCACTGCGACCGGCAATCACTTTCGACAATATGTAGAAGGCGGCAATGCTGCCCAGCGCTTTTCGATTCATCTAATCCAGAGGAATCGAGAGGCGCTTTTTGTTTGTGAGGCCGGGGTTGACGTTCTGTCCATTATGACGCTGCTGCATCTGTCGGGAAAGGATTTTCGGCAGTTTGCGTATTTGTCTTTGGATTGCTGTGACGTGCAGCCGATTGCTACACACCTGCGCGAAAATCCCCAACTTAAACGAATTTATCTTTGCCAGGACAATGACAACGGCGGCAAAAAATCAGTCCAACAAGCATTTGAACTGATCCGTGAAGCCGGGTTCTCTGGCGACATTATCCCGAAGCTCCCTAAAGCTGAAGGAGAAGACTACAACGACTATTTAAGAAACGTTTTAAACAATAAAGGAGAGTATAACTTATGACTATGATGAATCCTATTTTTATGTCGGCGAATTTGAGTGCTGTTTTTGGCTTTTGGAAAACGTCCATTCTTGAGGTTCTCAAAATGGGGTCTGGCCTCGCAGCTTTTCTTGCTGTTGCAGTTTTGGGTATTCTTTTGATTTTTCAAATCTTTAAAGCTGTGGCAGCAAGAAGCCAGAATCCTGCGGAATTTCAAGATAATGTGCTTGCATGCGGCAAGCTCTTTGTTGGTATCGCGCTGCTGACGACATACGGAAGTTGGAGCCTTGGCTTTTTTGGAGGCTGATAGAAAATGATTCAAAAACTGATAGATAATATGCCGAGCTTAACGGAGTCGATTCTATCATTTCTTACAATGGGCTTCAACAAAATGCTCCTCAAAACTTACTCTGATGTACTCGGCATAGCCACTAATCCAAACGTTGCGTTCTTTAATGACCCTATTGTGCAAGGGCTAATCTCTTTCAGCCAATGGGCAGCGTTTGCTGCTATGGGAGCCTCAATTATTTTTATGATTGTCGATTACGCGGAAGATTTGACAGCCGGAAAGAATATAGCCCTTTCGGAAATGTTAATGAACATTTTTAAAGGGTTTATTTTTTACTTGATTGCACCGCAGCTTGGGTTGCTTTCACTACAAATCGGCAGACAACTTGCCACAAGCCTAGACCTCTCTGAATACCTACAAACCAACTACACCCTTATGGCAAATTTAAGTATTCTATGGGTGGTTGTGAGCGTGGTTGCGCTTGTGGTTTTTGTCTTTATGTCTGCCCGGCAGTTCGGCATGATGCTGATTCACATTGTAACCTATTTTCTCTATGTGCCTGGTGTGGTGCGTGGCGATTCCGAAAGCATGGGCGCATGGATTCGGCAAACTGTCGCCATTGCCTTGACCTACTTGTGCCAATATGTGCTGTTTTACTTCGGGCTTTACTTCATGGTACAGGGGAATATATTTGGCGGGGTAATTGGGTGGTCAAGCATGGCTGCGGTGAAAACAGTCTTAAACAAATTCGGTATGTCTTCGGGGTTTGCCGGTGGGTCGCAGGTAGTATCACTTGCGGCCCAGGGCTTACGCCTCGCACGATAGGCTGGGGCAAATTGTCCCGGCCTTTCATTTTGAGAGGTGAAAGATGAAAAAGAAATATCTAATCCCACCGAAACTTCAAAAAGATTTTTTGATGGGCGGTTTCAACGTGGTTGAAATTACCTTGGGCTTGGCATGGTTTCTAATATCCGTACTAACACACTATTATTACTTGCTGCTCTTTTTGGCAATTGGTGGAGTAATATTTTGTAGACTGGACGGAGAGCACAACGTTGCCTACAACATCACGCTGCTCTGCCGGTATTATGGCGGCACAAAACATTTTACAAGGAGGTAAAAACTTTGAAAGCACATAAGCAAAAACAAGTCAAAGGGAACATTGACAAGCTGCTCGGTTTTGAGCTGCTTGACGATGGTATTAGGACACCAAACGGTGTTTATACCTTTTATCGCTACTATCCGCCCAATACGGAGATTATGACAGAAACAGAAATTGCGCTGGAAATCGAAAATATGGCGCAGCTTTTTGATTCGCTTGGCCGAGAATTTGAGATTGTGGCCACCGACAAAGTGGAAGATTTGCGAGAGGTTAAAAACTTCTATCTTTCGTTATCGTCCGAATTTGACTATATTACGAGTTATATTCTGGCAGCACTGGAAGACGTAGAGATCTCTTCCAGTGCCGTGCAGCGTGCTTTTTATATTGTGGTGCGGAACGACAAAGAAGGTGGCAGAAATGCGTATAACTTGATTCGTGGCAAAGGCTATCAAGTGGAGATTGCCACGAAGGCAGAACTGGCGGTCGTAATGCGTAACTATTTGCTGCGTGAATTTTTGCCGACAGATATTTATACTATCGTGGAAGAGGTCAAAAATGACCCGAAAATGCGCAAAGCAAAAGAGCTTGTGTTCAACCAAGAAATTGTGCGTCGGCTGGTGCCGATGCACATTTCTTTTACCCCGAAAGAGGCAGAGCAATCCACTGGCCATTATCGGCGTACCGTTATGGTGAAGAACTTTCCAGCGAATGGAGCAAATCCCTGTGGATTGAAGACGCTGGCGCAGCTTGCAGGGACTACCTTAACGATGCGCCTTACGCCCATGTCACCAGGTACTGCACGACGGCTCACCGATAAGCAGCTAAAGAATAAGAGCGTTTTATTTGCTGGACATGGTGCAGATAACACAGGGAGCATTGAAGCGGAAAAAGAAAAAAAGATTATCCGGGAATTTTATGAATCTGTGGCAAGCAGCTCCAGCACGATTTACAGTATTAATATCTACATTGAGCTTTACGCAAAAAGTATAGAGGAACTGACCGCGTTAGAGGATAAGGTTGCTGATGCACTGACGGCACAAGGTATTACAAAAGAAAACCTTTGGCATCTTCAAAAAGACGGTTTTTTGTCTGTTAATCCTCTGGGAACGGATATGTTTCTTAGCAGCGCCAACAATATGCCCAGTGTGTCGGCAGCAGCACTTTACCCGTGCAGCTACTCCGGCCATGTAGATTCGGAAGGTATGCTGTTAGGGCGAACCGCTGACGGTGGCCTTATGTATCTGGACAACTGGAAACGTGACGGAAATATCACAAATAGCAACCTTACAATTACCGGCACTTCCGGGCAGGGGAAAAGCTGGCTGATGAAAAAAATTCTTAGTCAGCAGTATATTCGAGGGACACGCTGCTTCATTTTTGACCCCGACAATGAGTATTTAGACCTGGTAAGAAATCTCGGTGGCGTGGTTCAAAACTGTGCCACCGGCGAAGTGAAAATCAATCCATTTGAAGTGCGTCGCTTGCGGCGGCAAGATGAAGACCTGGACGACAATGAAGTGGACGATTACAATATTGTTCCGATTAACACGGCGACGTTCTTTCAGCACCTTTCCTGGCTGCAAGCATTTTTTGAAGTGCTTTTCCCGACGTTAGGGACAGCAGAGCTAAAGGCCCTTATGATTTTCGTGCGAGAAATGTATGGAAATCACGGCATTAATGAGAGCAGCGATTTTGATACGATGCAGCCAAAAGACTACCCTGTTTTTCTGGATTTGTATAAATTCATTGAAAGTAAAGCAGGGCAAGATTATAAGATGATTTCCAAAGAATACATTAGCACGTTACTTCTGTTTTTGAACGATTGCGCCTATGGTTCATTGGCATTGCTGATGAACGGCCACACGAATATTTGTAATGACCGGCTGGTGTGCTTTGCAATTAACGAATTGCTCCAGGGAGCAGAGGAACGTACCCGCGCGGTGCTGTTCAATATTACAACGTACATTTGGAACATCATTACACGCAGAGAAGGCAAAACAATATTGGCCATCGACGAGCTGCACGTCCTTTGTGATAAGAAGAATTTGAGCATTGTGAAATACCTTCAGAGCTTTTCAAAGCGTTCACGAAAATACGATGGCAGCCTTATCATTGGCACCCAGCAGCTCAAAGATTGCCTTGACCCAGAGCTGGCGACATACACTTCGGCGCTGTTCAATAATGCTAGTTTGCAGTTCCTTTTTTATCCCTCGGATATGGATATGGCACTGGTAAAAGACAAGCTGAAGTTGACCGATGGTGAAGCAAAATGTATCTCTACATCGAACCAAGGCCGGTGCTTGCTCAAAGCAGGAAAACAGAAATACTATCTGCACGTTGGCGAGCTGCCTTACGAAAAACAACTGTTCGGGTCAGCCGGTGGACGATAGGGGGCGGGTGAATGTCGGCTCTCTTTACGAAGATTGCGCTGTATGTGGCCACGGACGAAAAATCCAGAAATTTTGTGATTGGTCTGTTTGCCGGATTGCTGATGCTGGTGTATCTTGGGGTTTCAATTTTTGGTATGATATTCGCCAGCGCAGCTGTTGTGCTGGACGATACTTACTACTACCCGGTGCCAGGATACACCTACATAAGCAGTGGATTTGACCCGGATAGAAAGCACCCGATAACCGGCAAAATTGAGCCACACCTTGCACTGGATTTCCCGGCTCCCGAAGGGACGCCCATTGTTGCCTCACGCTCTGGCGTGGTAGTCTTGCATGGCTCCAGCAAAGAGCCGGGGAATTTCATCACGTTGCAGCATGATGATGGCACATACACTTTTTACTGCCATTGCAGTGAGATTTTGGTGATTACACGCGCCGAGGTTGCAGCTGGTGACGTGATTGCGCTAGTAGGCCAAACAGGCAGCGCAACCGGCCCACACCTGCACTTTGAGGTGCGTACACCAGAAGGAAATATCGACCCCACAGAGCTTCTGCAAGTATTTGAATAGTGATATCATATAAAATGGCTTTAATAAGCGGTTTTTTCTGGCTGATGATAGCAAGATGAAAATAAACAATGGCCTAAATAAGCCATTGTTTTGAAAACGGTTCAAAAATCTGAAAAAAACGATGATTGTGATATTAAAAGTGATAGCATATAAAATCAAGACGCACTGCGGCTTGATGTGGTAGGGTGATATCAGAAATGATATCGCCCTTTATCCTGTAGCACAAGACCATAAACTCTCACAAAGCAGAAAGGGGGAGGCGGAGATATGCCCTCAAAAATAGTTCGTATGGACGATGAGCTTGCAGAAGATTTGCAGAAGTTAGCGCAAGAAAAAAACACCTCGGAAAATGATATTTTCAATCGCGCCTTGCGGTTCTACCGGGATTACTGCTACATGCAAGACAAGGCGACCGTCATTAACCAGGACGTGCTAAACGTTGCCCGCAGCATGGCCAACGTGGCCGAGAAGAATATCAACTACAAAACGAACAAGTATCTTTCGGAACTGGCGGTGCAGCAAGCAATGCTTAATATGATTATTGGTAATTCGCTGGACTTCAGCGAACAAGATTTGCAAGTGTTCCGATTGAAGGCGCTCGATACCATTAAGGAAACACCGCGCGTGTTAAGGTTGGACGAGGTGCACGATGGCTAAGATAATCTGCAAGTCCGGCTATCTGCGGACACAGGCACACGTTCTTAACCTGTTGGAGTATGCGGGCAACAAAATTGCATATCAAGAATTGGTGTATAAAGACGGTACTTGTGAGAAATTTTCTACCAACGAGAAGCTGGAGCCGAAGAATCCCGACCGGGTGCAGAGCGTGAGGATACACTTTAAAGATGGAGCCGAGCGCGTGATGGATTACAGCGAATATGTTTATTGCATCACGAAGACCGTTACACTCGACCAGGTGGTGGGAGTGGAAGAAGATGCAGACCCAGGTGTGAAGCAACCGCACGAAATGAAAGACCTCGACATGATGCGATACCTCGGCTACATCGAAGGGCGGCCAGGTGTTGAAAAAGAGGACGGCCACGGATTGTTTGGGGTCAGCGGTGACGTTCCGATTTCGGTTGCCCGGCAGATGGCCGAGCAGCACAGTGACAGCACCATATGGTCGCACATTATTTCAATGGACGAGATTGAGGCAAAAGAAAAAGGATACGACCAACGGTCGGCCTGGAAAGACCTGGTGCTTGCACTCTCGCCCCGGATTGCAAAAATCTATAACATCACGCCGGAGAATCTGGTTATCAATGCAGCCTTTCATAACAACACAGATAATCCCCATATCCATATGATGTTTTACAGCACCGACCCGCGCGAGGGAAAAGTGTTCGGCAGCCGGGAAGAGAACGAGGCTTTGAAAAAAGCGTCGCGGCAATTAAAGTCGCTTTTCGTTAACTCTATCTTTAAGCCGGAAGCTCGGTCAATCCAAGAGAGCAGGGGAGCAGCCCAAGAGCAGCTGAAAGAGATATTAAGGCAGCAGGTTGCCAAAGAGCTGCCCGGCGCGGTGCTGGAGAAGTACCAGGCAGTGGCCGCAGAACTGAAGCAGCACTCCGGGCGATTAGAATATGGATACCTTGCCCCGGAGCTGAAGCAGCAGGTCAATGAGCTGCTTCGGGATTTGGTGGAGCAGACCCCGGCGCTGGCCGAAAGAAGCGAAGCCTTTTTGAAGATGCAAGAAGCGTATGTGCGAATGTATGTGAACAAAGAGGAAATAGTGGCCGAACAGATGGAGAGGTACAAAAACGAGTTTTTTGCACCCACAAAAGCCGGTGGTAAGCAAGCAAACACGGTGCTGCATAACATTCTCATTAAGTCGATGGTAATGCTGGAGCCGGGCAATCCCCCTGCGCCGGAATTGAGCAGTAAAGAAAAAATGGATATGGCGTTCAGTGACATTGAAGGATTTTCGTACATTGATGAAACTGCGGATACCGTAGCGAGTGGGGCGACCAACAATTTAGACCCGCTAGAAAACGATACGGATACACTGTTTCTTGAATTTTACGAGCATTGCTGGAGGCTCAACCAAGTTGCAGTAAGGCACACCGGCAACCTGTTAAAGGAGAATCTCTTAGAGCATCAAGCAGACTGGCTGCGTATTTACAAAGCCACTGCTGAAGCGAAAGAGCAGAAAAAACAAATGTCCCCTGCGGCGAGAAAAGAATTTGACAAGATATTGGCCGAGCAGATGCAATTTGAGGTGCAGAACTTAGAACAAAATCTGCTGCAATCAGATCCATTGCTGCAAAAGTACCAAGCCAAACAAATGGCGCACTTAGAGCGGCATTTCTTTGGTGCGCAGCTGGCTGAATTGCAGGAATACGCTGCTGAACAAATGGTGAATGGAAATCTTTGCACCGCGCCTGGCAACATTACCGCTCGATACTTATCCCATCTGCCAGACAACGGATTGCGCTATTTGGCTAGTGAGGATTCCGAGTGCAAGAAAAACGTTTATCGGTTTACCGGGCAAGGGGTGATAGCTGCGCTTAATAATCCAGCCGGGGACTTGCACCACAAATTGGCCGAGCTGGGTGAAAACCAAAAACGGATTGCCAATATAAGCCGTGGGCTGAAGAAGATGGCTGCTCCAGACCCAGAACTCCAAAAAGCGTTTTTTGATGCTCACAAGGCGGTTCGTAACCAGATTAGTGAAATCCGGCGCGAAGCCCAGGACGCTTGCCCGGAACTTTCTTCTGCCTTAGCGGCATACCGCGCCGAGCTGGACGAAAAGTCCAGAGAGAAGTTTGTGTCACAGTTTGGTGTCCTGGTACGAGAAGCAGCCGGGCAAGCCTTTAGTGATGGAGCATTTATGCTACCGCAGCACAACATGATTTTGCGTTTGGCAGATAATTTGGACGAAACCTTTGCCCAGGCAGCGCAGCGCGCAGCCACAGAACAGGTGAAGGCACTGCGGCAAGAGATTAACCGACAATACTACAAAGTATTTTGTTTGCCCAAGGAAAAAAGAGAAGCTCATGCTCTCTACAAGATGCTTTTACATTTGCCCGAACAGGAAAATTTAAAGGTTGGCGCCGCCCAACAGATTTTGGGAGAAGTGCTGCAAACCCCAGAGCAAAAAGCGCTGTACAGTGCCGCATTTGAAACGTTTAAAGCTGAATACACCCGGCTCGGCGGTGAACAAGATTTTTTGAAAACCAGTGCAGCCTTTAATAGAACGATTTTGACCGGCAAATATGAGAGTGTCTTTTCCAACCTGGAATTTGTCCGGGACAACTGTGAAGAAACAATTCAACGGATTGAAAAACAGCAGTTGGAGCAAAAGGTGGTTTCGAGTTGCTGTCTGTTAGCTCGTATCATGGACACCGATGCACGCAACCAGGAGCAAGCTGCGAAGAGGTATCGCCGTTTCAGAAAGCGGCACCGGCACCAGGAACGCGCCCAAGAAAATTCGATTGAGCGTTGAGCGGTAAAGAAAAAATAGACAAAATGGCGTGGGTGTTGTAAGATGGTCTTGCAACACCTTCTTATATGTGCAATTACAAAAGAATAATATCGGCGGCCTGTGGAATAGCAGGTCAATTGCACTATGCCGAAAAAAGAAGGAGCGATTACTATGTTGTTTAATGAAGAGTATTGTGTAAAGCTGGACGAAAATGAAGAGCGTCTTCATATGTCCTTCGGAGAAATGGACGGCCCGATGCAGCACGCTGTTAACATGAAGAAGTATGTCAACGGCAAAATCATCTATGAAGATGCAGCAGACGGCCAGCTCTATTATGCACTGGAAGAAAAGCAGTGGTTCCGCTATGGGCTGACAGAGGAAAAAGACGGAATCAAGGGCTTGCGGCCTTTCGAGAAGCTGCCGAAAAAAGACCAGGCCGCTTTTGCCGAGCTGCTGGCGTTAGACCAGCCGGACTTGAAGGTGGTTTCGTTTGGTGATGAAGAGGGCGAACTTATCGGTGTAATGACCGAAACCAGAGAGTCGCCGTTTTTCATTAAGCGCGAAACGCTGGAGCAGCTGACCGAGGAACAAAAGAGCGCATTGACTGTGCATAGCACTGACCGTGATTTGACCTGCCCCTTTGCTATTCAAATCCAGAAAGACCCCGACGCATTTGTGATGTACTAAGCAAAAAGCACACGGAAACCGTGTGCTTTTCTTTTTGTCTAAACCCGCCGACTATTCGGCGGGTATTTTTATTTAAGGAGGAAAAAAGATGGCCGACCTTTTGTATGTAGACCAGGAGCACGGCGAAACCGTTTACAGGATTGTGGACGCGCAAAACCGCAGCACAATCCTGCGCCCCAGGGATTTCCTCGGAGATCTCCCGGCCCACTTTCCCTTTGTGCAAGAATCTGGTAAACCGAACGTCCGAGATTCCTTTGGTACACCTTACAAAGTGAATGGGCAAGACTGGCTGCTGTCGGTGGAAGTGATGCCGACGGAAGACGGCACGCTGGAGAAATACGTCCTGTGCATTGACCCCGAAAATCCTCTTTCACGCCAACGGCTGCCGGAAGAAGAGTTTCGGGATTTTGTAAAAAGAATCTACCGGCCAGGGCAGGAGCTAATGGCCGGGGAACAGCAGTTTTTGGAACAGGCCGAGTTTGATGCTCTGCTCAAATCGTCCGGGCAATGGATTGACGTATCCGGTTGTACGCTGCGTAACGTCGCGATTACCGGGGTAGCCCAGGACATGGACTTTTCCGGGGCGAGTTTTCAGCACTGCGCCTTTACCGATTGCACACCTCAAAATGCGGCGTTTGACAACTCACAATTTCGAGGCTGCGTGTTTAAAGACGTGAAGATTGATACGAGCAGCTTTGCTGCGGCCAAGTTTGACGAAACTATCTTTTCTGGTTGCAGCTTTAAAGAAGCCAGCTTTCGGGGGACAGAGCTGCACGGTGTTGCTTTCAATGAAACGGTGCTGGACGGTGCCGACATGACCGATGCAGTCATGAGCCGTATGCACTTTCGCGCTATGCAGGCTTCAGCGCTGAAGGGCATGGACACCGTGTCCATCGAAAAAGATAACCCGGATTTAATCGAGGCTGCCGAGCAGCGCCGGTTGGTATACCAGATGCTGGGCACCCCCGATGCAGCGTTTTATGGGAAAATCGAATATCTCACCGGCGAGGTCGAGGTATTCAACAATAAAACACAGTATTTGTTGAGAGTGGGGGAGAATGAGCAGACCGGAATTTCGTTTGAGGCTGCACGGATTACTTCCAAGGAGTATGAGGCACTTCGGACAGCTCCAGCAGAAACAGAAAGATTAGAAAAGAGGACTACTACCATGAATCAACAGCAATCCAATTATATGCCCAAAGCACCGGCCAACAAAGCAAGCACGCTGCGGCCTGGTTCCATGCTTTTTGCAAAGCTGACGATGGAAAGTGCATCTTTTGATAAGCGTGACAAAATCTTTGTTGTGAAAGAAGTAAGAGGCGACGGCAGCTTTACGGCATATCGAGTAACGAGTTCACCGAAAAGGGCAGAAGACCCCGACGCGCTCGCGGTTACACCCGATACGGTGAATAAGCTGGTAAAGGCCAGCAGCATTAAAACGGATAAGGAATATTTGTTCCCTGCAACCTATCCTTTCGTCAAGCTGCATGGTGTCATTACCCCGGCGCAAATTACCGAGCTAATGCTTCTCCAGGAGAGCTATAAAGAAAAAAATGAAATCAAGGTTATGGAAGTGGCCGAGCCGGTCACAGATAACAAAGACGAAATCAAAGAAGCCGTCAAGGATATGCTGAATGATTTTCGGCGTGACCCGAAGTTAATCATGGAGTATCTCGCCTTCAGCGCAAAGTTTTATCGCTATTCGGCTAAAAACTGCCTTAGAATTTATGCCCAGAATCCCTATGCAACCTTTGTCGGCTCTAAAAAGCAATTCCGTGAGCTGGGCTACCAGGTGAACCGTGACGCGAAAAAGATTGAAATTCTGCGCCCGGAGAAGAGAGAATTTTTCGCACGCAATCACGAGCTGGTGCCGGTTACATATGCCACCCCGGCAGAAAAGAAAGCTATCTTTGCAAAAGAAATCCAGGTGGTGGTAAAGACCTATTTTAAGGGCGCGGATATTTACGATATTTCTCAAACGAATTGCCCGCCGAGCGATTATCCCAAAGTCTTTGACATGGGCTACAAGAGCAGCCAGCACGCCGAGCTGTTTGAAAACATGAAGCAGCTTTCGGAAATGTCGGGCGTGCCGGTGAAGCTGAAGGAGCTGGATTCTATCTCGCTGGGCGGGTACTATGACCCGAATGAGAACACAATTACCATTAACAGCCGGTTTGATGATTCGCAGCGTCTGAACGTGATGTGCCACGAATATGCCCACGCGCTGCTGCATCGAACCTCTACGCAGTCCAAAGAGGTGAAAGAGTTTGAAGCGCAATGCCTGGCGAATATGCTGCAAAAGAGATTTGGCCTGGAGCTTTCGGCAGGGGAAGTGGCGTACATGGCAGATTACAGCCGAAAGGCAGAAAAGAACGAAAAATTCAATCTCGACGATTCCTTAGACCGTGTGCAAAAACAGCTGCGATATATCAATAAGCGAGTAGAGCTTCAGCACGAGATTGCCCAGGAGCCGGAGCTTGCACAGCAGAAGGAATTGCAGAAGCCTCTGGCCTTGCCGGTTGAGCCGGATTTTCCCCAGAGCCGATAAGGGGGTGGTCGAACAGAAAAAGGAAAGGTGATGTAGTTTGAATTATACAAAAGGTCAGAAGTGGACAGCCGTTGTGCTGTCTTTTTTTATAGTCTATCTTGGATTGACGTTCCTGTTTGGCATAGAAAGCATTGCCTCGGCTGCACAGCCGGGGCAAGCCTTCCTTGACCGTTTACCTGTCTTGTGGCCGTTAAAGCTCGTCATGGGGCTGCTGGCGGCCTTTGTGGTGTCGCTGCTCTTTACAAGTAAGCTGAATATTAAGGCGGTAAAGGTAGGCGACGGCCAGCACGGCAATGCAGCCTATATGGATAAAGAAGAACAAGCCGAAGTATATAGAAAGGTGCAGATGGGGCAGGAGAAAGAGCCGGGTGTCTTGGTGGGCACAGAAAAAGGTTGTTGGGGTGTAGATATATCTGATAATAACCTCTTGCTTTTAGCCCCACCAGGCGGCGGCAAGACAACACAAAACTACATTCCCACGATTGTATATAACATTGCAGTACAGCGTAACACCGGCTATGGTGCGTCAATGCTGATAACCGATGTGAAAGGGCAGCTCTACAATACTACTGCCAGAACCGCACAAGAAGCAGGTTATCGCACATTGGTTTTGAATTTTCGTGATGTTTTATCAGGTGTATGGTTTAATCCGCTCTATAAAGTAAATGAGGCGATGGAACAATATAAGGCGGCTACTGACCCGATGCAGCAAGCCATTAGCTACGGTATGGCCGAGCGATATGCGAAAGTCTGTGCAGCTTCTCTGGTCGATAACATGGGGGACGCAAACAGCAAATCGTCGGCCAGTGATTACTTTGACGAAACGGCCAAAGGATTGATTACCGGCCTTATTTTGCTGGTGTCAGAATATGGGGTGCCCAACGAGCGGCATTTGATTTCTGTTTTTAATTTACTGCTAGAGCTAAACGGCCAACAGGCAGGGAAAGGCGGGATAAAAGAACAAATGAATCAAAAAAGCCGTCTGGCCATCGTGATGGAAGATATTGATAACGAAAGAATCAAGCGTTATGTGGGTGCGGTCATGAGCGCTGACAGCCGGACTTCGATGAACGTTTTTTCCTCTGCGCTCGGCAAGCTCACGAAGTTTATTGACGCAGAGGTAGAGCAAATGATTTGCCAGCACTCACCAGAGCTTTCCGTTAACGATTTTATGGAAAAACCGACAATTATTTATATTATCTGTCCCGACGAAAACACAACCCGCCATTTTCTTGCGGCACTGTTTATTCGCTTCTTTGCCAATGACTTAATAGAAACGGCAGAGAACAAATATAGAGGTGTGCTGCCGCGCAAGGTTCTCTTCATGCTGGACGAGTTCGGTAATATGCCGGTGATTCAAGATGTAGATGTGCTGTTCGCAGCAATCCGCAGCCGTGGTGTGCGCATTATGATTGCACTCCAGAGCTATTCACAGCTCTACAAAAGCTACTCGCGCGAAAAAGCAGAAATCATCAAGGACACCTGCCAGATGGTCATGTTTACATTTTGTTCGCCCAGCTCCCAGCAGACGGCAGAATCTCTTTCCAAAATGCTGGGCAATGAAACGGTGCTAACCGGCAGCGTTTCTTACAACCAGGGCCGTGCCAGCAGCACAAGTAGTATGGTGGGCAAGCCTCTTGTTTCGCCCGCAGAAATGGTACTAATCCCATGGGGAACATGGGTATTAATGAAAGCCGGTCATAAGCCGATGCGAAGCCACATGCTGCCGTATGGACAGTTTTTGTCACTGCCCACCTCACTAGAACAGTTAACGCCAAAACCTTATACCACGGTATGTGTTAGCACTACCGATACAATCATTGGCCGTGCTAAAGACAAAGAGGTTTATTTACAGAAAGGAATGTTTGACTAATGCCGAAAAAAGACAGGAGCGCCGCCGGTGGCTCGTTATGTGTATCTCTCACGCCGGAAGAAATGGAGTTTCTCAAAATGACGTGTGCGCAGCTGCACACGTCCCAAAACGCAACAGCAAGGCTGTTCCTGGCCTATGTGATGCACGCCAACCGAGAAGATTTTCTCCAGTGGGTGGAAGAAAACGTGATTTTCAGAGGCAATCGAATTATTGGGAGCATTAAGGGAAAAGAAGAGAAGTAACAAAAGAGGGCAGACACCAAAAGCGGTGCCTGCCCTTTTATTTTTTGAGGAAAGGAGGATATACCATGAAACTGCGGATACCGAATGAATTGCTGAATATGAAGCTGAAGCCCAACGAGCTGAAGATCTTTGTTTGTTTGATGCGCTGCCAGAGCGAGAAAGGCGTTGCCATTGTTCGTGCGAAGCGCATTGCAGAGATTTGCCATATCAACCAGAAGACCGTTTACAAGGCCATTGAAGGGCTGTGCAACATGGGCCTCATACGCCGCTCTCACCGCTACAACTACGACGGCCAGTACATTGCGAACCGTTATGAGCTGGTGCAGCTGCCGGGCGGCTGGTTTGAGCTGGGAATGCAGCAAGAGCCACTGGCAATGTCGGCCACCACCTTTATGGTATATCTGTACCTTCTTCGCTGCAAAGGAAAGAGCGGAAAAGCATTTCCCTCGCTGCGGAAGATGCAGGAAGTGCTTGGAATTTGTCGCAACACTGTAATCCAGGCAATTAAGAATTTGATAGGATTGAAGCTGCTGGTGAGAGCTGCGCTCCGTGCCGGCAAGCACAACCTTTATCTATTGGCGTTTCGTATCCAGGAAAAGAAAAGAAGCACAGCAGGCAAGCTGTGCTTCAGTAACAGGAACAAAGCAGGGTGTGAGCGACTGCTCTGTGATTTCATCTTATCGCGTTCGCGCTTCGTTGTCAACAAGACACGAGAACAAATCGTTTCTTTGTGTCAAAGGGTGGTTCATTTTTTACACAACAGTTCCTTGACCCACCCTGTTTACAGTAAAGAAAAAAATCTATAGCTAAGAATATAGAGCTATGCTATATGTCTTAGTATATCTAACTCTTGTACACATTGTATACTTTAGAGCGACGGCCGCGCACGGATCAGTCGCGGTTATTTGGCGATATGCACAAAGATACCAAAAGGAAAAAACAACAATCTCCGGGGGCGCGGGGCACTCCCCGCAACCAAAGCGACGATAACCGCCTGGTAGGGTTTCCACCGACAGGTGGAAAGACGTGCAGCAGTAACCTATTGAAGAATTAAAAGTGTTTGAAAGAGTGCAAGATGTGATATAATTACCATACTTGGAGGTGGAGAAATGCCGACGTACAATGAAGTAGTATCCTTTTGGCAAAATAAGAGAGCTTCGGGAGAGGCTACAATTGAGCAACACCTCGATAGCTTTCGAGTTTTATTTGCTTACCATTCCGGCAAAATCGAAAATGATGAAGTGAACTATCACGACACCAGAGAGATTTTTGAGAATGGGAAAGTGCAGAATTATACCGGCTCGCCTAGAGCGCTTTTTGAGCAGCAGAATCAAAAACTTTGCTACGACTTTTTGAAAGACAAGATAGAAAACAGGGAGCCGTTGACGCTCCAGCTTATCAAAGAAATTCATTTAACGCTGACAGCTGGAACATTTGATGAACGACGCTTCATTGAAAACGGTGAACGCCCCGGAGAGTTTAAGAAACATGACTATGTTACTGGGGTGCTGGAAGTGGGAGCTGCCGCAGAGGACGTGGAAATGGAGCTGCAAGACCTGCTGGAAGAAGTGAACAACTACCAGGGCAACAACCGGCTGACCGCCGCAGCGTATTTCCATGCGCGATTTGAAAACATTCACCCTTTTGCAGACGGCAACGGTCGAGTAGGCCGGACGCTTATGAATTACTATTTGCTGATTCATAATTTCCCACCGCTCATTGTGTACGAAGAGGACAAGAAAATATATTTTGAATGCTTGCAACGTTTCGACGAAGAAGAAGAGTTGCAGCCGTTGGCACGGTTTCTTGCTTACGAAACAGAAAAGACCTGGACGAAAGCCTGGGAGCTGGAGCAGAAGCGCCAGGTACAGCATCGGTCGCTAGAAGAACATATGATTGACCGATAAAATTAAATAGAAAAAGGCTGGGACAACTTGTCCCGGCCTTTTATTTTTAAGAAAGAAGCAAAATGAAATGATTAAAATTAAAAAATGTTGCATGTTGCAGTTGGAATCTTATAAGTGATTTTTTCGCCGAATTAAGCAGAAACAGTCGTTATCAAAAACAGAACAAGGGGCAAAACCCAACAGAGGGAAACCCACCAGGAAACCCTTTCACGCAAAAATGGAATATCAATGAAAGACAAGAAAAAGATTAGGCATTGCGAAATAAGATGTGGACAGAAAAACAGAAGTTGAAAAAAAAGCATTGCGGCTTTTGAGGATTCTGACGATGGAGGGGCAGATATAGAAAGTGTAAATCCTAAAGAGTGCAAAAAGAGTATTAGACGAGGGCTAATAATTAAAAAAATTGAGTTAAGAGAAAAGAGAAGAAAAATGATTCTTTTAGAAAACAACTTTGGGAAAATAGGCCTTCTAGGCAGAAAGATGGCCAGAAAGATGGCCAATAACAAAGAAGCAATCTGAATAATAGAAAGAGCAACGGAAAGTGTTGTGAAATAAATTTGAGAAAGTCCTAGTGCGAGCAGGACTAAAAGGAAAATAAAAGAAGAAGTGTCTTTTGAAGTTTGTTTTCCGCTCGGCGGAGTGGTGGTTACAAAAGTACGATTATCGCAGTAATATTCATTATGTTGAGAGCAATCGTTAGTGACCGTGTTATTGCTACCGATAATTATATTTTCCAATGAAGGCTGGCTTTCCTTTTTGCGCTCTGAATTAACGGTAACAAGGAAAGAAACTATTGTTAAGCCTATACCTAATAAAGCGACGATTAAATTTATCAAAGCAGTTGTAAACTCCATGTGTAAGCAATCCTTTCTGGGACAAATTGTCCCGGCTCTTTTCGTTTCATAAAGACTCAAAAAAGAAAAACAATAATTTTATAAAACTATTGTTTTTGCATACAAAAAGGTGTATAATATAAGAGTAGAAACACCGAGGAGGTGGACGCTATAAAAAAGAGAACTCTTTCAGAGCTTCGAGCGCAAGCCCAGCTCACCCAAAAACAGCTTGCTGATGTAAGCGGTTATGGTGTGCAGTATATTTCCGATTTGGAACGCGGTGTGCGTAGAATGAGCGGGGTATCTCTTCGGGGCGCTATTCGCATGGCAGATGCGCTGCATTGTGATGTGCGAGAGCTGTTGCCCGATGAAGAAGACCCAGAAAGGTAGGCCGGGACAAATTGTCCCAGGCAAAGAGTTGCCAGGTTGTCCAAAAGAAACACGTTGACTTTTGGTAAATTTTGGAGTAATCTCTTTGTGTACCCCTATACAAAAAAATAAAACCCTCATAGGTGTTCACACGGCGGGAACCGGGTGAACACCATGCGCCAAACAGATGCTCGAACATCTGGCTGACTTATGAGAGCTTATCTGCGCTTGATTATATCAAGTGTTTTGATAAATTGTCAAGGAAGTGCCAGATGTTCGCCGCGTAAAGTGGACATCTGGTACTTCCTTTTTTGCTATAAAGCCGAGAGGCTTTATATATAAAGCTGCACCTTGAAAACAGAACAGGGTAT
>OBXZ01000644.1_pt1 | contig 28232 bp, 24 predicted proteins | sample 1538171 | NCBI WGS metagenome assembly OBXZ01 (sample SAMEA2580161, study PRJEB22360) | human gut metagenome | biome: human gut; feature: human-associated habitat; material: faeces | place: Denmark | collected 2008/2010
GCTCAATATAAGGAGGGCTTATGTTCAAAAAAATCTTTGAGTACGCAGGGCCATACAAGAAAAATATGTATGTGTCCACAGTCGTTGTACTGGTCAGCGTTCTTATGGGCGTCCTGCCTTTTGTGCTGGCCTATCAGGTCATTTCACCATTGGTTATGGGCGATTCTGTTGAGACAGAATTTGTTTTATTGCGTGTTATAGGGGTTTTGATCTGTCTTGTTTTGCAGGCGGTTTTATATGGATGGGGATTATCAATTTCTCATAAAGCAGCATATAACACATTGTTCCGGCTGCGGGTATCTCTGCAAGAGAAGTTTGAGAAACTTCCCCTTGGCATTGTGGAGGAAAAAGGGACAGGGACAATCAAAAAGCTGTTTGTCGATGATGTGGACAGCTTGGAATTGCTCCTTGCTCATTCAGTCCCGGAGGGTATCGCAAATTTACTGATTCCGCTGGTGATTTATGTTGCTATGTTTTGTGCGGACTGGAAACTGGCTCTTATGTCTTTGGCCTCTATCCCGATCAGCCTGCTCTCCATGGTCATTATGTACTCTGTTGGAATGAAGCGCATGGGTCCCTACTATCAGTCTGCACAGAAAATGAACAACACGATCATTGAGTACATCAATGGTATGGAGGTTGTCAAGGTTTTCAACCGGGAGAGTGAATCTTACGAGAACTTCCGCAAGGATGTGACGGACTATCGGGATTATACCTTGGCATGGTATAAGGCCGCCTGGCCCTGGATGGCGATATACGGAAGTCTGCTGCCCTGCACTGTTATTCTGACTTTGCCTCTTGGGGCATGGTTTGTTCTCTGTGGCATAAGCACTTTACCTGATTTGATTTTAGTCCTCTGCCTTTCCCTCAGCATTGGGATTCCTCTCCTGAAAGCACTGAGCTTTATGGAGACGATTCCGAATCTGAATTATAAGATCACGGCACTTGAACAGATGTTAAATGCGGCACCGCTGCAAGCTGCTGAGGATGATTTCCACGGACAGGATTTTAACATTTCTTACGATCATGTTTCCTTTGCGTATCAGACGACACAGCCTGGCCCAGATGGGAAACCGATAATAGCGGAAAACGAAGTCCTCCACGATATTACCTTTGTGGCACAAGCAGGACAAAAAACTGCCCTAGTTGGTGAATCCGGTTCTGGCAAGAGCACCCTTGCAAAACTGTTGATCCACTACTATGACCCGCAGAAAGGGAGCATTTCCATTGGCGGGCAGAAACTTTGTGATATGAGCCTGGAGGCATTGAACAGCCGCATTTCCTATGTGGCTCAGGATCAATACCTGTTTAACACCTCCCTGCTGGAAAATATCCGTCTTGGATGTTTGGATGCTACCGATGAGGAAGTAATGCAGGCGGCGAAGAAAGCCCAGTGTATGGAGTTTCTGGAAAAGCTGCCGCAAGGTATTCACTCCATGGCGGGCGATGCGGGGAAAATGCTTTCCGGAGGGCAGCGCCAGCGAATTTCCCTGGCGCGGGCAATATTGAAGGATGCCCCGATTGTAGTGCTTGACGAGGCCACGGCCTATGCTGATCCAGAAAATGAGGAAAAAATGGAGGCTGCTATTGCGGAGCTGGTGGAGGGAAAAACCTTGGTAGTTATCGCTCACAAACTTCCCGCTATAATGAACGCAGATCAAATATGCGTTATGGATCACGGAAAGATGGTGGCAACCGGAAAACATCAGGAGCTGATTCAATCTTGCCCAGAATACCAAAAGTTGTGGAAAGCGGCTCAGGACAGCGCCGAGTGGAAAGTATCTACTGCAAAGGAGGGAAGATAAATGTTTGCATTGATTTCAAGAATCCTGAACCTCTCCGGGAGGTATAAAAGCCGTATTCAGGCTGCATTTCTATGTGCATTTGTCGAGTCCATTCTCTCCAAAATGCCGATCTTCATGGCGTTTATTGTCTTGGCCGGGTTTGCTGATAATACGCTGACTGGAAAGACCTGTCTGTTTGTCGGACTTGGATTATTAGCTGTTGTAGTGGTTCAGACAGTGGTTCACTATTTGAGTGACCGTCTGCAAAGTGCCGCTGGATTTATGATCTTTGCTGATAAACGGATGGAGTTGGGAAATCATTTAAGAAAAATGCCGATGGGTTACTTTACATCGGGGAATATTGGCAAAATCAGCTCTGTTCTCAGTACGGATATGGTATTCATTGAGGAAGTTTCTATGAGTACCATTGGCAACATGATGAGCTATATGCTGTCTACTTTGGTTTTAGCTGTTTTTATGTTCGTACTGGATTGGAGACTTGGGCTGATTGCGGTAATCATTACCTTGCTGGCATCACTGGTTGCAAAATATATGAATAAGGTTTCCTTCAAGGAGGCTGTCGGGCGTCAAAACCAAAGCGAGAATTTGACGGATGCGGTCTTGTCTTTTGCTGAAGGAATTGGGGTTATCAAAAGTTACAATCTGCTCGGAGAAAAATCTGACGAATTAACGGAAAACTTCAAAAAATCAAGGGATGTCAATACGAAGTTTGAGCAGAAAATGACACCGTGGACCACTGGCTTAAACATTCTCTATGGCGTGGGTATTGCCGCTATCTTCGGTTTATCCGTTTTTTTACATCAGGAAGGCGTACTCTCCCTGGCTTATCTTTTGGGTGTCCTGCTTTTTGTCTTTGATCTCTTTGGACCTCTGAAAGCTCTTTATGGAGAAGCAACCCGACTGACCGTGATGAATGCCGCATTAGACCGCATTGAAGCTGTTTTGGACGAGCCCGAACTTCCCGATAACGGAAATCAACATATTCTGTCACAGGCACAGCCGGATCTGCCAGAAGTACAATTTAGCGATGTGGGCTTCGCCTATCAGGACAAGGAAGTCCTGCACAACATCAGCTTCTCTATGCAGAAGAATACCATGACCGCACTTGTGGGACCGTCTGGCGGTGGCAAATCCACGATTGCGAACCTTCTGGCGCGGCTGTGGGATGTGAAATCCGGCAAAGTGACAATCCGTGGTACAGATATTCGGGATGTACCTCTCGCTGAACTGATGGAACAGATCAGCATGGTTTTCCAGAGGGTGTACTTGTTCCAGGATACCATTTACAACAATATCAGCATGGGCAAACCGGACGCTACCGAGGAAGAAGTCTATGAGGCTGCAAAAAAAGCCCGCTGCTATGATTTTATCATGGCGCTGCCAGATGGATTCCAGACAGTCATCGGTGAAGGCGGCGCTACTCTGTCCGGCGGCGAAAAGCAAAGAATCTCTATCGCCCGCTGCATTTTGAAGGACGCACCGATTGTCATTCTGGATGAAGCGACTGCAAGTGTTGATACCGATAATGAAAGCTATATTCAGGAGGCAATCAATGAACTGGTAAAGGGTAAAACATTGCTTGTGATTGCACACCGCCTGAATACCATCCGTCAGGCAGATCAGATTTTGGTGATCTCCGATGGACGGATCAGCGAACAGGGAACCCATGACGAGCTTATGGCAAAAGCCGGGATTTATCAGGATTTTGTAAATATCCGTAAAAAGGCTTCCGGCTGGAGCCTTGCATAAAGGAGGAACCGATGAAGATTCATGCGTCCGGGGAGGATTATCTGGAGGCTGTGCTGATTCTCCAAAAGAAGCAGGGCATGCTGCTTTTTGTTTAGGAGGTATTGTTATGCGGCAACTTGATCAGGTGTGCGAAAGTCCTGATTCCGAGAGTATCCAGTGCGCTCTTGATTTTGAAAACACAATGAACAATCTGGAAACGCAGCTGTATTATCGCCATCTGCCGCCAAAAGAGGTGGCACTTCGCGTCATGGAAGCGGCCTGTAAATTCTATGATGCCGACTGGTGCGGTCTGATTCAGGTTGATCTCGACCTGAACCTGTGGAAGCCGTTCTGGTGGTACAACGACGGCCCAGAGGACAAAACCACCACCCTCACCAATGAATTTGAATCGGCTGAATTTCTGAATCGCTGGGTGAAAAATGTGCGTAAAGGAAGCCCGATGGTGGTGCCGGACGCAGAAGAAGTCAAAGACACTTTCCCGGACGAGTATAGTTTATACCAGCGTCTGGGTATCAAATCTGTGCTGGCAATTCCGTTGGAGCCGCGTCCGATTGCCTTGGTTGCCGTGCGCAACCCTAAACGATACATCCTTCAAACCAGTATGCTCAAACTGCTGGCCTATGTGCTGCTTGCCGCCTACAACGACAAGCGGATGACGGACAGCCTGAGCATGACTTTCTCCCCAGCGAACATCAAGAGCAGCCACGATGTTTTCATCAGTCTGTTCGGAGAACTGAAAATCCATACCTCTCGCGGCGTTCTCCGGGAATCCGACCTGAAATCTCCTAGAATCAACCGACTGTTGACTTTTATGCTGCTCTCCAAGAAAAGTACGGTCACTTCGCTGGAAATCGTGCAGGAAATCTGGCCGGAAGAGCTGGAAGATGCCGATGAGCCTGCGAAAAAGGTCAAGTATCTGGTATACCGCTTGCGGCAAGCGTTCAGCATCATTTCTGACGAGCAGCTGATTCTCTCTACGTCGTTCGGCTACCAGTTCAATCCGGATCTGCATATTACGACAGACTTCCGGCGGTTTGATGAACTTTGTGTTGCTGCTGCAAAAGCCACCTCCACCATAAACAAAGTGGGACTTCTTGAAAAGGCCGCATCTCTGTATCAGGGGAAGCTGCTTCACACGGCAGATGGTGAACATTGGCTGGTCCATTATGCGAACCGCTACCACCTCGCTTTTATGAGTACGGTCAATGAATTACTGAAACAGCTGATGGACTTCCACGCATATGATCTGCTCCATCAGGATGCGGCATTGGCGTTGACCATCGCACCGGAGAATACGAAAGCGTACTACTGGCTTATTCGCTCTTACAAGAAGCAGCATATGGATGAAATGGCTGCGGGCGAACTAATGGCCGCAAAGCAAAAACTTTCCGAGGACGAGTACCAAAAGCTACTCCATGACCTCAAGAAATAAAATGGCGGTAATACGTCATACCACTTTCGTGCAACCTCCATGCAACTTCTGTGCAACCTTATTTTTTGAAAAACAGCCCCATACCACTTTCATGCAACCGCCATACCACCTTCGTGCAACCCTCGTATGCTATGATAGCAAGGCAAGTCCAAGCCTTGTTGTCTGGCCGCGAGGGTTTTATTTTTTTGTCCTTTTTAGCCAAACAAACTGCTTTCGACTTGTACTGAACAAAAATATACCGAAAGCCTGAGATGCATTAAAGGCTGAGGATACTCATATTGCTTTCCATCTACGGATGGAAAACAGTGTCTGTACCCTTTTCTTTAATGCGTCTTATTTTTTGCGCCAAAGAAAAGTTGGCATCCTGTCCAGCAGTAAAGTGTCCTCATCCTCCGCATCCAGCGGAAAGGACACTTCATGTTTCTTTTTGCCCTCTTTTCGTGGCTGGAGCTGGCCGCAAAGTATCCCTAGAATCTCCAAAATTTCGACTTTTTACGATTTATCGAAAATTTGGAGGTTTACATGAAATTCAATAACGGCTCGGAACGTGTACGTCTGGAAAACAGGTGGAAGAAGCTTCGTATCCAGTACCGAGAAGCAGGAATGTCCGAAGATGCAATCCAGGCAATGTACCAGTTCGATTTGGATGTTCTCAATAGTGAACGTGCCTATGTTGATAATACTCAGCCGGTTTTTGTGACTGCGGATGATGAGGATTCTGTGGATTTCAAGCGGTACGAAAAGGCTATTACGGTCACTGACGTATATCACGAAACAAAAACCCGTTTTGCATGGGTCGGAGAAATCAAGAGTGAAAAGTTGCACATAGCATTAGAAAATCTTTCGGAAGATGACCTCGCACTCTTGTCGCTGTACATTTTTGAAGGGTTCGACACCGTTGAAATTTCTAAAGTTTATGGTACATCAAAGCAGAATATAAGTAAGAAAATTAGGAGAATTTCTAAATTTATCAAAGAACTTCAAAATGGGGTTGTCTGAGAGGCTTTCTCGATGGCTAGTAAGTGAGGGGACAATTTCTCAGACGGCTCTCGCCGCTGGTGATATGCCCACACTCACGAACCTTGAAAGCTGAATAGTTCAGTCATCTGGTACTCAGAACAATGATACTTCCGTAATTCGCGGCCCGGTCAGAAAGTAGACGGGGTGGTTGAGATACCAATGGAGCGGTACAAGCCCGCCGCCAGATGATTCCCCACTCTCAGGGAGCCGAGGGCGAATATGAGAGACCTAAACATATTTTATCAGGAGCAGCCGACTTCGACTGCTCCTGTTCTTTACATAACTACCCGCTTATTTTTAATTACACATAGGAGGTAAGCCTATGGATGAACAGAATCCTACCATCAAGGAGCGTCAGATCTACCATGAGATGAAGCTGACCCCTGCGATGGTCAAGTCCATCCGTACCCTCTGCGGTGTCTGCCTCCGGCACTACGTTGAAACCAAGGCGTTCAAGATCGCCATTGTGCCGAACAAGGACAGATGCATGGAAACCTGCACGGTCTGCCAGACCCGGCGTGGCTACGACTACGTTGTCATGCCGCGCTGAATCCGGTTTTCATTCGCCCGCAGGGATGCGATAGAATCTCTAAAATCAATTACCACCATGAATTGAGCAAAAGCCCACTGCCGAAAATGCGGTGGGCTTTTGCATATCAGAATGGAGGTTCGCATTTGGAATCGAATTGGAAGTTCCAACGCGGAGACATCTATTTTGTAAAACTGGAGGCAGGCGTTGGCTCCGAACAAAACGGTGCCCGCCCAGCAGTCATTCTTCAAAATGATGTCGGCAACATCTACTCTCCGACTTTGATTGTCGCGGCTTTGACAAGTAAGACAGATAAGAAAGTAACGCAGGTAACCCATTGTCAGGTAGAAGAAGATGGCCTGAAGCCGTCCATTGTTCAGGCAGAACAGATTTTCACCATTGATAAAAGCCGTGTCCTGAAGTTTGTCGGACACCTTTCCCCGGAGAATATGCGCCGGGTCGATGATGCAGTGAAGATCAGTCTTGCTCTGAATCCGATGGGCAGCATTCAAAAACTCAAACCGATCATCCGCTCTCAGGCGGCTTATGCACCTCCTGAAGTGGTGGATGGAAAGCCACCCATCTATCCCTACACACCCATCAAATCATCCTTTGAAGACACTGGGAGTGTGGAGGAGATGATGATGTACACCGAACTGCAATCCGCTGTTCATGCCATGATTCAGCGGCTCGAATACAGCTTTACCTTTAATCCCACCTTGCTCACCATCCCGAAGCGTAAGCAGCAGGTCGCTGAGATTCTGGAAGAAGCTGAAAAATACATCTGGCGAATCAAGGAGGAAATGAGATGCGCCTGAAAAACACTGCGGATAACTTCTCCGCTTCCTTTCATATCACACCGCCGTACCAGATGGTGGTCATTCACAGCAGTAAGCTGATCTACCCTCGTGAGCTGTACCAGCGGGGCATCCAGCGCAAGCGCGTTGAGTTGATTGCCAAAGACTTTAACGAATATACGGCGAACGAGCCGAAGGTCAGCTTCCGCAATGGCCGGTATTATGTGACGGACGGCCAGCACACCATTGAAGCGCGTATCCTGCGCAACGGTGGCAAAGACCTCCCGATTCTCTGCAAGGTGTATACGGGTCTGACGATGCAGCAGGAAGCCCTGTTCTTCGCAGAGCAGAACGGTCACGCTGCACCGCTGACGGCGGGCATCAAGCTCCGTGCCAAGGTCGTGGGCGAGGATGCTCTTTCCATGGCATTCCTCGCAGCCACCAACCGGGTGGGTCTGGACTTCAACTATGACAGCTTGCAGTTGAGCGACTACCGCATCAGCTGCGTAGGCACTGCACTCAAGCTGTACAACCAGATGGGCGAGAAAATCTACTGCGAGGCTCTGCGGCTGATCGTGGCTACATGGGAGGGCAAGCCTGATTCGTTCCGGGCATCTGTCCTGCGGGGCATGATGCACTTTGTGGAACTGTATCATGGTGAGTTCAGCGAAGAACGGCTGATCCGTGCGCTGCGCAACATTCACCCCATGGAGATTTATCGCAGCGGCATGGACAATCCTGCCAAACTGCCCGGATGGAAGAAATATGTTTTCCCCATCTATATGGCCTACAACGGCAAGTGCCGCAAGGATGCCCTGCCGATGAAATTCTGATAAATCAAAGGAAAGGAAAGGGCACTACAATGATCGACAAGTTTTCTCAGGTCGCAGAGAACCTTCCTACGGCTGACAGTGATGCCGACCAGCAATATCATGTAATCAACGGTTATCCTGTCGTTTTCAGTTTTTCCAAAGAACCTAACCCGGAAGCATTTGAACGCATTCGGAACATCCTGCTTGCCACCAGCTACACGAAGAAGGTAGGTTGACATCATGGACGAATGCAGAATCAAACGCTATACTGAGTGCGGTGATGGGCGGTGCCACAAACTGAGCCATTACCGGACGTTCTTTGACAACGAAATAAAGCCTGTCCCCACTTTTGTTATGAAAGTGAGGAATTTACAATGACAGAAAACAACAACAACCGCGTCTGCTGCTTGTACCGCGTTTCCACCGATAAGCAGGTGGATTTCAATTCTAACCATGAAGCTGACCTGCCCATGCAGCGAAAGGCTTGCCACAAATTCGCTGAGTCGAAGGGCTGGGTCATCGTCCATGAAGAACAGGAAGAAGGCGTGTCCGGCCACAAAGTCCGCGCCGCCGCCCGCGACAAACTGCAAATCATCAAGGACTATGCCCGGAGGGGCAAGTTTGACATCCTGCTGGTGTTTATGTTCGACCGTATCGGTCGTATCGCAGATGAAACTCCCTTTGTTGTGGAATGGTTTGTACGGAACGGCATCCGGGTATGGAGTACCCAAGAGGGTGAGCAGCGTTTCGACAACCACACCGACAAACTGCTGAACTACATCCGCTTCTGGCAGGCAGATGGCGAAAGCGAAAAAACTTCCGTCCGAACCCGCACCAGTCTGCGTCAGCTTGTGGAGGAGGGTCACTTCAAGGGTGGAAATGCGCCTTATGGCTATGACCTTGTACGGAGTGGGCGTATCAACAAGCGCAAGCATGAACTGTACGAACTGCACATCAACGAGCAGGAAGCTGCCGTAGTGCGGATTGTCTTTGACAAGTATGTGTATGAGGGCTATGGTCCACAGCACATTGCTACCTATCTGAACAATTCTGGCTATCGTGCAAGGTCCGGAAAGTGCTGGCACCCATCCAGTATTCGGGGGATGGTACAAAACCTGACCTACACCGGCGTTCTCCGTTGCGGGGATGCACGGTCAGAATTGATGCCGGATTTGCAGATTGTCCCGCAGGAACAGTTTGAAAACGCACAGCGCATTCGGAATGAACGTTCTGTACGCTCAACTGCGGAAGCCGAAAATCGCCTTCCTTTGAACATCCATGGGAAGTCGCTGCTTGCCGGCAACGCTTACTGCGGACACTGCGGTGCAAAGCTGGAACTGACCAGCAGTCGTAAATGGCGAAAAATGGCAGATGGTTCGTTAGACGATACGCTGCGTATTCGCTATACCTGTTACGGAAAGCTCCGCAAGCAGACCAACTGCACCGGGCAGACGGGATATACCGTCCACATTCTGGATGAGATCATTGATAAAGCTGTCCGCCAGATTTTCTCCAAGATGAGGGGTATCCCCAAAGAGCAGATCGTTACAAAACGCTATGAAAAAGAGAATGCGGAACGCAAGAATCATCTGCAAGACCTTCAGACACAGCGGAACAAGGCAGAAAAAGACCTGTTGGCACTGAAAACCGAGGTTTTAGCTTGCATCAAAGGTGAAAGCGTGTTACCGAGAGAAACCCTTGCCGAAATGATTACAGCGCAGGAAGAGAAACTCACGGAGCTGGAAAACCTTTGCGAAGCGGCCAGTGAAGAACTGGAGAAAACGGCAGAGCTGATGGATAAAGTGTCGCGGCTGTATGATGAACTGATTTCTTATGCTGACCTGTACGACAGTGCAAATTTTGAAGCGAAGAAGATGATCATCAACCAGCTCATCCGCAGGGTAGACGTATATCGCGGATACCAGATCAACATCTCGTTCAACTTCGACCTTACTCCGTACATCGAGGGGGAGTGATACGTCCACCTGCAAAACAGTCGGGCATCGAACAAGCATTTTCAAAAACAACGAAACAGCAAGAATTGGGGGTTGCCGTCCATGCGCCTGCAAAATCAGGCATTTGGCTGATTTTCAGTGTGACCTCCAAGAAAGCAAAAAGAAAAGCACCATACTTCAAACGAAGTACAGTGCTTTTTTGGTGGAGAATAGCGGGATCGAACCGCTGACCTCTTGCATGCCATGCAAGCGCTCTCCCAGCTGAGCTAATCCCCCATAAAATCCAAGAAGCGAACCTCTTGGATGGAGTTTTTTGTTGGGAATTTGATTGTCGCAGGACTATCTAACTGGGGGTGTGTTTTGATACTAACCGGGCTCCCAGCTGAGCTAATCCCCCATAGCCTGTGTCGTCCCTGACGACGTGTGTTATTATACCAGCTGAAAGGAGAGTTGTCAACAACTTTTTTTATTTTTTGTGAACGACGCTGCGGCTGGTGCTGCGTTTGTAGTAGAACAAGTACTGCTGTACGATGCCAGCCTGCTGATCATAGGAAGGAAAAGGGTCGTGGCCGCCGAATTCCTCATCAATGAGTCGCTGTATCCAGACATCAATGGGAGCCATCGCGGTACGGCCATAGCCAAAGAGGCAGACGCAGTTTGCTACCTTTTTGCCGACGCCGTCCAGCTCGAGGAGGCGGGAAAAGAGCACGTCGTCGGGCAGCGCCGCCAGAGCACCGAGGTCGAGTGCGCCGCTGGAAGCCTGAGCGGCAGCGTTCTGGATGTAACGGGTGCGGTAGCCCAGACCACAGCCCATCAGCTGCGCCTCAGAGAGGCCGCAGAGCTGCTGCGGGGTAGGGAAGAGGAAAACTTTATCGCCTTCGGCACTGAGCGGTTCGCCGCAGCACCGGGCAAGGTGTTCCACGGCGGTGCGGATGGCCGGAATGCTCTTGCGCTGGGAGATGAGAAAGGTGATGAGCATTTCCCATGGGTCCTGATGCAGGATTCGGATGCCCTGCCCGAAATCGAGCGATTTGTCCAGATAGCTGCTCTGTCCCGCCAAGCTGCACCGCAGCGCGGCATAGTTCCGGCCCAAATCAAAGTAGTCGGCCCAGTACTCCCGATCTGAGCCATACCATGCGGCGTCGTATTGACCATCGCCCAGCGGAGTCAGATAAAGAAGTGCGCTGCCGGAAAGAAAGCGGTAGCGCCCGTCGGACAGCTTCTGTGGCCGGAAGCACTGGCCGCTTTCGATGATCTTGTCGAGGTCAAAGTCGTCCTGGATGGCGACGAGCTGATGGGTGAGGGAAACTGTATGCATGGAAAACTCCTTTTTGGAAAAATTGTGGCGATGCCCGATTCGCGGTGGAAACTGATTTCTATCTGTACCCTCTGCGAGGAGGGCGACTTCCAAAGTAGTTAAGCTTTGCACCATCTTTCGGATTTCTATCCACGCCCTCCGCGAGGAGGGCGACCCGAGAAGAAAGAGCAGGTCTAACCTATGGAGCATATTTTTATCCACGCCCTCCGCGAGGAGGGCGACGTGGCCGCTCACTGTGGTATTATTGGATAGCAAAGAATTTCTATCCACGCCCTCCGCGAGGAGGGCGACCGTTTCACATGACCAACGACGGTATCATTTACAACATTTCTATCCACGCCCTCCGCGAGGAGGGCGACCTACACCTGCTTCTCACTCCCGTTAGGTGGAGAGTAATTTCTATCCACGCCCTCCGCGAGGAGGGCGACTTTCTTCGCATCGACACTTTTCCCTGATGGAGTTGTATTTCTATCCACGCCCTCCGCGAGGAGGGCGACCTGACCGCCGCCGCCAATGACCAGCGCCCCGACGGATTTCTATCCATGCCCTCCGCGAGGAGGGCGACGGCTGTACCGGCATAGTCAAGCCGATGTTGTCAATTTCTATCCACGCCCTCCGCAAGGAGGGCGACCACTGCAATTTCCGCTTGTCCGAACAGATGATGTAATTTCTATCCACGCCCTCCGCGAGGAGGGCGACCTCAAGGGGCAGAAGAAGGTAGTTGGCCGCTATTTATTTCTATCCACGCCCTCCGCGAGGAGGGCGACGGACGCAACGACCACAGGCAGCAATACCGGCACATTTCTATCCACGCCCTCCGCGAGGAGGGCGACCTCAAGGGGCAGAAGAAGGTAGTTGGCCGCTATTTATTTCTATCCACGCCCTCCGCGAGGAGGGCGACGGACGCAACGACCACAGGCAGCAATACCGGCACATTTCTATCCACGCCCTCCGCGAGGAGGGCGACCGACAAGCGATAGTGATTACCGCGTAGTAAGCCTATTTCTATCCACGCCCTCCGCGAGGAGGGCGACACACCAACGGGCTTTGGAACGTACAGCAATCAAGATTTCTATCCACGCCCTCCGCGAGGAGGGCGACGTCTTCAGGAAATCGACGCACGGAAGAAGGCTCGTAAATTTCTATCCACGCCCTCCGCGAGGAGGGCGACCTACATAGAGTATGTTCTGCTCAAGCACCTTGAAATTTCTATCCACGCCCTCCGCGAGGAGGGCGACCGGTTCTTCCGATAGGTCTTGTCCTTCGGCTTGTTATTTCTATCCACGCCCTCCGCGAGGAGGGCGACAACTTTTTCGCGGCATCATCATGTCGCAGAAGCAATTTCTATCCACGCCCTCCGCGAGGAGGGCGACGCAGGCATTGCCCCATGTGGACATTGCTCAGAGTATTTCTATCCACGCCCTCCGCGAGGAGGGCGACCGCTGATTGCAATGTCGATGTAGTTCGTATAGCCGGATTTCTATCCACGCCCTCCGCGAGGAGGGCGACCCCACCGATAGCTGCCATAGACCACATTGCCGAATTTCTATCCACGCCCTCCGCGAGGAGGGCGACTTCATGTCCCGCCACACCGTCCACGGAACAAAGAAATTTCTATCCACGCCCTCCGCGAGGAGGGCGACGCACGGCAATTCCTGATAAACCTGTTCGGAGAGATTTCTATCCACGCCCTCCGCGAGGAGGGCGACGCGGCTGCGCCCACGGGCTGCCTTTGCGCAAAAATTTCTATCCACGCCCTCCGCGAGGAGGGCGACTTGTCTTCCAGGTAGCCGGGGACGCCGAAACCGTTATTTCTATCCACGCCCTCCGCGAGGAGGGCGACTTGCAGGGGTGAGCCGCATGATATAGCTGCTATGTATTTCTATCCACGCCCTCCGCGAGGAGGGCGACCGAAGCTCTGGGGCATCAGGGCCACCTCGTCGAAATTTCTATCCACGCCCTCCGCGAGGAGGGCGACGGGCCGCATTGGTGGCAAGACTGAGACCGGCAAATTTCTATCCACGCCCTCCGCGAGGAGGGCGACGTATTAGTTTTGTGGTATAATAATGGTGTCAAAGGATTTCTATCCACGCCCTCCGCGAGGAGGGCGACGTAGGTACCGCGATGTTTCCGCCAAAGCTCACCTTATTTCTATCCACGCCCTCCGCGAGGAGGGCGACAGCTTGTTTTCCTCCACGTCCACGCAAACAGGGAGAATTTCTATCCACGCCCTCCGCGAGGAGGGCGACGCTTGTTTTCCTCCACGTCCACGCAAACAGGGAGAATTTCTATCCACGCCCTCCGCGAGGAGGGCGACCTCGATCCCTCGCAAAGCCTTCGAGGAGTTCGTATTTCTATCCACGCCCTCCGCGAGGAGGGCGACCTACCCGAAAAAGACCGGCAAGCAGTACGCTCTATTTCTATCCACGCCCTCCGCGAGGAGGGCGACACAAAGTCGCCCCACACGTCTTTCTGGCTGTCCATATTTCTATCCACGCCCTCCGCGAGGAGGGCGACGCAGAAAGTCGCCGAACTGACAAAGCGATACAACATTTCTATCCACGCCCTCCGCGAGGAGGGCGACCATGGAGACCTTTGCTACATCATGCCGCACGACAATTTCTATCCACGCCCTCCGCGAGGAGGGCGACGTTGCTTGACCGCTTAACTCGCCCATTGCATTGTTATTTCTATCCACGCCCTCCGCGAGGAGGGCGACGACCCTTACTCTTCGGTCGGGGAGACACCACTTTAATTTCTATCCACGCCCTCCGCGAGGAGGGCGACATACGCTGCTCATGGTCGAGCTCCGTATCAAGATTATTTCTATCCACGCCCTCCGCGAGGAGGGCGACGCCCAAATCGAGGTCAAGGTCTTTGACGACTTTTTATTTCTATCCACGCCCTCCGCGAGGAGGGCGACGCTGCCAATCCCTTCAAACCACTTAGAGGGAGAGTATTTCTATCCACGCCCTCCGCGAGGAGGGCGACGCTCGGCGTCCTCGTCGATGACCGCGTCCAGCATATTTCTATCCACGCCCTCCGCGAGGAGGGCGACTGTGAACCCTCAAGGGATTTATAAGTACATCTATATTTCTATCCACGCCCTCCGCGAGGAGGGCGACGATGTTGCAGAGGGCAGCACCGTCCTTATGGATATTTCTATCCACGCCCTCCGCGAGGAGGGCGACTCGCGCCGACCTTGAATGTTTCAGCCATCGTCAATTTCTATCCACGCCCTCCGCGAGGAGGGCGACATCTCTCGACCCGCTCCACATGGTACTTAGGCTTATTTCTATCCACGCCCTCCGCGAGGAGGGCGACCACATTACAAGCACCGTGAAATACACGGCTGCACAGATTTCTATCCACGCCCTCCGCGAGGAGGGCGACATCGTGCCAGCGGTGCTCGCGGCGACGGGGATGCAATTTCTATCCACGCCCTCCGCGAGGAGGGCGACAGCAAAAACAGAGACAAAATCTCTATTTTCTTATAAATTATACAACATTCTGCACGAATTTAGAAGAGCCTTGATTTACAACGGGTCAAAGAACTATCCAAATCATGCAAAATGACACAAAAATCCGGTGCGAAGGTGCCGGAAAAATGCTGAGAACTCACCCTTCGCACCGGGGCGGGAAACTCAGAACAACAGCAGGCCGTCCTGCTCGAAGGGCGGATGAACGCCGATATGCTCCACCTTGCTCTTATAGTTGTTGCCCAGCTGGTAGAAGCGCAGGCTGTCCAGCGCGGGATCGATGAGGGCCGTCAGCTCCGCCTTGAGAACGGCATACTGCGCGGCATCCAGCAGACACTCGAACACGGAGTTCTGCACCCGCTGGCCGTGGTCCACACAGCGCTTGGCGACTTTGCGCAGACGTTTGCGCCCGACAGGAGTTTCGGTGTTGACGTCGTAGGTGATAAGGACCAGCATACACATCCCTCACTTCCAGAAAAATGGCGGGTAAAGCTCCATATCGCCCCGCAGGGTGCGGGCCAGAAGCAGAGCCTGCACATAAGGCACGAGGCCCCACGGAAGCTTTTCGTTCAGGAACGGGTGGGTGATGGTCTCCTGTTTGCGGGTCTGCCACCCGCCCAGAAAGGCGCGGCGGCCCTCATCGGTGAGAAGGACAGCTCCGTTCTCCTGCTTCTGGAAATGCTTCGGCGTCATGATCTTCTGGTTGATGCAGGAGAGCACAAAACGGTCGGCGTAAACAGTGCGCAGCTCTTCCATGAGGTCGAGGGCGAGGCTCCTGCGCCCGGGCCGGGCGCGGTGGAGAAAGCCGACGTAGGGGTCGAGGCCCACACTCTGAAGAGCCGCCGTGCAGTCGGAGGCCAGAAGCGAATAAGCGAAGGAGAGCAGGGCATTGGTGTTGTCCAGAGGCGGGCGGCGGCTTCGGCCAGCGAAAGAAAAATCATCGTGCTGCTGCAGGATAAGTGAATCAAAGCAGTCGAAATACCGCTGTGCCGCCTCGCCCTCCAGGCCGCGAAGCTGGTCGAGGTCGTCGCACTGCTCGATGAGGGGCAGCGCTGCCGCCAGCTGGGCGCTGGTGCGCTTGAGCTGTTCCACCGGCACCCGCTGGGGGTGGTCGCGGGTGGCCCGTTCCAGCACCCAGCGGGCGTTATAGACTTTGCCCAGAATGAAATTGCGCGCATAGAGACAACTCTCTGCCTCGCTGTCTGAGATGCGGTACTGGGTCTGCCGCAGCAGGACGTTGCCCCGCTCTTCGCCTACAGCCCGGGCCAGAAAGCGTCCCTGCGGGCTGAAAAAGCTCAAATCGACCCCGAGGCGGGCGCATTTGCCCATCAGGGCAGGGCTTGCGCCGGGATAGCTGAAGCAGACGATGCCTTCCAGCCTGTGGAGCGGGACCCGGCCAATTTCAGCCTTGTTGCAGAGCAGGACGATGTTCTCCCCCTCGAGGGAAAGGTAGGTGTCCTTGTTGAGGACGTAGAGCGTGTTCAAAAACTTTCTCATGGCGCGGCCTCCTGCATCTCGTCCAGATGGGCGCGGAGATAGGCTTTCGGGTCGGCACGCTGATACAGCACGGGGAGGCAGAGCTCTTTGAGGGAGCAGGCGCTGCAGTGGGTGCCGGGCTTCGACTTGGGGGTATAGCCCCGGGCAAAATAGGCGTGCATCTCATCGGCCATCTTCTGGGTGGTCTGGCGCAGTTCTTCGGTCAGCGGCACGACCTCCCGCCGCCGCGTTTCCTCGTAGAAGAGCGCACCCTCCGGGATGATGCACACCAACATCTCTTCCAGCGCCATGGCCTGTGCGCAGAGCTGCAGCCGGTCGGCGTCGTCGGCCTTGGCACGGCCATGCTTGTACTCGACAGGCATGGGTTTCCAGAGCCCTTCCGCGTTTTGCAGGGGGATGCCCTCCGGGTCGGCCCGGAACTCGACGACGTCGCAGTTTCCGCTCAGGCCAAGCCGACGGCTGACCACCTGCATCCCTCGGGTGATGAGCAGGCCGCCGCGCCGTTCGGTCTGGTCTGCGTCATGGCAGCGGGCGTGGTCGAGCTGGCCTTCGACGGTGCGGCGGTTCTCCGCCCACTGCTGTTCCAGATGGATGAGCGCCCACTGGCGGCGGCAGAAGCAGAAGTGCTGGATGCCCGACAGGGGCAGCCAGTCGTCCGGGCCGGCCATCAGGACAGCCTCTCGCAGGTGACTCCTTCCGGCAGAGTGTCTGCCACCGTGACGGTGTAGTCGCAGTAGCTGCGGGCGGCGTCCACATCGGGCTTGCGCTGGACGGCGACGGAGTCGAAGAGCTTATAGGCCGGGGCATTGCCCAGCTCAGAATCGTGCTTGAACACGATGAGCTCCCGCACGGCCATCTTGCCGCGGGCGGCGCTGTGGTCGTTCTCGAACATATTCAGGATGGCAGTCCACAGAAGTTTCAAATCATCCTCGGAGAAGCCGGTGGTCTTCCGGGCGAGGTTGGCCGAGACATAGCCCTCGGCGCGGTAGAGGGCGTAAGGCACGATGTGCTTGCGGCCCATCTCAGTACCCTTCTTCTCGGCATCGGCCTCGGTAGTGATGGCCACGCGGGTGATGGTGACTTCCTGCGGGACGATGGGGTCCACCGAGCGGGCAAAGCTCAGCTGGACGGGGCCGCGCACCTGACCGCAGTTCAGCGCACCCTTGACGAAGGTGGTCATGACGGCACCGAAGGTGCGGATGTCGAAGTAGTTCTCACACATATAGTCCCGCAGCCTGGCATCGATGTCGGGGTCGGCCTTTTTGGCAGCTTTCAGGTCGGGATCGATGCCCAGAGTTTTGATGGCCTCGGCGTCGCTGCGGTTGAGGGGAACGCCGTCCTTGATGTAGATACGATAGCCTTTTTCGTCCTCTTTCAGGGTCTCGACATAGTTGCGGATCTTCCGCTTGAGGCAGACGTCGGTCACCAGACCGTAGCCCGTCTCGGGGTCGATGCGGGGCATGTTGCCTGCGTCGGGGTCGCCGTTGGGGTTGCCGTTCTCGACGTCGAACAGGATGACGAAATCATAGCGGTTCTTGATGGGCTCAGACATGGTTTATTCCTCCTCATTCTTTTTGGCGTAGCGTTTCTGGGTCTGGTGGTAGTAGCCGATCTCAAAGGCACCCTGCTCCGGCAGGCTGAGCCGCGCCGGGAAGCCTGTCTCGGGCAGCTGGGCCATCAGCTCGGTGAGCTGTTTGCTGAAATGCACCTCGTTGGGGGTGCTCATCTTCTGCAGATGCTTCTGAGCCAGCTTGACCAGCGTGGGGAAGGCCGTTGCCGGGGTGGCACAGGCCGAGTTGAAGTACCGGTCTTTGATGGTGGCGTTGATGCCGGGATTGGCGACGCTCTGGATCGTCTCCAGCACAGAGAAGAGACGCCCCAGAACATAGGGGACATTGCTGCTTTCGTTCAGGCTCACGGTAAATACCTCCTTGTTGAGCTCGGTGGGGTAGTTGCGGAGATAGTAGGCTTTCAGGATAGCGGCGCGGCCCCGGGTGACTTCCCGTTCGGCCCGGATGCGGAGGGTCACGCCGTTGAGCAGGGTGGCGGGGTACGGCCCGCCGGTGAGGATGGCCCGGAGCAGATCGCCCACCAGCTGGGGCGATGGATTTTTGTCCCGGGATCTCTGGTTGACCGTCTCCTGCGCCAGCGCCCAGACCGACAGGTTTTCCCGCTTGTCGAAGGCGGGGCGGGTGATGCTGAGCCGGTCGGCGTGGTCCTGCAGATTTTTGGCAAACTGTCCGAAACTGCTGTGCAGGAAGAACCGGACGGAGAGCCGGGCCGCGTTGGGCGAGATGCCCAGCACATAGAAGTTCTGGTTCGGGTCCAGCTTGTCGTCGAGGAAGGAGACAGGGCGTCCCTGAGAAAGGGCTTTCAGTGCGGCGGCAAGGTCGCTTTCCGAGACGCCGCGCGCCTCGGCACCGCCGCAGAAAAACATCAGCATGGCGTTTGAGTAGGCGGGAGCGGCGTTTTCGGCCCAGCAGACGATGGTGGTGTCGCCGATGCGCTGACAGCAGTTCCGGTCAGCCAGCAGCAGATTGAGGGCCGTGGTGTAGGCGAAGGCCGCATACTCGCTGACGGGGGCGTTGGCACCCTGCTCATGGCCATAGGAGCAGAAAGCGGGTGCGTTGAAGGAGACCAGCGCCGCACCGGCGGCCTGTGCGCCCATCACACCTTTGATGGCGGGGTGGATGCGGGCGATGCCGGCCTCTTTGCCGGTGATGAGGCAGCGGGCCGTCTCGGCGTCTGCATCAGAGGTGTCAAAGGCGGACTGCCAGGCGTCCCGGATGGCGTCATCTGTGGTGGCCAGCCAGTGGGCGCCGTCGGGGGATTCGTAGCCGAACACAAGGTTCGCGTTGTTGTTCAGGTCGGCCCACTGCTCTGCCAGCAGCGGGTGGGTGGGGGCTGTATCCGGCTCCCAGCTGTCAAAAAAGGCGAGGATGGCTTTGGAGGCAGGGGAGTCCACGCCGTCGAGCACCTTGTGGTGGAGAGCGGCGCAAGCCTCGAAGCACTGGCGGGAACGCTCGGGCTTGCCCTTTTCGTCTGCGCCCAGCAGATAGGACGTATTGTCGCACAAAAAGTTCGCGGCGACGCCGGAGGCGCGCTTGACCCGGTGGGGGACAGGAAGCTCACGGGGGGCGATGACGGTCTTTTTGCCCTTGGGGACTTCCTGCCGCAGGTCGTTGAGGGCGAGGAGCTGGCCGTCGGGGCCGAGGCGCAGTTCATAGCTGACCTTGAACTTGCTGTCCCAGCCGGGGGCCTCCACCTTGCCCTGAGCCAGAAGCTGCTCATAATAGGCGGTGAGTGCTTGGAGTATCATGTAAACACCTCCACGTCCCGGCATTCCATCACGCCGTCCACCAGTTTTGCGCGGAAGAACTGGCTGCGGATGTTGGCCGAATCAGAGTAATCGAGGCTGTGGAGCATGAAGCCGAGGTCCTGCGTGACCTTCAGCGCCGGAATGCTGCCGCCCGGCCACTCCCGGAAGTTGGCCGGGAACTCCCGGCACCCGAAACAGGGCTGGTGATAGCACTGACCTTTGCGCAGGCGTCGGCGCAGGATGTCCTGGAACTTGCCGGGATTGTCGCTGGGGGCGGCCTTGTCCGTCAAATCAAAGTGACACTCGATGACGTAGTGGACGTCCTGCAGGACCATCGCGGCCCGCTGCTGGATGTCCTCCGAGGTGTAGAGCACCGGCGGCGTGCCGCCTTTGGCCGCACTGAGGGCGGCGGAGGACAGCAGGGTGGACTTGACCTCGTTGCGCCGGATGTTGGTGAACCGGATGGGCCGCTGGGTGTATTCTTCCGTGGATGCCTCATTCTCGGGGTCAAGGCCGAAGGGCTTGAGCAGATAGATGCGGTCAACCGTATAACGCAGCCCGGGGTGCCAGTAGATGGCCTCCACAAGGCCCCGCGCAGCGGACGGGGTGATCATGTCGTAGCTCACACGCTCGGTCTTCATTTCCGGACGAGTGAAACAGGCATAGTCGCCCCATACCTCAATGAGCATGGACATCAGCATCGCCTCCTTTTCGGGTGAAGTTGAATTTTCAGACTAAGATGAATATCGGTCATTGAAATCACCTCTTTCTTTTAGAAGTAAAGGCCGATGCCCGTCTCCACATCCATGGCAAGGCCGGTCTTTTCGCTGTAGCAGCTGGTGTCGGTGAGGATGGCCGAGCCATCGGGCCGCAGTTCCAGCGCCCCGGCGGCGTCGAGCTTGTCGAACTGGTCCTTATAGCAGGAGACACTGTAAACGCCCAGCTTCCGCAGCAGCGTCCGGGTAACATGACCGCTGCGCAGCTGTTCACAGAGGGCCGCGCCCTCGCCGACGGGCAGATAGACGGTGCGGGCTGAGTTCTCGATGAGGCGGAATTCCTCCGCCACCTGTGCGAAGGGGAGCTGGCAGCCCCGGATGCCCCGGAGAAAGGCATCCAGAATGCCGTGCTTGTCCACGGCGTCGGGGCCGCGCAGGTCGGAAAGCTCGTTGAAGTAGAGCTGAATGGCCCGGGGCGTGTCCAGTGTGTCCTGATGCCGGGCGGTGTAGTCCAGCGCGCTGACGTTCTGCCTGAGCATCTGGGGCGTGGAACACTCGTCCAGCCGGAACCGGTAGACGATGCTTTCCTCTGCGTCCCGCCGCCCCTCGCGGTTGCAGCGCCCGGCAGTCTGTAAGAGCGAGTCAAGACCGCACTGCTCCCGGTAAGCGACGGGAAAATCCACGTCCACGCCCGCCTCGATGAGAGAGGTGGACACCACCCGGCAGGGCAGACCCTCTTTCAGTCGCTGGCGGATGTCGTCCAGCTGACGGCGGCGGTCGGCGGCGCAGAGCAGGGTGGTCAGGCAGTAGCTGCCCTCGGCGGGCAGAGCAGCGTAGAGCTGCTGGGCGGTCTTGCGGCGGTTGACCACGCAGAGCACCTGCGGGTGCCGGGCCAGCCGGGCGGCGAACTCCTCCTGCGGCAGGGTGCCGAGGTCTTGCAGTGTGGTGCGCCGGAGCACTTCGTAGAGGCGGGCCGCGTCGGGCGTGATCTCCTGCGGGTGGAGTTCCGGCGCAAAGCGCCGGAACAGCGGCTCAAGGGCAGGCTGGGTGGCCGTGCAGAGGACGGCCGTGGAGTGGTAATGCTGGATGAGCTGGGCGATGGCGCTGACGCAGGGGGCAAGGTAGTCGCCCGGGAGGGTCTGCGCCTCGTCGAAGATGATGACGCTGTCGGCGATGTTGTGGAGCTTGCGGCAGCGGCTGCTGCGGTTGGCGTAGAGCGACTCGAAGAACTGCACCGCCGTCGTCACCACGACGGGGGCGTCCCAGTTTTCGCTGGCCAGCATCTGACGGTACTGGGCGGGGGTCAGGTCGTCCTGCTCAACAGTCTTGTACTCGGCGTTGGAGAAGTCGGCCAGAACATTTTCTGCGCCCAGCAGGCCCGAGAAGACGGCGGCGGTCTGATCGATGATGGACATATAAGGAATGACATAGATGACCCGCTTCATCTTCTGGGCGGCGGCGTGCTCCAGCGCAAAGGCGAGGGAGGCGAAGGTCTTGCCGCCGCCGGTGGGTACGGTGAGGGTGTAGAGCCCCTGCGGGCCGTGAGCGCCTTTCTCGAGACAGGCGCGGAGGACGGTGTTGCGCTGGACGCTGACGGGCGAGGGAGACTCGGCCCTGAGATAGCGCTGCGCCTGTGTCGAGACGATGTCCCGCAGCGCGGCGATGTCCGTGCCGCTGCCCCGGGGTGCGGCCTTGCCGTCCATGAAGGTCTCGGTGTCGATGAAGTCGGCGTCCACGAGGCAGGAGTAGAGCATCCGGGTAAAGAACGCGAGGCTCAGCGGGTCGGCGCAGGCCCACGCGGGCGGCGTCGAGGCGGGGAGCGTTACTTCCTGCCAGCCGTCGTAGGGGGCTACCGGCTTCTTGCTCCGGCCAAACAGGGTGGCGTCGCCCGGGTCATCGGCGGGGCTCCCGCCGTCGGGCAGGCCGCTGTGGTGTCCGGCCACGGCAAAGGCGGTGTGGAGATGCTGGCGGACCCAGGCCTCCTGCGCTCCGGCGGTGGAGTGGTCCACCTTGGGGCCGCCTTTGAGCCGCAGCTGGAAGGCGTCGCTGTACTTGCCGACGTCGTGGAGCCACGCGGCAAATTCGGCCTCGCTCTGCGCCCCGAAGGGGGCTGCGAAGGAACCGGCCAGTCTGGCAGTGCCGGCGAGATGGTCGTAGACGGTCTGGGTGCGGGTGCCGTCCTCGCTGATGTGGGCAAGACGTGTGGAGTGCTCCATAAAATGACCTCCTGACTCTGGTTTGCAATAAGGATACGCTTTTCAAAAAGCGGCTGTCAACAAAACGCGCTTTTCGACGAAGAATTCTGGGACTTTGCACAAAAAGCAGACGGAAAAATCTGCAATGTGCCAAAGAAGAAAGAAACGAGTATTTTCTTGTTTTTATGATAATGCAAATAATGTCCAATAAACTGGACTTTTACTGATTTTTCGGGCAAAAATGAAAAGAGAACGGCGTTTGCTGTACTGCGGGAGGAAGACCGCCCGTCGGCAGAGAAAAAATGAAGATGTTGTGTACAACAACACCGCATTAAGATGGAATTAAGGCAGGGTTAAGAAAACTGCAAGAAAAGTGCTGAGTTATTCCATCTTGGAATGAACTTTCGGGAAAATCAAGGCGAATATCCCCCTTTTCATTTGCTGAAATCTGTTGTATTATGAATAACAGATATGGAATCTGAGCAAAATGCGCCTGGATGAAGCGCAAACAGGAATGATAAGAAAAATAAAGGGCAATAGGGGGAGAGCTACGATGGACGAAAAAGATTACGAGCTGCTGCACGCGCTGGACGAGACGCGCAACATCACCCACGCAGCGGACAAACTGTACATGACCCAGTCGGCACTTTCCAAGCGCATCAAGGCGCTGGAACAGGAGCTGGGGGTGGAGATCGTCCTGCGCTCACGGCAGGGCATCCGCTTCACGCCGGCCGGTGAACAGGTGCTGCTCCACAGCGCTGCCGCCGCCCGCGAGATGGAAAAGATGCGCCGCCAGCTGGCCTCCATCCAGGGCGAAGCCTGCGGCACCCTGCGGGCCGGCATCTCGGTGAACTTCTCCTACTACCGCCTGCCCGAGGTGCTGACGGAATACCATAAAGCCTACCCGAAGGTACGCCTCGACATCGCCACCGGCCACAGCCGGAACATCTATCAGCAGATGCTGGACTCTTCGCTGGACGTGGCGGTGCTGCGGGGCGAGTATCCGTGGGACGGCACCCAGTTCCTGCTCTCGCAGGAGAATATCTGCCTGATCTGCAGCGAGGAGAACAAGGACAGGCCCATCTCCGATTACCTTTATATCGACCACAGCAGCGACGCCACCATCAGCGCCCAGATGGCCCGCTGGCGCTATGAGAACGGCGTGACCAACGATGCGGGCAATTTTGTGGTAGATAACATCATGGTCTGCCGCGAGATGGTGGAGCGGGGCCTTGGCTGGGCGCTGATGCCGGAAGTGGCGCTGGATAACTTCAAGGGCTATGTCAAGCCCTGCACCTTCGAGAACGGCGAGCCCTTCGTCCGGCGCACCTATATTTTCTGCCAGAGAGACGCAGCCGCCCTGCCGCAGGTGAAGCTCTTTATGGACATGCTCAAAAAGCACCGCTGAGAGGAGAAAAACATGGAAACGACTGTTTCGCTGGTCCAGATGCTGGATGCACGGGAGCGCCGGGTGCAGCATCAGCAGGAGCTGCTGGCCCGGTACCACAAGCCTCTCATCTGCTTTACCATGAATATCTGCGGCCCGATAAAGGATTCGCCCCTCATCCGGCGAGGCTTTGCGCGGGGGCGTCAGCTGCTGCGCCAGCAGTTTCTGCGGGCAAAGCTGACGCCGCTGTATCAGGACGCCGTCCGGGAAGTGACCGGCTGCGAGGCATTCTATGTGCTGGACGCCGACCCGCTGACCATCAAGAAATTTACCACCGACATCGAGGACGCCACCCCGCTGGGGCGGCTGTTCGACATGGACGTTATCCGCCCGGACGGCCTCAAAGTGGACAGAGAAGAGCTAAACCTCGAAGGCCGCCGCTGTCTTATCTGCGGCGGGCCTGCTAAGGTGTGCAGCAGCCGCCGCATCCATACCGTGGCCGAACTGCAGGAAAAGACGACGGAGATCTTGACCGAGGCCCGGGACGCGCAGGACATCGCCGACGCGGCCCGTCTGGCCGTCCGCGCCCTGCTCTACGAAGTGACCACCACCCCGAAGCCCGGCCTTGTGGACCGGCGCAACAGCGGAAGCCACAGGGACATGGATGTGTTCACTTTCATGGACAGCGCCGCGGCGCTCTACCCCTATTTTGAAGCCTGCGCCCGGACGGGCCGCGAGACGGCGGAACAGCCCGCGCCCGAGACCTTCGCGGCCCTGCGGCCTCTGGGTCGTGAGGCCGAGGGCGAGATGCTGGACGCCACCGGCGGCGTCAACACCCACAAGGGCGCGGTCTTTTCGGTGGGCATCGTCTGCGCGGCGCTGGGACGCCTCGACCGCTCCCTCTGGGGCGACGCTGCCCGGGTGCTGGCGGAAGTATCTGCAATGACGGCGGGCCTGACCGAGAAGGATTTTGCAGGCGTCACTGCCGAGAACGCCGCCACCGTGGGCCAGAAGCTTTATATCCAGTACGGCATCACCGGTGTGCGCGGGCAGGTGGAAGCCGGACTTCCCGCAGTGCTGAATGTCGGTCTGCCGGTGCTGGAAGAGGGCCTTGCCAAGGGTTACGACTTCGACCGCGTCGGCGGAGGCGCACTGCTGGCCATCCTGGCCAACAGCACCGATACCAACATCATTGCCCGCTCGAGCCGGGAGCGTCAGCTGGCCCTCACCGAAGAGCTGAAAGCCCTTCTCGCCCAGACACCTTACCCGGATAAAGATGCCCTCGCGGCGCTGGATGACCGGTTCATTGCGGAAAATCTCTCGCCCGGCGGCAGTGCCGACCTGCTGGCGCTGACCTGGCTGCTCCATTTTGTTACTACTGAGAGGAATATCGATGAGTGAATATACAATTTCGCGGGTCTATCCGACCGATAAAACCGTTCTGGCCCAAATCGACACACTGCTGAGTCAGGAGGGCATCCGCCGCGACGGCAATCTGGACTACATCTGCGCCATGTTCGACGAGGAATACAACGTCATCGGCACCGGCAGCTGCTTCGGCAACACCCTGCGGTGCTTCGCCGTCAGCAGCGCCCATCAGGGCGAGGGTCTGCTGAACCAGATCATCACCCACCTCATCGAGGTGCAGTGTGCGCGGGGGAATATGCACCTGTTTCTCTACACCAAGGTGAAAAGCTCCAAGTTTTTCGGCGACCTCGGCTTCTACGAGATCGCCCAGGTGGAGGATACCCTTGTCTTCATGGAGAACCGCCGCGACGGTTTCGGGGCCTATCTGCGCGATCTGGAAAAGACCAGGACCGAGGGCAAAAGTGCGGCCCTCGTCATGAACGCGAACCCTTTTACCCTCGGTCATCAGTATCTTGTGGAAAAAGCCGCTGCCGCCTGCGACACGCTCCACCTGTTCGTGGTCAGTGAGGACGCCAGCCTCGTGCCTTTCGCCGTGCGCAGGAAGCTGGTGGAGGCGGGCGTGGCCCATCTGCCCAACGTCGTGCTCCACGACAGCGGCCCCTACATCATCTCGAATGCCACCTTCCCCAGTTACTTCCTGAAGGATGAGGCAGCTGTCATCGACGGCCACGCCCGGCTGGACCTCGCCGTCTTTACGAAAATCGCGGCGGCGCTGAACATCACCGCCCGCTATGTGGGCGAGGAGCCTGCCAGTCAGGTGACGGGGCTTTACAACCAGATCATGTGCGAGCAGCTGCCCAAAGCGGGCATCGAGTGTGTCGTTGTACCCCGCAAAGAAGCAAACGGCAAGGCCATCAGTGCTTCCACCGTCCGCCAGTGCCTGCAGAGCGGCGACTGGGATACCCTCGAGACGCTGCTGCCCAAGACCAGCCTCGACTATTTCCGCAGCCCGGAGGCAGAGCCGGTGCTGGCACGCATCCGCAATGCGGGCAATGTCGTGCATTACTGAGAAAAACTTCCTCTCTCTCTTTGTGGTCATGACAACGAAAAGCGCAAACCAAAAAAGCAGACGCTGCACAAAGCGTCTGCTTTTTTGGTATCATTCAGTTTGTGGTCTGGGCGGCGGACTGTATCATCTTCCAGACAGACTCGACGCTCTGGCGTATCTGAGCCAGCGTGGCGATGTCCTCGTCACTCATCCGGGAAGCCGGGGGAGAGAGCACCGTCTTGGCAGAAGTCACCGTGCCGGTGAGCTGGATGTGGACGTTGTGGTCCGGGACGGTCAGCAGCACATGGATGGGCGTGGTCTTCGAGAAGAGAGCGTCCGTCGAAAAGCCGAGCACGAGGGTCGAGCCGTCGGCTGCGGCGGGGAACTGATAGTAGCGGTAGCCGTCTCGCGCGGCGGAAGGAGAGACTTTTTTCAGCCCCTTGAGCGATAGGGTGAAGCCGGAAAGCTCCTGCAGCTCGACCTTGTTCGTCTCGACGCCCAGCACGGCGGCAGCCTGCGTCTGGGAGATGTAGTCTCCGAGGCTCCACTCGGGCAGAAGAACGCTTGCGAGGGAGAGTTTATCGGTGACAGCCTGACGCAGAACGGTGTAGAGCTGCCCGATGTCGAAGAGCGTCTCTTCCGAGTCGATATAGACCCGGGTGAAGGGAGACGTCTTGACGGAGTCGTCTTCGTTGAGCTGGTAGAAAGAGAGCTGCAGCTTTCCGGGCGCATACTGGCCGCTGACGCTTCCGCTGGAAGCGTTCACCCGCTCGAGGATGTTCAGCAGCGGCGGCTTATCCGGGCTGTTGGGCGCTATCTCATACCGGAAGGTGAAGGATGCACCGGTTTGCAGAGCCGAGATTTTGCTGTGCAGCTGGAAAAAGACCACGCCCACAGCGGCCACTACAGCCACCAGCACGACCGCTAAAGCAACAAACAGCGGATTGACACGTTTTTTTGGAGATGCCATCTGCAAGACCTCCTGTCATAGACTCTATAATTATAGCATACGAGCGGGCAGACGAAATGTCAAGCCGGAACTTGACGTTATCAGACGGTCAGCGTATACTGTCTGGTACGTCTTATATAAGTTAAAGGGAGGCAGAAATGAAAATAGCGATACTTGGCACCAGCGGCAGCGGGAAATCCACGCTGGCAAAGCGTCTGGGAGAGAGATACGGCCTGCCGGTGCTCCATATGGATACCGTGCATTTCCTGCCCGGCTGGGTGGAGCGGCCCTTCGCCGAGGAAGAAGCCATTGTCCGGCAGTTTCTCGACGAGAACGCAGGCGGCTGGGTCATCGATGGCAATTATAGCAAGACCTGCTATGCCCGGCGGCTGGAAGAAGCGGATAAAATCATCGTGCTCTGGTTTTCGCCGCTGGTCTGCCTTTGGCGGGCGGTACGGCGCTGGCAGCAGAACAAAGGCCGTGTGAGGGAGTCGTCTGCGCCCGGGTGCGAAGAGAAGATAGATGCCGAATTTGTCCGCTGGATCCTCCACGATGGGCGTACAAAGCAAAAGTGGGCGAAGATGGAGAGGATCGGGGAAAAGTACCCGGAGAACTATATATTGATCCGGAATCAGCGGGAGCTGGATGGGTTCTTGAAGAAACTTTGAACTGGTTGTCGCGCCGGTGGCGCGGGGGTAGAGCGCTTTTGCATTGGGGCTAAGTTCTCTTTTGCGTGCCAAAAGAGAACCAGAAATGGTTCTCGCGGCTGTGCGCGGGGCAGAGCGCTTTTTCATTAAGGCTGATTGTTCTCTTTTGATGTCAAAAGAGAACCAGAAAACCACCAGCGATTTCGACGC
>OBXZ01000646.1_pt1 | contig 28133 bp, 25 predicted proteins | sample 1538171 | NCBI WGS metagenome assembly OBXZ01 (sample SAMEA2580161, study PRJEB22360) | human gut metagenome | biome: human gut; feature: human-associated habitat; material: faeces | place: Denmark | collected 2008/2010
GACTTAACGGCCCTCGTTAAAAACCCGCCCCCCCGGCGGGTCCCGCCATTTGGGATACGGGAACACCTGCGCCATAACTCATGATTACCGTATCTTGTGCTGGCACAACCTCGGTATCGCTCACGATTTCGGCAGATTCCACCTCGCCGTCTACAACGCGCTGGCGGGTCAAAATCTCCCTCTGGCCTTCGCTGCCTTCTTGCATTATATACGTTTTACGTTTGTTGCGATTCAGCAGGCTGGTTTGTTCATATACAACCTGGGACGGAATACTTTCATAGGTGACACTGTCTACATATTCCACACGGTGGATTTCAACGGTTGTGCCCTCTGAAAGTGCGGTAGAAAGCGTGGGGGTTGCGTAGTCGTGCTCACCGAGCTCGGCTCCCACCTGCTCTATGGCATCTTCTGCAGTGCCAGAGGTCAGGTAAGCAGTACGCACCTCGCCATCTGCTTCTACATAAACGGGGAATGCACGCTGAATGGTTAAACTTGCTACATTGCCATTGTATGAGGTATAAAGTACATCGTCATGCTCGCCTGCTAAAATTCCCGAAAGCTCCATCAGGCGCTGGGGGTCTTCAGACGGGGTGAGCAACATTTTCCTACTGCCCTCTGAATCCGTAACCACCACAATATTGAGGGTCAGATACAGGGCAAGCAGGCTGCAGCAGAGCGCCGCTGTGCAAAGGGTTACCGCATAGGCCCTTGCGGGAATATGGCGTATACGCTCGCGCAGATAAATTTTCAGTCTGGTCATTCATTCACTCCTTAAAGTTGAAACCCGAGCGCTGTGCCAGTCAGCACCCTGGTGACGGGAAAATCGGCCCGTCGTAGTAAATCGGCCTCACCGAAAGGAACACCGGTGAAGCTTTTGCCACCATCTTTTTAGATGGATCTATGGCGCATCCGCGGTTAGATACCGCATTGACCTCAGTATTGGCGAATTATTTTTTTCGTAAACAACCGCCTCTCAACGAGGATACTGAAGATTTTATCAAAGTGGGACCCCCTTCGTCAAAGCGAAAAAACGCCCAAATTGCTGGTTGTGGTTCGCGAAACCGCCTTTCGCATAGATATACAGCCTTATATTCATCGTATCTTGCTTTTGCTCGTTCCAGTCGCCATTTTTCTCATTTTTCCAACATTATGTTGCATTATTATACTATATTCAAAGGGCTTTTTGTCACAAAAAAGCCTCTCCATCTCAAAGATGAAGAGGCTTTTCTTTTTTCTATTATTTACTCGGCAGATGCTGCGGAAGACCCCAAATTGGACTCTGCCGGAGCCTCTTCTACCCCCTCTGCCGGGGCAGAAGATACCTGCGACTGGGCCGAAGAAGCATCTCCAGTCGGGGCTGCATTCTCGCGAACCATGCTAATGGCAACTTCAAATGCACGAAGCAACTGCGGGTCGTCTTCAATCGTAAAGTCGTAGTAACCCAGCTCCTCCTCGGGGGTGAGAGCGCGCTCGTAATCGGGCGTTACACCGATGCCGTCAAAGCTCTCGCTTTTGCCGGGGACCATTTTGGCGACGGTAAGATCAATGCCGCTGCCATCGCTCATAACAAACAGGTTCTGCAAAGTGCCTTTGCCAGCGGTTTTTGCACCGACAATCTTTGCTTTGCCAAAATCGCGCAGAGAAACTGCAAACAATTCTGCGCCAGCCGCAGTCGAGCCGTTGGTCACTACGGTCATCGGCACGGTAATCTCGGTGGCATCGCTGGTGTAAAGCACTTTGGTCTCGCCGTTTTTATAAACGCCCGAAACAATGGTACCTGCCGGGCAAAGCTGGTCAATGCACTGTGCCGCATATTCCAGCTTGCCGCCGGTATTGCCACGCACATCAAATACAAGTGCATTGGCGCCTTGCGTCAGCATCTGGTTGATGGCGGTATCCATCTCTGCGGGGGTAGTTTTAGCAAAAGTAAGCACTTTCAAGTAGCCTGTGCTGCCAACCAGCTGATATTCTACCGTGGGAGAATCAAACACATTGCGCTGCACTTCCACAAGGTTTTCTTCTGCATTGCGCAGGTAAGTGATACGCACACTGGTGCCCGCTTCGCCCTTCAACTGAGCATTTACCGCATCGGTAGAAAGGGTTTTCAGGTCTTTGTCATCAAGCTTTGTAATAATGTCGCCTTTGGCAAGGCCAGCGCCCTGTGCGGGGCTGTCACGATACACTTTAACAATACGGAAGTAGCCGCTGGGATCTTTGACGACATCAGCGCCAATGCCCATCAGCTTACCGGCATAGGTGTCGTTCAGGGCCACCACCTGTTTTGCAGTGTAATACTTGCTGTTTTTGTCGCCAAGACCGGCAATATAACCGGTGCCGAGCATGTCCAGCAAAGTCTGGTCATTGATGGTGGTGTAATAGCTGTCGCGTGCAGTACGGTCGATTTCGGCCAATTTGCTGTACATTAGCTCTTTTTCTTTTACATCGCTGACGGTGCGGTCAAACAACTTCATCGAGGCGATCATCGTCACCGAAAAAGTGACAGTCATTGCCAGCAGCACGATAGTGACTACCATGCTTACGGAGATTTTTTTCTTCATAGTTTTGACGATTCCTTTCTGGGAATTGCAGCAAAATAGGGTACACTGGGCAGCGTCTGAATACGCAGTTCGCCCCGGGCCATCCCAGACGGCTGCCCAATGGCTGCCGCCCGCTGGTCGGGGCGTTCTGCGCAGTACAAGCACTGCTTTTCATTTTGTTTTAAGAAATCTCGCTAAGCAAAACTTCGCGTGTATTTCTATGATATATCATACACAACGAATGTGTCAATTTTATGGCACTTTTTTCGCTCAATTTATTTTTGCCAAACTTAGCCTTTCAAATACTGCATCGGGTCAACCTTTTGTCCGGCTGCACGAATTTCGAAGTGCAGATGCGGACCAGTGGAGTTACCGGTGCTGCCGACAGCACCTACAGGGGTGCCCTGCGCAACTGCCTGGCCGGGGGTGACATAAATGGCAGAAAGATGTCCGTAAAGGGTTTTGTACCCGCCGCCGTGGTCCACGATGACGTAGTAGCCGTAACCGGTAGAACCGTAGCGTACCGTCTGCACCGTGCCCGGCAAGCTGGAAACAACCGTCGCACCGAAGATTTGACCGCTTTTTGCAATATCAATACCGGTGTGGAAGTCAGGCTTGCCGTAAAGGGTACGCCAGCCATAGGGCGACGAAATGTTATAGAACCCGGGTACCGGCCAGCCAAAGCTGCCGCCGACAAATTCGCCACCGGAGCTCTGCCCCATTTCAGCCTCGGCCTGCGCACGGGCAGCATTATATTCTGCCAGTTTCGCAGCGTAAGCCTGTTCCTCGGCTTCTTGCTTCGCGTCGAGTTCGGTCAGCGAGCTGTTTGCCGCCTGAATGTTTGCAGCCAGCTCGTTCTTTTTGCTTTCCTGCTGGCTCAGCTGGGTCTCCAGCTCTGCAATGCGGTCCTGGATATACCGCTCATCTGCTTCCATCTGCGCGCGTTCTGCTGCCAGCTTTTTCAGCAATTCGGTATCCGAAACCGAAATGCGGGAAAGGGTGGTGGATGCAGTAAGCAGCTCTTCAAAGCTGTTTACGCCAAGCAAAGTGGAAAGTGCGCCGGAATTGTGCATAACGTACATGGCACGCAGACGCTGCTGGAACAGGTCGTCTGTTGCTTGAATATCGCGGCGTTTCTGGTCCAGCTCCAGCTGTTTTTGTGCAAGGGTTTCCTGCGCAGTCTGGATACCTTTTTCCAGTTCGCCAATCTGGCTTAGAATAATTTTATTCTGGCGCTGCAGCGAAGCTTTATTCGCTTCCTGCCGCTCGGTTTCATCTTTGATATTATTGAGGTTATCGCGGATGCCGTTCAACTCCTGCTGGAGCTTGTCCAACGTAGAGTTTGCGCGGGCGAGATACGGCATAGCAAGCGAGCCGATCATCAGCAGTGCCAAAAGTAGACAGATAAACCGAATGGTGCGTTTCTTCATCAAGGGGCTCCTCCTTAAACTTTAAGATACTTGCGAATGCTCAGACAGCTGCCAATACCGCCTAATACGATGCCAGCGCCTACAAACCCGCCCAGCAGGTACATCCAAACCGCATTGTACGGCAGGAACGTGAAGTAGATGCTCTGCAGCCAGCTGATACCGCTTGTGCTTGCAAGTTTGAGCACCCAGACGTACGCACCACTTACCACTCCAAATGCCAACACTGCCGAAATAGCACCAATCAAAGTGCCTTCAATCCAGAACGGCATTCGGATGAAGCTGTTGGTTGCGCCGACAAACTTCATAATATTAATCTCTTTGCGTCGTGCAAAGACCGTGAGACGGATGGTGTTGCTGATAACTACAACCGCAACGAGTGCCAGTACCGCAACAAGGCCCCAGCCCGCAACCATAACGGTTTGTTTGAGGGCAACCAGCGTAGATGCCAGCTCACTCGGCGAATCGACAAAATCAACACTGGTCACTTTAGAAAGCTGTGACACAGTGGTACTGATTTGCGTCAAATCGGTCACGGTGACGGCAAAGGAAGCATACAAGGGGTTGTTTTCGCCCTCATAGCCATCCAGTACGCCGGCATACGCGCCGCTGTCATAGCCAGAAATCCACTCTTTGGTCTGATTCAGCGCATCCTCTTTCGAGGTGTATTTGATTTCTGTGATATTAGGAATTTGCTTTACTTCTGCGTAAGCTGCCTGTGCCTGTTCTTCTGTGGCGTCCAGCTGCAGGTAAACGATGACTTTGTTTTGAGCACCGAGGTAATCGACAAAGCTTGCCACATTGGCAGAAAGTAGTGCCGCAATACCGGTGATGACGAGGCAGGCAGTCAACACGCCCACCGACGCTACCGACATCAGTCGGTTTTTAACAAGGTTATGTACACCTTGACGAGAAAGATATTTCAGTCCGGAAAGATTCATTTTGCCACCTCCATAGCATGCGAGGGAGATGACAGCGTATCGCCCTGGGTATCGGCAATGACCTGACCTTTATCAATATAAATGGTGCGCTTGTGGAAACGCGCCGCCAGATCCTGCTCATGCGTAACGACTACCACGGTAACGCCGACCTTGTTGATAGCCGTCAAAAGCTCCATAATTTCCACCGAAAGCTCAGGGTCGATATTGCCGGTGGGCTCGTCCGCAATAATAATCGGCGGAGAGTGCACAAGAGCACGTGCCAGCGAGATGCGCTGCTGCTCGCCGCCGGAAAGCTCTGGCGGGTAGCTGCGCGCCTTTTCCGCAAGGCCAACCAGACCAAGCACATAAGGTACTCTTTTGCGAATCTCTTTTTCAGGGGTGTTGGTAACCCGCATCGCAAAAGCCACGTTGTCGTATGCCGTCATGGTAGGAATCAGGCGGAAGTCCTGAAACACCACGCCGAGGCTGCGGCGCATGTACGGAATATCTCGATTTTTAATAGCAGACAAATCGTAATCGTTAACGATAACACTGCCCTCAGTAGCTTCTTCTTCATGCAGGATCAGTTTTAAAAACGTACTTTTACCTGCACCGGAATGGCCGAGTACAAAGACGAACTCGCCTTTGTCAATTTTAAGGCTTACATCGTGCAAGGCGATATTGCCGCCCGGATAAACCTTTTTCACATTTTTAAATTCGATCATGAGTGACTCCTTTGGAATAGGACAGGTGCCGCCTTGTTATGGTACACCGGTGCAGCGCAAATGCGCTGCCGCCCTATTGATTGCAGCAACTGCCCTGGTGCCCCGGATGGGCACAGCGCCGTTTAAAAAAAGAAACCATCCCACAAGGGTAACGTTTTACCCGCTGGACGGTTTTCTTTTTTCATCGGCTTTCAGTGACAAATGTCGCCGCAAACAATGTACCATTTTTCATCTACATTTGTCAATGTAAATGATTTCCACCGGCGCAAAATTAGTATTTGGCCGGGTTGGAGTTCAGGTACTTTTTGACCATAAGCGCAACTTTAAAGACGATAGCGTCATCAAATTCACGCAGGTCCAGACCGGTGAGTTTTTTAATTTTTTCAAGACGGTAAACCAGTGTGTTGCGGTGCACAAACAGTCCGCGTGAGGTTTCCGACACGTTGAGGTTATTTTCAAAGAAACGCTGGATGGTGAACAGAGTCTCCGAATCCAGGCTTTCAATGCTGCCCTGTTTAAACACCTCTTTCAAGAACATCTCGCAGAGGGTGGTAGGCAGCTGATAGATCAAACGGGCAATGCCAAGGTTATCATAGCTGATAATGGTCTGCTCGGTATCAAACACTTTGCCAACTTCCAGAGCAATCTGTGCTTCTTTAAAGCTGGTGGCAAGGTCTTTTACATTGGCAATGGGGGTGCCAATGCCAATGACACTTTTAATATAATGCTCGCCATTGAGGGTGTCCACAATAGAGGCAGCCAGCTTATAGATATCTTTGGGATCGATGCCGCGCTTAATTTCTTTTACCAGCACAGTGTCGTTTTCGCTGATGTTGAAAACAAAATCTTTCTGCTTGTCCGGGAAAAGCGTCGAAACAACGTCGTAAGACGAGATATCGGTGCCGCTGGTTACGCGAATGAGCAGAACCACACGAGAAACCTCGGTAGAGAAGTGCAGCTCGCGTGCTTTTGCATAGATGTCGCCGGGCAGGATATTATCCAGCACGACGTTTTTGATGAAATTCGCTTTGTCGAACTTTTCATCATGATATTGTTTAATGTTTTGCAGTGCAATTGTAAGAATTGCCGCATAACGTGCCGCTACGTCATCGGTACCCTCTACAAATACTGCATAGTCGTTGCGTCGGTTGGAGCTGAACATATGGTAAGTGTAGCCGTCCCGCACGAATACATCGCCGGTAGAAAGACGGTCGGTCGCAATACCATCGCGCACCTCACCGATCTTGCTCAGTTCACTGCAAGAAATGATGGCACCAGTTTCGTCCACCACACCGATGATACGGTCAATCGCGTCTTTCATCTGGTAAATTACGCCTTGAAAAACTCTATTTGCCATAATGATTCGTTCCCCTTCTAAAGCAGCAATGCTGCTCTCTGTGATTTTCACCAATTCGCTTTGTTTACGATATCTATTTTACACAACAAATTCGGCTTTTGCAATAGGATTTTACAAAATAACCGTCATTTTCCTGTGCATTTTGATAAAGTGAGTTGGATTGTTTCATTTTTTGTTGATTTTCTGCGAAAAAGTGAGAAGATGCCCTTTATTTTCCAGCTGTGGCAGACCGCAAAACTTCCACTTCTTGGGCGGTTAATTCGCGAAATTGTCCCGGCAAAAGGCTCTCATCGAGCCGCACCTCCCCTATTGCACTGCGGTGCAATTCGTTTACGCCGGCATCAAAAACACCAAACATGCGCTTAATCTGGTGGTATACTCCTTGGCGGAGCACTACACGGGCACTGTTTGGCTCGCCTTCTACCGCAAAAAGCCCTGCCGGCATCATCTTTTCTCCATCTGCCAGCGTCACGCCCTCTGCAAAACCATCTATCATCTGCTGGGTCAGCGGGGTATCCAGCTCTACAAAATACTCTTTGGACACATGGCGGCGCGGGGCCAAGATTTGATGGGCAAAAGTACCATCATCGGTCAGCAGCACAAATCCGGTAGAGGTTTTATCCAGCCGCCCTGCGGGAAAAAGCTCCCGCCGCGGATAAGTGCCCTGCACCAAATCGACCACTGTTTCGTCGCGTCCGTCACGGCTGGCAGAAACCACGCCTTTTGGCTTGTACAGCATCAGGTACACATTGGCCTGATGAGAAAGCGCGGCACCCCCGCAGCACAGTTCCACTGTGGTGGGGTCAACTTTCCGGTCAATGGCGCGGCAGATTTCACCGTCCAGCTGTACCTGCCCTTTCAAGATTAGTTTGCGCGCCTCAGTCCGGGCCACCCCTGCCGCTTCTGCGCCCAGCTTATCCAGGCGAAGTGTAGCCATTTTGTTCCTCATTTCTCTTTTCTCGGCAAATCACCGAAGCATTCCTTATAGATATACCACATTTCACACAAAAAGCAAAGAGCGCCCCACGGGAGCACGCAGTCTCTCCGGTGGGGCGCTGTAAAACAGAACGATTATTCGGTAGGCAGGGCGCCGGCCTGCTGTGCCGCCGCTTCGATGGCTGCTGCCGCTGCTGCGATTTGCTCTTCACTGAGCCCCGCTGCGGCGCCTGCTGCCGTGATATCCGCGAGCTGATCCGGGGAAAGCTCTACGGCTGCGGTATCCTGCGGCACTGCCGCAGTTTCAGCAGTCTGCTGCGCGGCCTCCGCATCGGTCATCGTCTGGGTGGTGGGTGCCGAGGTTGCATCGGGTGCGGCCGCAAGCTGCAATGCGCTTACTTCGCCGGAGGGGCGCTGAATGATGTAGCCACCGACGACTTTTTTGCTCTTTACAATTAAAATTGCAGAAGCAGTCTGCCCGTCAGCGCTGCGGTTCGGAGCAAGGAACTCCCATTTTTCCACTGTTTTGCCCTTGCACTTTGAAAGGTCGAGTCCGCTTTGCTTCATTACTTCATTAAATGCAGTAAAGCTGGCGTCCCAAATTTTCGGTACCTTTACTTTATCCACCTTTGCAGAAGCAAGGTCGGCTTCCACACCGTAAGACAAAAGGAATGTGACCATGTCGTCGGTGTTTTTCACTTTGTAATTTTTCTTTTCCGTCGTTGCCTGCTGTGGCGTTGCAGACGTTTCTTTAGCATCACGATTCATAGCGCCTGTCATCGTGAACGCTGATACTACGATCAGCGCGGCACAGCCCAGCGCGACCGCCGCTTTTTTAAGTCCGTTTTTGTTCATGGTAAAAACAAACATACCGGGGCCTCCTACACAGAATTTTTTATTGGGTGCGCGCGGGCTGCCGCGCCCGCCGAAACCTTACAGTTTGTATCACTCTATGCGCGGAGGGGCAATTTTAAAACAAAAACAAACCGGTGCTTCAAAAGAAGCACCGGTTCTTGCTGTTTTTGCAATGTTTGCGCGTGTTACATCTCTTTGCAGGCTACCAGCGCCACACCGCTGCCCGCAATATTTTCTAAAATTACATCGCCGGTGTGTACCGGGCTGTGCACAATTCTGCTGTTCGCCTCTTCCATTGCTTTAAAAAGCAGCTCTTTGGGAATCGGCCCTGCGGTTTTCACCGGCAGTCGGCTGCCGGTCTGGCCTTCCAGACGCACGGTGGTCGTCAGCACCCGCATCGGGTGAAACAGTTCGTTTTTGCCATACTCGGCACCCTTTTCGCAGCTGTTGCCGGTAACGGCACCCGTTTGTGTATCGACAGAAAGGTGGCAGCCGCGCGGACAGGTAATGCAAATCATATTTTTCTGTGCCATAGTTATCCTTCCTTTCGCACTCAAAATTCTTCTGCCGGCTCGGCAGTAACCGTAATCGTTCCGTTTGCTTTTTCGAGCAGCACACGTGGGATAGTAACTGTCGCCATCTCACCGGGTGCCATATGTTCGCGGCGGAAAGTCGCGAGCGTTTCCGCACCGCTGCAGACCGTAACAATTGCCTTTGGCATTACCTGGTTAACCCGGAAGAACAGTTTTGCACTCTGCTGAACATTGGCAAGGCGCAGCTTCTGCGGCACCGTATAGGTCACATGGCCTGCCGTTTTCACCTCAAGGTCAGCTTTGCCAGCGGTATGGTTACCTGCAAGGTAGGCGGCGGCACTGCGGCCTGCGGCCTGGCTTTCGGCTGTTACAAAGTCGACCAGGTCATGCACGTGCACCACATTGCCGCAAGCAAAAATGCCCTCGGCCGAGGTTTCCATATTTTCGTACACCACCAGGCCGTTTGTGCGGCGGTCCAGCTCAAGCCCTGCATTTTTAGAAAGCTCGTTTTCCGGAATCAGCCCCACCGAAAGTAGAACGGTGTCACAGTCAAACTCCATCTCGGTACCGGGCATCGGCATACGGTTTTCGTCTACCTGTGCTACCCGCACCTTCGAAACGCGGCCATCTCCGCCTTCAATATCGGTAATCGTGTGAGCAAGATACAGTGGAATATCAAAATCTTCGAGACACTGCACAATATTGCGGTTCAGGCCATTAGAGTAAGGCATCAGCTCGACCACTGCAAGCACCTTTGCGCCCTCCAGCGTCATACGGCGCGCCATAATCAGCCCGATGTCGCCGGAGCCAAGAATAACGACGCGCTTACCGACAAGGTAGCCCTCGATATTGAGGTAGCGCTGTGCCGCGCCTGCGGTCAGCACACCTGCTGGCCGGTCACCGGGAATCCCAATGGCTCCGCGGGTACGCTCGCGGCAGCCCATCGTAAGAATGATGGATTTTGCACGCAGCACGAGGTAGCCGTCAAAGGTATTGACGGCATGGATTTCTTTGTCCGGCGTAATATTGAGCACCATTGTGTCGGTTTTCACCTTCACATCGGTGGAGTAAAGCATTTTGACAAACCGCCCTGCATACTCTGGGCCGGTCAGCTCTTCTTTAAAATAGGTAAGGCCAAAACCATTGTGGATGCACTGGTTTAAAATGCCGCCCAGCTCTTTATCACGCTCGAGGATTAGGATATCCCGCACGCCTTTTTCCCACGCTTCGCAGGCTGCGGCAAGCCCTGCGGGGCCGCCGCCTACGACTATCAGCTCATGGTATTCTGTCATTGTGCGTCCTCTCCTTTCGTTTTGCAAAGTAAAATCCGGCTGCCTGCTTTGTCCTGCAGCACCTCAGTTTGAGGCACACCCAGCTCGCGAGCGATAATCTCCTGAACACGCGGTCCGCAGAAGCCTCCCTGGCAGCGACCCATGCCTGCATTGCAACGGCGCTTTACGCCATCTACCGATACCGGCGGAATAGGACTGTGCAGCGCTGCAATAATTTCGCCTTCAGTGATGGTCTCACAGCGGCAAATTACTCTGCCATAAGCCGGGCTTTTTTCCACAAGTTTTGCCTTTTCATCACTGGAAAGCTCTTTAAAGCGTATTTCGCGGCGCTCGAAAACGTAATTTTCTTTTTCTTTTAAGGTAAGGCCTGCTTTTCCAAGCAGCTCTACCGCCTGCAGCGCAATCGCCGGAGCGGAAGAAAGCCCGGGCGACTTAATGCCTCCAAGGTCAATAAACCCAGGAGCACCCTCGGCTTCAGCAATGACAAAGTCAGGCTGGTCTGTGACGGCGCGCACACCCGCAAAATTGCGAATGGAATCGCGGTAGTTGATCTCCGGCACGCTTTTTGCTGCCTGACGGCGAACAAAAGCAAGGCCGTTTGCGGTGACTGCAACATCATCGCCCTCTGTAACCGGCTCGGCATTGGGGCCGACAATAAGGTTACCGTGCACTGTGGGGGAAACAAGCACACCTTTGCCATCTTTATTTGGGCACTGGAACACCACGTGGTCGACCAACGCGCCCTGGCTTTTATCCATTAAGTAATACTCGCCGCGGCTTGGGTGGGTGGTGAAAGCATGCGGCGCGATCATATCGTGCACTTTATCCGCAAATACACCGGCAGCATTCACTACCATGCGGCTTTCTACCGCACCTTGTGGTGTGTGCAGCCGATAGCCGCCTTCGATTTTTTCTATTGAGGTAACGGGAGCGCTGCGTTTTAACTGGGCACCGTTTTTCACTGCGGTCTCTGCCAGCGCAAGACAAAAATCCCATGGGGAGATAACGGCCGCAGAGGGAGCAAGCAATGCGCCCTTTACTTCATGCGAAAGATTCGGCTCCATTGCCAGCAACTCTTCTGCCGAAAGCAATTTCAGCTCCGGCACGCCATTGGCAACACCCCGGCGGTATAGCTCTTCAATCATTGCAAGGTCCGCCTCATCAAAAGCCAGCACCAGGCTGCCAATCTCTTTGCAGGGCACATCCAGCTGTTTTGCCCATTCTTTGCAAAGGCGGTTACCCTCCACATTCAGCCGGGCCATCTGGGTTTCCGGTTCGGGGTCGTAGCCTGCGTGAATGATTGCGCTGTTTGCCTTGGTTGTGCCGGTGGCAACATCGTTTTGCGCCTCCAGCACCATAACCGAAAGGTCGTACTTTGCAAGCATAGCCGCTGTTGCTGCGCCAATCACGCCGCAGCCGATGACAGTGACATCTACCATAAGGTGATCCTTCCTTTCTATCCTCTTCCAATTTCGCTGTTAAGCATATTGCCGTAAAAACAAAAAAGAGCCAAACCGAAACAGGCCCAACATGGGGCGCATTTCGCTTTGACTCTTCTCTCTTGTAAAGCTTAGCTTGATTATAGCACGAAGCCAGCCACTGTGCAAGCGGCAAATTCACACTTTGTGTACGTGCCTTTTTTGCTGCCGAAAAGCTGGATAAATTTTGCTGATTTGCCTATTTTATCTGCTGGGCGAGATAGTTAAAAGCCAAGCAACCCAATCACAAGCCCTGCGGCGAGCGAGGCCAAATACAGAATCGCAAGAATGGCAAGGCTCTTTTTTTTGCTTTTGTTGGTTTTAAACAGTACCACCAGGCCGATGCCCGCAGCGCTGCAAAGCCCTGCCGTAAGCGAAGCAAAGGTAATGGACCCTGCCAGATAAAGCTGAGCCAGCAATACACTGGCGGCACAGTTGGGAATGAGACCGACCAATGCAGCAAGGGCGGGCTGCCAAAACTGCGAGGAGGTAATCCACTGGCTGAGCAAATCACTGCCGAAGTATTCCATGCCTGCATGAATCAACAGCGAGAACAGCAAAATCCAAAAAAGCAACTGGGCGGTATGCAGCAGAGCTGCTTTGAAGACGCTTTCTTCGCCTTCCTCATGGGTGCAGGGGCATTCGATTGGCTCTTTTTCACGCATCAGTCCGCTGTGCACCAAACGGCCGCGCAGCAGGTAGTCTACCACAAAGCCGACGATGAGAGCGACACAGAATTTGATAATGAGCAGCTTACCCAAAAGCGGCAATGCCGAAGGATTCGAAAGAAAGATGAGCACCGCTTCATCTGATGTGGCAATAAATACGGCAAGCAAAGTGCCAAGCGAAATCACATGCCCCGAGTAAAGGTCTGCCGCCATTGCAGAAAACCCGCATTGTGGCACCAGGCCAAGGCCTGCACCGACTGCAAACCCTACGCTGCCGCCGCGCGAGAGCAGCCGCACCAAACGGCCGTCCGCCCGGTGCTCAGCATATTCTACCAGCAAACATGCCACAAACAAGAAGGGCAGCATTTTTGCTGTATCAATTAAAGTATCCTGGATAAGCTCAATCAAAAGAGAATCCTCCGTTAAAAAAATTACAGTATTATTGTACCCTAACTTGGTCGAATTGCAAGTTTTTTATAGAATACAGCCCTACAAGCGGCAAAAAGCGCCCGTTTTACAACGGGCGCTGAATGTTTTTGCTTTTTCTTTTGCAAACGTTAACCGTGAGGCAGCGAAATACCGCAAAACGCAGAACCTGTTGTGCAGCAGTGCGATGCTTTCAAAAACGCTTAGTAGGGTTTTACGCGCAGCTCAAAGTAGCTTTCGGGGTGTGCGCAAACCGGGCATTTTTTGGGTGCATTTTTGCCGATGTGGATATGTCCGCAGTTGGTGCAGATCCAAACCTGCTCCTCTTCGCGAGCAAAGATTTTGCCCTCAGCAAGCAGTTTAGAGAGTGCACGATAGCGCTCTTCGTGCTCTTTCTCGATTTTGCCAACTGCTTCAAACAGGTAAGCAAGATGGTCAAAGCCCTCTTCTTTTGCGTCTTTAGCAAAGCCGGCATACATGTCGGTCCACTCGTAGTTTTCGCCGTTTGCTGCGTCCAGCAGGTTGGTTGCGGTATCGGGAATCTCGTCGCCGTGCAGTGCTTTGAACCACAGCTCAGCATGCTCTTTCTCGTTGCCGGCAGTTTCGGTGAAAATGTCGGAGATTACTTTGTAGCCTTCGCTTTTTGCTTTAGAAGCATAAAACGTATATTTGTTGCGAGCCTGGCTCTCACCTGCAAATGCAGCCATCAAGTTTGCTTCGGTTTTTGTTCCTTTTAAATTCGCCATAATAAATACCTCCAATATTTTTTATGTTAAAGATGTCACTCACCTTTAAGACGTTATTATTTGCAGTGCTTGCACCAACCAATAAAAAGCAGGTTATGTGCTTCAATGGTGCACTCACTGTTTTGTGCAGCTTTCTCGTTCAGCTCCCGCTGGTACTCCATCGGTAAATCCATTACCTTGTTGCAACCCAGGCAGCGCAGGTGGTAATGCTCTTCTACCGTGTCATCAAAACGGTCCGCCTCACAAGGCATTGCAATTTTTTGCAGCAGCCCATCTTCTACCAAAGAGTTAAGATTGCGGTAGACCGTGGCCTTGCTGATAGTAGGATGCTCAGCGGAAACACAGTCATACACCTGCTCTGCAGAGGGGTGGCTATGCAGCTTTCGGACAGTTTCTAACACCAACTTTTTTTGTATGGTATTACGCTTCTCCATCTGAGCCTCCTTATTGATAAGAGTTATTAATTAATATTATATCCACTTTTTTTCCAAAATTCAAGAGGTTTTCTAAAAATTTTTTCAAACTATAATATTTTATCCCTTTTTGCAAAAAACACCCCGGCCAAAAGCACGGGGTGTTTCGCTATTTTGTTTTTAGTCCAGGTCGTTGCCTCGGGTAAAGCTATGGTCAACGGTTACAACCGCAAAATGGGTCGGGTCATTTTCGTGGATACAACGGAAAACTTCTTCTTTGAGTGCGGTTTCCCCCATTTTAAAATTACTGGGGCAAAGTATATCAAAAATAAGGTTGGTGTGCTGCGGGCCATTTACCATACGGAAATCATGGATGGAAAGCTCCGCAGAAATTCCTTTAATCAATTGCAGGACAATTGCTCGGTGGTCTGCTACCTCCGTGTCGTTTACATTAATAGGGTCAAAATGCAGTGTCAGCTGCACACCCGTGTCTCGTAAAACGGCACGCTCAATGTCATCAATAATGTCGTGGCTTACCATAACATCTGCGTCGGCGCTCATCTCTACATGGGCACTTGCAAAGCGACGGCCGGGGCCGTAATCGTGCACCAGCAGGTCATGCATGCCCAAAACGCCCTCATAGCTCATGATTTTATGGTGCAGCGTATGCACAAGCTCTTCGTCCGGCGCTTCGCCCAGCAGCGGGTCCACGGTGTCTTTTACAATGCCAATACCGCTCCATAAAATAAAGGCAGCCACTGCAAGGCCCATCCAGCCATCGAGCTTTAACCCTGTCAGCTTTTCTGCAATGGTTGCTATCAACACAGCACCGGTCGCTACTACGTCATTGCGGCTGTCCGCGGCAGTTGCCTCCAGGCTGGCGGAGCAAATACGCTTACCGATAGAACGATTGAATGTCGCCATCCAACATTTCAGCAAAATGGAAGCCACCAGCACAGCAACCGAAAGCAAGCTAAAGGTTACCGCTTCGGGATGCAGGATTTTGTCCACACTGGTTTTAATAAGTTCAACGCCGATGACGATAATCATCACCGCAACCGTAAGCCCAGAAAGATATTCGATGCGAGCATGCCCAAACGGGTGGTCTTCGTCTGCCGGCTTTGCGGCCAGCTTAAAGCCCAGCAGCGTTACAATACTGCTCGAAGCATCCGAAAGGTTGTTCACAGCATCTGCAGCAATGGCAACACTACCAAACAACATGCCTGCCGCAAATTTACCGGCGCAAAGCAGTAGGTTGCAAAAAATCCCCACAAAGCCTGCCAATGTACCATACTGTTGCCGCACTTTTGGGTCGGCAGTTTCTGCCGGCGTTTTTATAAATGTGCGAACCAATAACTCTGTCATTTGATCACCCTGTTTTTCTCATAATTCTTTTCATTATAATCATACTTGCCGCGCTCTGCAACTGTTTTCTCGTGTTTTTTTATGATATAATTACCCCAATAGAGTGCAAAAGTGCATTCCACCCTACAAACTCGGTTGCGCCCGCGCATTAGAAACTTTGAAAACACTTTCAGAAAGGACCAATGGTATGGAACAAACCACTAAAGTTATTGCGCTGCTCATTGATGCAGAAAATGTTTCACCCAAATATATCAAAGCCATTATCAAAGAGGTTGCCATTTATGGTACCCCTGCTTACAAGCGCATTTACGGAGATTGGACAAGCGCGGATATGAGCGCGTGGAAAAAGGTACTGCTGGAGTACAACCTTACGCCGATTCAGCAGTTTAGCTACACGCAGGGCAAAAACGCCTCTGACAGTGCTATGATCATTGACGCAATGGACATTCTTTACGCAAAGAACGTAGATGGCTTCTGCATCGTGTCTTCTGACAGCGATTTCACCAAACTGGCAGCGCGTCTGCGCGAAAGCCGCATGTTGGTGATTGGCATGGGCGAAACCAAAACGCCAATGGCCTTTAAAGCCGCTTGCGATACCTTTAAATATCTGGAAGTGTTGATGGGCAAAGAAGAGCCTGCGCCGGTCGACAACACAGAACCCGAAAAGAAGCAGCCCGCAAAGCCCATCGCCAAAGAAAAACGACCCAAAGCCACTCACCCCCGCGAGAAAAAAGAAGCAGAACCGGCCGAGGTAATGACCGACGACGAGCTGGAAGGCTCTATCGTTCCCCTTTCAGACATCGTGGCTTCGATTCGCAACATTATCGAATATGACAGCGACGAGGATGGCTATATGCTGCTTTCACAAGTCGGCATTACCCTCAGCCGCCTGTATGCCGAGTTCGACTCCCGCAACTATGGGTATTCGCGGCTGCATAAATTAGTAGACGCAACGGGCCAGTTTGAAACAAAATACGAGCAGCTCGAGCGCGGCGGGCGCAATTTGCTGATTCGCAATAAACAATAAGCCCTTCTACCTTATATAGGGCGTAAAGACAGATATGATAAAAGCGGTTGCCGGTAAAATGCCTGGCAGCCGCTTTTCTTTGATTTTGTTTTTGTTCGCCTTTAGCTACAAAGGCGCCATACCTATTTTAAAAGAAGGCACCGATTAGCTTTTCGGCTCTTCTTTTTTGCGTGCGGCATCTTTCAGCGGGGTTTTGTTTCCCTGCTCGTCCACTACAATGGTATTTTCCAGCTGGCTTACCACATTGCGGCGAATGTCTGCAAGATATTCCTGGCGCAGCGCAGCCTGTTCTGCTTTTTCAGGCTCGGTAAGTCCCTCTTCGCGGGACTTTTTCGCCAAAGCATTGATCCGCGCGATTTTTTCGCTCGTCATAAAGCACCGTCCTTTTTGTCTATTTTAAGGGTAGTATATCACGATTCTTTACATTTGCACAATTCCTTTACGCATTCGTTGCAAATGCGCTAAATAATTATCAAGGTTTATTCACATTTGAAAGCTATACTAAAAGCACGATAAACGAAGGAGGCGAAACAAGAAAGATTAGCCTGGACTTCCGCACCAAGACGTTGATGCTGTTATATAGATGCGAAAGAGAAGCGTATGCTTCAAAACAAATTACTGCCAGTCCCCGGCAAGAAGGACGCTTTTTGCCGGGTGCGGCAGACAAACCATCCTTCACGCGGCTGCAAGCCCTCACACCCTTACATGCCAGCGTGGTTTATAGATAGATTGAAACTAATTACAAAATAATTACAATTGTTAACACTTTGTTAACAATTAATTGTAACTATTCTGTTATAATTCAATCGTAGCAAGTGACAATAACTTTTTCTCCTTTTCCTCTTTTTCTCTCAAAAGGGCCGCCGTTTTCGGCGGCTTCTTTGTTTTGTCCGGCTTTTCTATTTTAGAGTGGACTCGGCGCATTCCGCCTCGTTTTCTTCACTCCAAATTGATTGTAGGTGTACAAATGAAGCTAAGAGCATACAGGCCAGACGACTGCCTTACACTGGCAGAGCTTTTTCATCGTACCGTCCACACAGTAAATGCGAAAGACTACACAGCGCAGCAACTGGCAGTCTGGGCTACCTTCCAGATGGATTTGGAGGCATGGAACCAATCCTTTTTAGAACATACCACAGTAATCGTCGAAGCAAATGGCACTGTGTTAGGCTTTGGAGATATGGACAATACCGGATATTGGGACAGGCTATACGTCCATCGCGACTTTCAAAATAAAGGCGTTGCCACAGCAATTCTCGCGGCACTTGAGCAAAAGGCATTGCTTGCGGAGATTTGCCACTTTGTGACTTATGCTTCCATTACCGCAAAACCTTTTTTTGAAAGCCGTGGCTATTTCGTGATAGAAGAAAACATTGTGATTCGTAGCGGCATCCCGCTGATAAATTACCGGATGGAAAAGACTTGCACCCCACACCCCGACAACCCATTTGTAAACCAGCCCTGATAGTGCTGGTTTTATATTGGCATTAAAAGTAAAAAGCTCCGGAACCATTCTACTGAATCGGTACCGGAGCTTTTTTATTTTATCGAGTTATTTGGTGTCACATCTTTTATTCGCGGCTTACATCAGCGGTGCGAAAATACGCAAAATGCTAAGTCCCAAACGGCGAATCCCTTTCACCTTCTGGCAATCATCAACAGGCACTTCCTGCGAACGTGCCAGTGTTGTCAAAAAATCCTGCTTAATCTCTACCACAGCCGGGGTCTTATACATCCAGGCCGCACATTCATAATGCAGGTATAGGCTGCGGAAGTCCAGATTAATGGTACCCACAATGGCATATTCATCATCCGCAACAAAGGACTTGGCGTGGATGAAGCCCGGGGTGTATTCGTAAATCCGCACACCAGCGGTCAGCAGCACCTCATAGTGCGAGCGAGTCAGGCTATGAACAAATTTTTTATCGGCAATGTGAGGGGTGATAATGCGCACATCGATGCCGCTTTTGGCTGCGGTCGAAAGCGCCGTAATCATTTCGTTGTCTATAATCAGGTATGGTGTTGTGATATACACATATTCTTTGGCACGGCTGATCATATTCATATAAACATTTTCGCCAACTGCGTCATTGTCCAGCGGCGAGTCATTGAACGGCTGCACGTAGCCGGGGGCATCCACCGAGATTGTTGGAGCGTATTCGTCGAACTCGTCCTGCTCGTGGCGAACATAGTCCCAAAGCGCCAAAAACATAACGGTGAGGCTCCATACCGCATCGCCGCGGAGCATAATGGCGGTGTCTTTCCAATGGCCATGCTTTTCGATGGCGTTAATATATTCATCGGCCAGGTTGATGCCGCCGGTAAACCCAATGTTGCCATCAATAACACAAATCTTACGGTGATCACGGTTATTAAAACGAGAAGAGAAAATATTGGTGAAGCGGTTAAATACGCAGCAGCGAATTCCTTTTTCTTCAAGAATCTGCGCGTAGTTTGCCGGCAGCGTAAACAGACAGCCCATATCGTCGTACATTACACGTACGTCTACGCCGGCCGCTGCCTTACGCTCAAGCACCTCTAAAATGGCATTCCACATCTTGCCTTCCTGCAAAATGAAGTATTCCATAAAAATAAACTTTTCGGCTTTCTCCAGCTCTTGCAGCATCCGCTCAAACATCTCTTCGCCAAGCGAAAAATAGGTGGTTTCTGTGTTGGTGTACACCGGTGCAGAAGCTGCTTTTTCAATGTAAGAGGCCTGGATGGCAGCATCCTTACTTTCTTCCCGCAGGCTGTTAAATTCATCTTTGCGGTGGTTAACCACACTGTGGTAACGCTCTTCTATTTCTGCGGTTAGCTTTCTCTCTTTGCGCGAGGGGCGCACTTTGCCGAACATCAAATAGAACGGCCCACCAAAAATCGGGAAGAGCATAATGGGGATAATCCACGCTATTTTGTAGGCAGGGTTGGTATTGCTGCTGACAATATAAAGCGTAGCAAATACAGTAAGCAGAATGCAGAACAAATAGAAGTACGCAAAATATTTACGAAATGCCAAAAACATGGCAACAAGAGTGGCGGCCTGCAAAGTGACAAACAGCACGATAAACAGGGTGCGCGTTAAAATGGAGTTAAGTGTTTTTTTCATATATGGCCTCCCTTGAGCAAAACACAACGCAAGACTTTTCTCTACAATTATAAACAAGATTTGCAAAAAAGCAACGATAATGGCCGAACTAATATTTTCGTTGACAGTTGTAAATGAATATGCTACGATAGTTCCAACGACATTTGTCAACATAAAGGAGGTCTTCCCCATGGCTGTCCCCACCCTGCCGGAATCAGAGCTGGAAGTTATGCTTTGCCTGTGGCGTTTTAGCGAACCGGTACGTACTGCGCGTCTATTGGCCGCCATCAGTGCCGACAAGAGCTGGACGCTCTCTACCCTTAAAGTTTTACTTGCACGGCTTGAAGCCAAAGGCTTTGTAGACTGTACCCGCGAAGGGCGCTTTACGCTGTATAGTGCCCGTATTTCTGAAGAAAGCTATCGCCGCCAAGAAACCACCGGCTTGCTGAAACGCTTTTACCGCAGCTCTGCAAAGCAGATGATTGCATCGCTCGTAACCGACAGCAATCTCTCTGAGGATGATCTCTCGGAGCTTGCCGCTTTGATTGAGAAAGCGGGTGAGCAACGTGTTGTATGAGCTTGCGTTAACCATCTTCGGGTTTACCCCTTGGGTTAGTTTGCTCATTCTTCTACTGTTGCTTCTGCGTAAAAGCAGAATATCACTTTCTGCGCAGTTTTACCGTGCCGCGTGGTGGGTACTTGCACTGCGCTGTGCAATCCCCTTTCCTCTGCGTTTGCCACGTTTCACCCCCACGCTTACCGTACAACTACCAGTACTGTCTGCCTCACACCCATCGGCGGCAGACCTGCATACCGTCGCACAAAACAGTATTATCGCTGAAATTGCAGCAAACCCGGGAGAAGCCAGCGCAGGGTTGCAGCGCTTTGGCATCCCAATTTTACCCAACCATGCACTGCTTAGCCTGGCAGAAATCACTGGTGTTTTAATGGTGCTCTGGCTTGCCGGCACCCTTCTCGTTTTGTGCTTGCGCTTCGGCAGCTATGGCTTTTTTATGCACCAGCTGCGCAAAACACGCGCTGCAATTATCTCCCCTGCCCTGCTTGCTGTGCGCGATGAAGTTTTCGGCAAACCGTTGCCACTTTATTCTTGCCCGTCATTCCGCAGTCCGTCGCTGGCAGGCTTTTTCCGAAAAGCCATCTACTTGCCAAGTGATGATATTCCCGAGCAACAGCTTCGCCTGATACTGCAGCACGAAAATTGCCACGCACGTCGGCATGACTTGGCACTGAAACTGCTGCTGGTTTTCTCCACTGCCTTTTGCTGGTTTAACCCGCTGATATGGAGAATGGCAAAGGCGGCAGATGAGGATATCGAATGTGCCTGCGATGAAGTGATGCTGCATGGCAAGTCCCTTGCTTTTTGTCAAGAATATGGCCGTGTTTTGCTCAACACCTTAAAAGCCGGGCAGTTGCCACATGGGCTTTCCACCAGCTTTGCCGGCGATGCCCGGCAACTGCACCACCGGTTTGAAGCGATGTATAGCGGTTTGCCCAAAAAGCAAGCGAAACCGCTGCTTGCACTTTTTTGTGCAAGCGTTATGGCTTCTTCTTTATTTTTTGCCTGCACTCCGGTAAATCAATCCAGTTCTCTCGCAGATGCGCTGGCTCCCGCTTCCGCAGGTGCTGAACGAGCTACCGGTGATGCCTCCGGTTCTAATGTTGCTGCGCCGAGCGCTGACTGGGCAGTGCCTCTCCCGGATTATAAGCCTGAACGTCTTGCCGTCAAGAATAATGGGCTTGAGTTTTACAGTGCTGCACCAGAAGCAGCAGTAGTGGCTACCGCTGCGGGCACCATAGCAAAGGTGGTATCTGGCGATGCTGTTTATGGCAACTATCTTATCATTGACCACGGCAGCGGAATTACTTCTTTTTACGCTTTCTGCGATACCATTCAGGTCGCGGAGGGGCGCTCCGTTTCTCAAGGCTCCGTGCTCGGCTCTGTAATGGGCGCAAAAGGCAAAGATGCAATGCTCTATTTTGAGCTTCGTCAAGATGGCAGCGCGGTAGACACCTCGGCCGCACTTGGTCTGAGCGGTATTGGCTCTTCTGATGCCTCTGACACACAGGCGCTGGTGTACCCAGTGGCCGCTTCTGGAGCAAAAGGAATGAGTCGTGGCTTCACCGGCGCCGATGCTCACGCTGGCCTTGACTTGCGCGGGCAAACCGGAACACCGATTTTTGCAGCAGCAGGCGGCACAGTTTCGGTAGCCGAAACCGGAACCACCGGGTACGGCAATTTTGTCAAGGTTGACCATGGCAACGGCATAGCAACTTTGTACGCACAATGCGACACCCTTACCGTAAAAGAGGGCGACACCGTGCAAGCCGGTCAGCAAATCGCCACGCTTGGCAGCTCCGGCAATTCTACAGGCCCGCATTTGCATTTTGAACTACTGCAAAACGACCAGCCTATTGACCCGGAACCTTTTTTGCAGCCAGCAGAATAACATATCCGTTTCTCATAGCTTTTACAAATAAAAACAGACTGTTCCGCAGATAGCAGAACAGTCTGTTTTATTTTATTTACCAGAGATTTTTCATCTCTTCATATAAACCCATATAGCTGAGTGCACTGGTGTTCCAACTGAAATCGCAGTTCATCGCACGCTCAACAAGAATCTTCCACCCTTGCGGGTTTTCGTAACCGGTCTTGGCGCGCAGGCAAGAATCCAGCATATCGTGCGCATTGTAGCTGCTAAAGGTGAAACCATTGCCCATGCCATCGCCGGAATCCTTAATGGAATCCCGCAGACCGCCGGTTTCACGCACAATTGGCACCGTGCCATAACGCAGTGCCACCATTTGTGCAAGGCCGCACGGCTCCGATTTGGACGGCATCAAAAAGAAATCGGCACCGGCATACACGCGGTGTGCAAGCTCGGGGTTAAACCCAATATATACACCAACTCTGCCGGGGTATTTGGCCGCAAGCTCGTTGAAAAAGCTCTCGTACATGTAATCGCCGTTGCCCACCAGCACAATTTGAATGCCGGAAAGCACAATGTATTCTGCTACATGGCGTACAAGGTCAAGCCCTTTGTGGCTGACAAGGCGGGTTACCATGCCCAGCACCGGCATATCGTTCTGCTCTAAATCAAACTGCTCGCGCAGTGCTTTTTTACAGGCCGATTTTCCTTCGCTGTAATTGGTAACATCATAGTTTGCTGCGATGTACGAATCGGTGGCGGGGTCATAGGTATCCACGTCGATGCCATTGAGGATGCCGCAAGTTTTATAGGCTTTTTCTCTCAGCAGTTTATCGAGGCCGTGGGCGTACCACGGGTCTAAAATCTCCAGTGCATAGCTGGGGGAAACAGTGGTGATCTTATCCGCTGCCTCAATAGCGCCCTTCATAAAGTTGACACAGTGGTCAAACTCAACAATGTGGGCATTCTCTTCGCCGATGGAGAGAATATCTGACAGCATCTCCAGCCCGTACTTGCCCTGATACTGGATATTATGAATGGTGAATGCGGTTTTGATTTCGCTGTATTTCTCTTCTGCGCGGTAATACAGGTTGAGGTAAACCGGCACAAGCGCCGTTTGCCAATCGTTGCTGTGCAGAATGTCGGGCGCAAAATCGATATGGCGCAACATTTCAAGAATCGCACGAGAGAAAAATGCAAACCGTTCTCCGTCATCATAAAAGCCGTACAGACCGCTGCGTTTAAAATAGTATTCGTTGTCTAAAAAGTAATAGGTAACACCGGCATGCTCTGCGGTAAACACCCCGCAATACTGGTTGCGCCAGCCTACCGGTACAGTGAAGTTGGCAAGGTAGGTCATATGCTCGCGCAGTTCTGGTTTAATGGTGTCGTAAAGAGGCAGCACCACGCGGCAGTCGGCACCGCGCGCATTGAGCGCCTTGGGCAGGCTGCCTGCAACGTCCCCAAGTCCACCGCTCATGGCATATGGCTGCGCTTCGCTTGCACAATATAAAATATTCATCCAAAGCGTCCTTTCCGGGCGGCAGCCTGTGGCTGCGCCCCACTGTCAATGAGAACTTGCTTTCGCCAGCTACGGCAGCTGCCTTGCTTTATTTAAACGGTAGAGCCTTTTTTCACAAATACCTGGAAATTCTTCGTGCCGCCCAGGTACTGGCCTTCACTCACCGTCACATCTTTATCCGTAATCACGTAGTTCATTCTCGCACCAGGGCCGATGACCGTATTCTGCATCAGGATGCAGTTTTTGACCACAGCTCCTTTGCCCACACGGCAGCCGCGGAAGAGAATGCAATTCTCTACCTCGCCCTCAATGATGCAGCCGTCTGCCATGGTTACGTTTTTCACCTTGCAGTCAATGGCGTAGCGCACCGGGGCCTCATCGCGCACCTTGGTGTAGATGGGACGTCCTTCGGGGAAAAGCCGGTTGAGGTTTTCCACATACAGCATCTGCATATTCGCTTCAAAATAGCTGCCCATATCTACAATGCGGCTACGGTAACCCGAAAACTCGTATCCATACACCTGCATGGTTTCAAGCTTTTTGGCGATAATCTCCTGCTCAAACCGCACCTGCCCTTTGGAGAAAGCATTTTTGACGATAGAAACCAGCATTTCGCGGCCCACTACCATAATGCCCATGGAAAGGTTGCGTTTGCCTGCGGTAGAATCATTCGTCAGCAGCTCACGCACCCGGCCCGAGGGCGCAAGTTGCAGCGAGATGTTGTTCTTTTCAATTGCGGGGGTCATCTTTTCTTTGGTGTAAGCAATTGTAATGTCTGCACCCAGCTCCTGATGCTTCTGCACCAAAGCCGCATAATCCATGTTGCAGACTACATTGCAATCCGCAAGGATGACATAGTCTTCTTTTGCTTTTTCTATGTAGGGCAAAATGGTATGCAACGCTTCGATGCGGCCATGGTAATCAGCGCCTTCGCCTGCCGAATTCGGCGGAAAAATGGTAAGGCCGCCGCGCTTGCGCGAAAGGTCCCACTCACGGCCGTTGCCAAGATGGTCCATCAGGCTTTGGTAGTTCTTTTTAACAATCAGGCCTACGTTCTGTACGCCCGCTGCCGTCATGCCGGAGAGGACGAAATCAATCAGCCGGTAACGGCCTGCAAACGGCACAGAGGCCATGGTGCGGTGGTCGGTCAGCTCTTTGAGTTCGCTGTCGTGCATATTGGGGAAAATAATACCCAGTGCGTTCAGGTTTACCATCTTAGCGCACCTCCTTGACGTCTTCTGTAAGCATGGATTTGGGCTGCACTCTTGCGCCCGCGCCCACTGTGATTCCTTCGCCCAGTACCGTAACGCCCCACTGGGACAAATCGGTCATGCACTCCGGCCTTGCGCCGACAATGGCATCTTTTTTGATGGTCACATTTTCGGCAACGATAGAGTAGTGTACCTGTGCACCCTCTTCAATTACCGCACCGGGCATAATGATGGAATCACGCACCACAGCGCCAGCGCCGATTTTCACGTTGGCGAAAATAACGCTGAACTCTACGGTTCCGTCCACCTCGCAGCCCTCGGTAATCATGCTGTTTTCTACATGTGCGAGGTTAGAGATATGGTGCGGCGGCTGAGCAGCCGTGCGGGAGTAAATCTTCCAGTTCTCGTCCCATACATCCAGCGGAACATTCGGGTTGAGCAGGTCCATATTGGCTTCCCACAGGCTGTCGATGGTGCCGACATCCTTCCAGTAGCCTTCGAACGGATAAGCACAAAGTTTCTGCCCATCTGCCAACATGGTGGGAATAATGTTTTTACCAAAGTCATTTTCACTCTTGGTATCGGCTTCGTCCTGCTCCAGGTACTGTTTCAGCTTGCTCCAGGTGAAGATGTAAATGCCCATCGAAGCGAGATTCGACTGCGGCTTTGCCGGTTTTTCTTCAAACTTGGTCACCACACCATTGGTGTCGGCGGTCATGATGCCAAAACGCGAAGCTTCCTCCCAGGGTACCTCCAGCACTGCAATGGTACAGTCGGCACCCTGCTCTTTGTGGTAGCTGAGCATTTTGGAGTAATCCATTTTATAGATATGGTCACCAGAGAGGATGACCACATATTCGGGGTCATACCGCTCGATGAAATTACTGTTCTGATAAATTGCGTTTGCGGTGCCTTTGTACCAGTCACTACCGCTCGCTTTTTGATACGGCGGCAGCACGTGCACACCGCCGTACAGGCGGTCAAGGTCCCACGGCTGGCCGTTGCCGATATATTCGTTTAGTACCAGCGGCTGATACTGGGTTAAAATACCCACGGTGTCAATGCCGGAATTGACGCAGTTGGAAAGCGGAAAATCGATGATGCGGTATTTGCCGCCAAACGGCACTGCCGGCTTTGCCAGCTTTTGGGTCAGCGCATAAAGGCGCGAGCCCTGCCCGCCTGCCAGCAGCATTGCGATACATTCTTTCATAGACATTCTTCCTTTCTGGATGGCACGCAGTTTCTTGCGAAAGACTTCTTTTTGCCGCCCAAAGGCGCGGCCACAAGAGGCGCTGCTTTATTTTACAGCCGGCTTTTTCTTTGGCGTCGCGGTGCGTTTGGCCGGTGTTTTTGTTGTTTTCTGGGTGGCTGTGCTTTTGGGCACAGGCACCGAAAAATAAACGGTACTCATCGGGGGCAGAGTTACCTCGATGCTGTATTCCTGCCCGTGAGCAGTTTTTTTCTTTGCGCGTATTGGCGGGGTGTGGCATCCGGTGGCGCCAAATTCTACAGCGTCTGACGAAAGCAGCTCTTTGTAAGTGCCCCCACGGGGAACACCGAACTGATACCCGGGCCGTGCCACCGGAGTAAAGTTACAGGCAATCAGCACCTCACGCCCATCGTCGTCCAATCTGCGAAAGACGATGATGCTCTGGTCTTTATCGTCTGCAACCACCCACTGGAAGCCTTCCCAGCTGTAGTCAATCTGCCAAAGCGCAGGTGTTTCGGTATAAAAGTGGTTGAGCGTTTTAACATAGTTTGCAAGCTGTGCATGTTTTTCATAGCTCAGCAGCAGCCAGTCCAGTTCTTTCGCTTCGTTCCATTCAATAAACTGGCCGAACTCTTGCCCCATAAAAAGCAGCTTTTTGCCGGGGTGCGCCATCATATAACCGAAGAAAGTACGCAGATTTGCGAATTTCTCTTCGTACTCACCCGGCATTTTGCCAATCAGGCTACATTTGCCATGCACGACCTCGTCGTGTGAAATGGGCAATACAAAATGCTCAGAAAACGCATACATAAAACTGAACGTCAGCTTGTCATGGTTGCCCGCGCGGAAGAGCGGATCTGTGGACATATACCGCAGCATATCGTTCATCCAGCCCATATTCCATTTAAAGTTAAAGCCAAGGCCGCCCTCTTTGCCGGGCCTTGTTACCATCGGCCATGCAGTGGATTCCTCTGCAATCATCATCGCACCCGGCAACCGCTCAAATACCGCGGCGTTCAGGGTACGCAAAAACTCAATGGCTTCCAGGTTTTCATTGCCGCCATGAATGTTGGGTCTCCACTCACCGTTCTGACGGTTGTAGTCGAGGTACAGCATACTGGCAACCGCATCCACCCGCAGGCCGTCAAGGTGATACTCGCGCAACCAATAAAGTGCGTTGGAGATAAGGAAGCTTTTCACCTCGTTGCGCCCGTAATCGAACACCATAGTACCCCACTCTTTGTGCTCGCTGCGCAACGGGTCCGCATCTTCATAACAGTTTTCACCGTCAAATTTATAAAGGCCAAATGCGTCTTTGGGGAAATGCGCGGGCACCCAGTCCATAATGACGCCAATTCCGTTTTGGTGCATCGTGTCCACAAATGCCATAAAATCTTTTGGCGTACCGTAGCGGCTTGTGGGTGCATAATAGCCCGTGACCTGATACCCCCAGCTGCCATCGAACGGATATTCTGCCATCAGCATCAGCTCTACGTGGGTATAGCCCATCTCTTTTATGTAAGGCACCAATTGCTCGGCAAGCTGGGAGTAGCTCAGCGGATTGCCATCTGCATGGGTGCGCCAGCTGCCGGCATGCAGCTCGTAAATATTCACCGGCGTGTTGACGATATCTTTATGCGAGCGGTCGCTGCACCATGCCTCGTCCTGCCAGTTATAACCCGAAAGGTCATACACTTTGCTGCAATTGCCGGGCCTTGTTTCGGTGTGAAAAGCATAAGGGTCAGCTTTCAGCACTTGTTCGCCGGTTTGTGTCGTAATTGCGTATTTGTACATTGTGTATTCCGGCAGATCCTCTACAAAGCCTTGCCAAATACCGCTTTTGTCAGGGTCCGTCAGCGGGTTCGCTTCCGGATCCCAATCGTTAAAATCGCCTTCTACTGATACTTTTTTTGCATGGGGCGCCCATACAGTAAACAGTACGCCCTCGCGGCC
>OBXZ01000653.1_pt1 | contig 27974 bp, 28 predicted proteins | sample 1538171 | NCBI WGS metagenome assembly OBXZ01 (sample SAMEA2580161, study PRJEB22360) | human gut metagenome | biome: human gut; feature: human-associated habitat; material: faeces | place: Denmark | collected 2008/2010
GCCGCAGCCGATATGCACGGTATGGTATTTTTCTTTCTTGAAAGTGAAGATTTTGCCCTCGCGCTCCACCAGCAGATTCAGCGTCGGGGACAGGACGCGCCCAACATTCAGCGTCCTATGGTACAGGACGGAGAAAAGGCGGGTGGCATTGATACCCACAAGCCAGTCTGCCTGCGCACGGCAGAGTGCCGATTGATACAGCGGGTCATATTCGCGCCCATCTTTGAGCGTGTCCATACCCTCGCTGATCGCGCTGTCCTCCATAGAGGAAATCCAAAGACGCTTAAAGGGCTTGCGGCAATCAGCCTGTTCATAGACAAAACGAAAGATCAGCTCACCCTCGCGCCCTGCGTCACAGGCATTTACCAGCTCGGAAACATCGGCGCGGTGCATAAGCTCTTTGAGAATCGCAAACTGCTTTTCCTTGCCGGGGGTCAGCGTGTACTTCCACTCCTGCGGCAGAATCGGAAGATCTTCATAACGCCATTTTTTATAACGCTCGTCGTAGCCGCCCGCGTCGCTCATGCTCACCAGATGCCCCACACACCATGATACCAGGATGCCATTTCCGGCAATGTGTCCGTCCTTTTGTTCCTTTGCGCCCAGAGCCGCAGCAATGGTCTTTGCCACAGATGGTTTTTCACAGATAATCAGCTTCATTCTTCGGTGTCCTCCTTATCGTCGGGATCGTCCAGCTCGTAGCCGTCATCCCCATAGCTTTCTTCTTCGTCCTCGTCATCGTCAAAATCGAACTCGTCAAGCTCGGTGCTGCCCTTCTTGGATTCTTTCGGCTTGCGGAACTTGAAGTACCACACAGCAGCCCCGCCGCCCAGCGCAAGGATCAGAACGACGGCAAGGATGCCGCCTGTATTGCTTTTCTCTGGTTCTTCGGGCTGTTCGGGTTCCTCCGGCTGTTCCGGCTCGGCTTCCTTGCCCGCGCAGTTTGTCATATCCGTGCTGCAAAGCTGGCAGTCGGTGTTGACTGCGCCAGCCACGCATTTATCGGGGCAGGAGCAGACAATCGGCGTGTTTCCGTCCTCGTCCTCCAAAAGTGCCAGCAGATCGGCTTCGTCCACAGGATTTAGGAAGTATGTCTGATAGCGTTCTTCTTCCTCGTCAAGCTGCTTGTCGTAGTCAATGACGATATAGAAAGTGTTACCGTTTCGGGTTTCAATGGTGATGTACTGCTTGTTGGTATGCTTGTCATAGAGCAGATCGCGGGTCGCCGCTATGCCGTCCTCGGTGAACGGTGTACCGGGGGTGATCGTCACAGGCTCGGTTTCTTCCTCCGGGGGCGTGGTTTCCTCCGGCTCGGTATTCTCTGCCGGGGGCAGCTCGGAATCGTGGTAATCCCCGCCGCCAGCGTATGCCACAGTTGAAAAGGTTGTCAAAGACAGTACAAGGGCGAATACCACAGCCAGCAGCCGCAGGGGTCGCTTATTCTTCATCGTCGTTTACCTCCTGTCCGTCATAGTCGGCTTCTGCCTGTTCATGGTAAGCAGTTTCCACGGGCGGCGCGTCGTTGCCGCCGCCGCGCAGGAAATTCATCAGCTCGTCGCGGGTCATGCACATGGAACGGACAAGGTTGATAATTTCAAAGTTTTCCTGCTCGGTGCGCTGGGCTTCCAGCTCTTTGAGCTTGTTTTGGAACTCGGTAATCTTGCCTCGGGTCTTTTCGATCTCTCGGTCAATACGGTCAATTTTGCTCATAGCCATAGGTTAAAATCTCCTTTCGTTCAGCCGCTTTTCATAGCGGTATTTTAGCTGCGCCGGATAAAGCGGAACGGCGGGACGTCGTTTGCCTGTCCATTCCTTGCCGCCAGCAAGTCCGGCATTTTCCCATCCGGCGGCGCGTAGGCTTGCGCCGTTTTCGGTATCAAGGGTGTATGTGATAATTCTGCGGTAGCCCAGCTCCTTTGCAGCCCGCGCAGCAGCGGCATACAGGAAGCTGCAAGCGTTCTTTGTGCCGTCGCTGCACAGGCGGTTGACTTCCAGCATAAAGCCGTCGTCCAGATGTCGGCTTACCGGGCGTCCCACAATGGCTACTGCCTCAAGCCGTCCGTCTGTGATACAGCCGATAGAAAACTTATGCCCGCGCACGGGCTTATGGTGTCGGTGGTGCTGTTCTACAAAGTCGTTGGCTTGGGAGAGCGATACGGGAATTAAGGCAAGCAAAGCGTCCTCCCCTCCCGTCAGTTATAGGGCGGTCTGCCGTAGGCGTAGAAGTGCGCCTGCCAATAGGAGCTGTTAAGGTTGGAATAGGAAATGGGATCTCCGCAATGGATCATCATGGAATTGCCCACATAGATTCCTACATGGGAAACGCCGGGAGTGTCGTATGTCCCCGTGAAAAACACAAGGTCGCCGGGTTGGACATTCGCGCTCGATACGGGGGTGGAAATGTTGTAAAGCCCCTGCGCTCCCAATCGTCCCGTATTGCATACGCCGCTGTTTGTCAGCACATAGCTTACAAAGCCGCTGCAATCAAAGGAAGTGCTGGGAGAGCTGCCGCCCCACACATAGGGGAAGCCCAGATATTTTTCCGCTTCCTCAATCATGGTGGCAAAGGTTTCATCAGCAAGTGCCGACGCGGGAATATCGTAGTCGGTATAGCTGCTGTTGATATACTTGTCCACATATTCAGAACTGCCGAACAAATCCGGGCGGTTGCCCAGCGTGGACATATACAGCGCATACTTGCTCAAATCTTCCTCGCCAATGATATACACCGGGACATGGGACAGGTTGAAGTTTTCAAGGGACACATTGCAGATGTAGTAGGTGTACGATACCGTAACCTCGTATTCGTATTCCTCGGTGCTGGTTTCGCCCGTTTCCGGGTCGGTGACGGTGCGCGTCCCCGTGCGGGTTTCCGCCCTGTACCGGGTTTCCGTTTCTATGGTTTCGGTTAGGATATACTGCTTGTCAAAGAGCATTTGCAGCGTTCCCTGTACCTCGCCAGCCGTCCATGCGCCCTCATGGAGCGCGGAGAGAATCGAAATCAGAACATAGGGGTCATGCTCGATCTCGTCAAGGTCAAAGCGGTACTCGTCATAGCCGGGGTGGTAGCTTTCATAATTGTCCAGTTCGTCTTGCAGCGCGGCTTCCAGATCACAGTAGGCGGCTTCTGCGGCAAGAATGTCCGCGTCCTCCGATTGGTAGGTGGAAGCAGCCACGCCGCCGCCCGCGCCGGAAAAAAGCATGGAACAGGATTGCAGCCCGCCGATTAGCAGCACGACAAGCAGGAAACAGGCAAGCACGATCAGACAGCCTTTCCAATGCCGCGCTATAAACGCCGCTGTTTTCTTGGTTTCCTCGGCAACGCGCTTCGCCGCCTTTGCGCTGGCTTCTGCGGTTGTCTTGGTGGTCTGTGCTGCGCCGCCTGCTCCTTTCGCCGCCCGCGCCGCTTTCGCATACTGCTGTTTCAGCTTTTGCTTCTGGAAAAAGCGGGACATGGGGTTGCTTCCGGCAAGCTGGGGGTTATCGTGCAATGCCTTGTGGTACAGATAATCCGTGTTCGCCTTTGCCGCCGCCCGTTCTGCCTTTTCCACGGCAATGTAGGGCTTCATTTTGTGGTGACGGTATGCGCTGCGCACACCGCGCCCGATCCCACGTTCTGCAAGTTCTTCTGCCTTGTGTCCGCTTTCTACGCCTACATTTTCCTGTTCAACCTCATGGATCTTGCCGTGCGCCATAGCTGCCGCTTCGCTCACGGGTCGATTCAGCGGATTGTGTTTGAGCTTGGACGGCTGCTTATCCACCTTGTCAAAGCGCAGACGGGTATGCCCCTTGCCGGATGCTTCGTCAAAAACGCGCTCCTTGGTGATAACGGTCTTTTTCGGCACGGCTGCCCGCGCCGCATCCAGCTTGTCGGCTTTCTTGTCAGAGTTTCGGATATACTTTTGCAGCTCCGGGGTACTGCGTTCCTCGTCGGTAAATTGCAGACGGGATGACGGACGCTGCCTTGCGGCTTCGCCCTCCCGGATGGTGCTGTTGCCCTGCCGCGTCGCCCTGCGCTCGGTGTGGGCGTCATGCTCGGCGGCTACACGGTCATACACCTTGCCACCCATACCGCCGGAATGGACGGGGGCGGCTTCCTGCACCACGGAAGATACAGGGGGATCGCTTCCGTTTGGCAATGGGGCGGGATCATGCTGCGGCTGCATATCCTGCTGGGGCTGTTGCTGCCGCTGCCGATTCTGCGCCGTGTCCTCATTTTCTACATTTTCCCGGCGCAAAAGCTCCGGCTGTTCCTTTGGGGATAGGTTTTGTTCTGCGTCGCGCCCGGAAACGCTCTGGGTTTCACCCGTGGTCTGGTTGTCCTGTACCAGCCCGTCGCGGGTCATGCGCTGCGTTAACTTGTCGCGGGGTTTCAGTTCTTTCAAGGGGTATCACCTCCAATCCGTTCCCACAGCGGGGAACAAAGTCAGATTTCAGTTTCTTCCACGGTATCTGGCAGGGGCGTCAGATACTTTTTTGCAAGTGCTTTTTGCAGGGCTTCGGTGGCAAATCTCTCACAGTCCTTGGGGATTCCCCAGCCGCGCATTTTCCTGTACGCCCTTTTTTCGTAGCGTTCAGCCTGCCTTTGCAGCCGCAGAAAATCCTTTTGGCTTTTGGCTGCTGACAGTTTCCTTGCCATACTGACATTCTCCACAAAGAGAAGATACAAGTCCAAAACTAGAATACGGTAGTGCCAGCCCTCGATTATATACCGTTCATCATTTTTCATGGTGTTTGCTCCTTTCACCGTCTTTCGTTGGTGTCGCTACCAATCCGTTCCCGTGCAAGGGAACAAAATGTAGTGTTCAGCTCAATGCCGATATAGTGCCTGCCGTGCTGCTTGGCGGCAAGTCCTGTTGTACCACTACCCATAAACGGGTCAAGGACAACACCGCCTGCAGGACAGCCCGCCAGTATACAGGTTTCAGCCAGCTTCGGGGGATAGGCTGCAAAATGCCCGCCCTTGTATGGCACGGTGTTGATAAACCACACATCGCGCTTGCTTCGAACGGGTGAGATCATTTCGTCGGTGATGCTGCCTTTTGCCCTCGGCTTGTTGATGTTCTGTGTCTGGGGCTGTCCGGGAACAGGGACGGAGTATTTGCCAAAACCGCGCCCCGCTTTCTTTCGCAGGGCGGTTGTGGGTGCTATCGGTTCGGCTATGGCAAGGCTGTCAAAATGGTACTTCTTGCCCTTGGTAAACAGAAAAATATGCTCATGGCTGCGGGTACAGCGGTCTTTGGTGCTTTCCGGCATCGGGTTTCCCTTTGCCCAGATAATGTCATTGCGCAGATACCAGTCCTCGCCGCGCAGCGAAAATGCCAGCATCCACGGTATGCCGATCAAATCCTTTGGTTTACAATTCTTTACCGTGCGGGAGAGCGAAACGCTCTGCCCGTTGCGTCCCTGCGGGTACTTGGGGTCGCGGGTGCTGCCTTTACTGTTCGTGCCGCAATAGCTGTCCGCGATATTTACCCAGAGTGTTCCATCCGGACGCAGCACACGCCATACCTCGCGGAAAACTGCCGTTAGCCGCGCTATGTATTCCTCCGGGGAATCCTCACGCCCGATCTGCGCGTCCATGCCGTAATCACGCAAGCCGTAATACGGTGGAGAAGTCACGCAGCAATGTACGCTTTCATCGGGCAGGGTTTTCAGAACGGTTAGGCAGTCGCCGCAAAGGATGGTGTCAAGGGGCAGCGTCATACGCCGTTTACCTCGCTGGGCTTTGTGGACATAATACGGTAAAGCTCGGTATCACGCGGGAAGTGATCGACAAAGGGCAGGATGATATTCTCAAAGAACAGCAGTCCTTCGCCCGGTGCGGAGTTGGTGACATACTTTAGCTGCTCCTGCGAAATGTTAAGGCGTTCCGCAAGGATCTTTCTGTCGCCCGCCGCTTGGTTGAGCATACAAATGAAGTCAGAGTTTTCAAGGATGTTTTCGATCTCCGGGGAAGATAGCAGGTCCTTGACATTCTGGGTCGCGCCCGTCGGTACGCCGCCCCATTTTCTGAAACGCTTCCAGATTTCCGCGCTGTACGCTGCGGTCTGCGGCTCTTTTAACAGCAAGTGGAACTCGTCTGCGTAGTACCATGTGGAAACGCCTGCATTTCTGTTGACGGTGACGCGATTCCACACCTGGTCTTGGATAATCAGCATGGCGGGCTTTTTGAGGTTTTTGCCCAGTTCCTTAATGTCGTAGCACACAAAACGGTTGTCGATGTCCACCGTCGTTCTGTGGTTAAAGAAATTCAGAGAGCCGGACACATACAAGTCAAGTGCCTGTGCCACGCGGTCAGCTTCCGGCAAGTGCTGCGCCACAAGTGCATTGTGAAGATCAGACAGGATCGGCATATTCTCCGGGCGCGGGTCTGCAAAGTAATTCTGATAGATACGCTGCACGGCGCGGTCAATGACCGTCCTTTCAATGGCTTCCAACCCGGTTTTGCCGCCCATGATCAGCTCACACAGCGACAGCACAAAGTCGGATTTGAGTGCCAGCGGGTTTTCGTCCTCTGAATAGTTCAGATTGATGTCCAGAGGATTTACATAGTCCGTGCTGGTAGGTGACAGCCGGATAATCTGCCCATGCAGACGCTTCACCAAAGGCCAGTATTCGCCCTCCGGGTCGCACACGATCACATGGTCGCCTGTTTTCAACAGCACATTTACCATTTCGCGTTTACAGGAAAAAGATTTGCCGCCGCCCGGTGTGCCGAATACCAGCCCGTTAGGAGATCGGGCATTTTTACGGTCAAGCATAATCATGTTATTGCTCTTGGCGTTCAGTCCGTAATACAAAGCGTTACCGCCCTCAAACAATTCCTGCGTCACGAACGGGACGAAAATTGCCACGCTGGAAGTAGTCAACGCCCGCTGGATTTCAATTTGATTCAGTCCCAGCGGCAGACAGCTCATAACGCCCTTTTCCTGCTGGAAGTCAAGGCGGGTCAGTATGCAGTTGTATTTTTGCGCCACGCCAGCGGCACGGAAAATATCGTTGTTCAGCTTCCTTGTGGTGCTTCCGTAGTTGAGAACAAGGAATGTGGCAAGGAAAAGACGCTCATTTCGGTTTTGCAGCTCGTTTAGCAGCTTCTTTGCTTCGCCGCCGTAGGTTGCAAGGTCAGAGGGCAGAATGTCCATGTCGTAGCCGTCGCGGACAGCCCTTTTCTGTTCTTGGATTTTCATTGCGTCAAGGTCGGTGATCTTGCGCTTTACCATCTTTACGGCTTCTGTCTGTTCCACAGCCTGCACATGGAAGCTCACTACAATGCCGGAATCGGTATCAAGGAAGTCTGTAAGCATCCTGTCGCTGATTTCCGGCGCGAGGATTTGCAGGAAAGACACGGCGCAGAGTTTGTCGCCCATCTGGAAATTGCGGCTTTTTCTAAACGCAAAAGAGGATGGGGCGATAAAGTCCTTGGTGGACAGTCCGCTTGGGGCAAGCCAGTTCCAGTCAAAGAGGAAACGATCACCGTCCGGGTGCATGATGCCATGCAGCACTTCCAGTCGTTTCTTGCCGTCCAGCACACGCGCCCTTGCGCCCATCACCTTGAAATAGTTGAGTATGTCGGTTTCAATACGGATCAGACGCGCCCGCGCTGTTTTGTAGTTGTCTGCTTCCACCGTAAAGGTCAGATACTTGGTTTTTACATTGCCGTTATTGCCCCGTTCAAGCTGGCGTTTCAGAACACCCGAATTTTCCACGCGGATAGAATCTAAATCGTCGCCGCAGGGCGGGATCTCAAAGCTCCGTGCAATCTGCTCTTGGTCGGTCTTTCGGTTGACAAAGTTGAGCTGCACATGGATGGAAGCGTCGAGATAGTTATACAGGTCGCACAGATATTCAAAGATTGCCGTCTGTGTATCGGGCTGGGCAAGCTGGTAGTTCACATCGAAAAACTCAATGCTTTTGGAATAGCTCTTGCCGCCCAGATAGCAGATGCCGTCTTGGTGCATGGTGTGATAGGGTATGCTGTCCTGCGCAGTATGGGGCTTGCCGTCACCCTTGTATTTGCGGATTATTTCGTTAATCTGCTTTTTTTCTGCGCGGGTCAGCTTTCTTTTTGCTGCTGCGGGCTGTTCCGCTGCGGGCTTTACTGCCTTGGACAATCGCCTTTACCTCCATTTCCATTTGATGCTGCCGCACAAGGGCGGCGTATGCGTTGTTGGTCTGATAGGGTCGCTCCTTGGGACGCAGGAAACAAGTTTCGATCATCTGCCGCCCGATCACTTCAAGGGGCTGCCCGTTTTTTTCATACAAGCCGAACATAAATCCGGGCAGCATGGTAAAGATCATCACCATTGCTGCAACGGTTGTCCCTGCGCTGTTTTTGAGTAAAAAGAAAAGCGGCAAACCGATTGCCGCCGAGATACCAAAACACAAAAGCTGCCTTTTGGTTAAATTGAAAAGTACCTTGGTCTTAACTTTCGTCAAGTCCTTGGGTACGCTCACATAAGCCATCCGTACTCCTTTCCGCAAGCGACAGGTCGCTTGCAACTTCGTTGCCCCACACATCCCATCCCGGCGTTTTCTGCCGTGCGAACAGCTCCACGCGGGGCAGATCGCCCATAAGGGCAAGGATTTTCTGCCTTGCTTCGTCGGGTTTTTTGCTGTGCTGCTCTATGGGAGAGATAATAAACTGATGTACGCCCGCTGACTTCCGTTTGGGCTTGCCCTTGGTTGCCAGCAGGCAGATTTCAGCGTTCCCCCGTGTCCAGTAGCCCAGTCCGTAAAACCATGAGGGGCTTTTCCGATTCCGTTTCAGCCATACAAAAGCAACGGTTTTATAGCGGAAGCCCCACGCTTTGATAAGCTGCAAGGCTTCGGGAAGCTGGGGAAAGGTCGCCCACAAAAACAGCACACAGTCCTTTGCTGCCAGCTCTGCCACGGGCAGGGCGCACAGCTCGTCTATGCTCATGGTGGGGTAGTGGTTTTCTGCCGCGCCTTGAACTTTTGTCTGTTCATATCGCCACGGCGGGTCTGCGTAAATGATTTGATAAGTAGCGGCTTTGTACCTCCTGTGTTTAATGTGCGCCAAATACGGCTTTTGCCATGCTGCCCGTCTTGAACAGGCAGAAGCAAAGAAGCACGGTATAGCCCATTGCCGTCCACACCGCGCCGGATATGTCGCCAGTTGTGGAAATCGTCTGGATCAGCACCGAATAGATGCCGACGCACACCATAATGAGGAACGCTTGGAAGCCGAGGGCGAACAGGGATTTTAAGTAATTCTGTCCCATGCTGCGCCACTCGCCGTTTGCCATTGTTGCAAGCGGGATAGGACCGAGAGAAGTCACAAGATATATTTCAATCATGCGCCCGTAGATCACCAGCATAATGCAGATAGAAAGGATATTCATAGTCAAGCCGACAAACAGGGATTGAAACCACAGTCCGATCAGCCCGCCTATGCTCATTGCTTCCAGCCGCGTTTCAAGGTCTGTCACCACGGATGAAATGTCTATGCTGGTATCGCTGATTATTACGCCCGCGCTCTGATTCACCACTTGCTGGGTCGCGTCGAACACGCCCATGACAATGTTCCATGTATTCGTAACGAGAAGAACAGCCGCAAAGGTTTTGAACACCCATTTGAAAAACATAAAGGTATCAATGTCGTGCATATTGTTCTTTTCCGTCACCATCTGTATCAGCTCATAGCACATCACCAATGCAAGGATTCCTCCCGCAATGGGGATAATGACTGATTCTGAAAGGTTGCGTATCATGTTGAAGATCCCGGCGTTCCAGCCTTGCGGCGTCGCGCCGACTTCTCCGGCAATCTCGCCCACCTTTTGATTGACGGTATCAAACAGCCCGGTAAGGTTGCCTATGATGCCGTCCGTTAATATGCCCCTAAACCATTCTTCGAGCCAATCAAGTATCAAGTGGCGGCACCTCCTTTCTGTCCCCGTATGCCGTGAAGCATACGGGGGCTGCGCCTATGCCTATGTCTATGTCAGACAGTCATGCGCAAAGGTTTATGCGGGCTGATTAACCGAACAAGCCGGAGAGTAGGGGAACAAGGGTAATGCCGATCAGCGCAACGCCGCCATAAGCTGCTTCATGCCCTGGCTCTTTGCGCCGGGGTTGTCCGAGCCGTAGCCCTCCAGAAGATTGATAACGCCCCAAATACCGAGGCCTGCGCCCAGAGCGATAACGAGAGTCTGCAAAACACCAACTGCGGAATTAAAAAATGCCATAAATTTTCCTCACTTTCTGCCGCTTTGCGGCTACATAAAATTGATTTGTGTTGAGTATGAAAATAGCCGCCGTTAAACTTCGGCGGCTTGGGGGCTATCCGTTTCCGGCAGCTCAATATCGTACAGGTCAAACACTTCCTCCGGCGCGATCACGGCGGGGGCGTGTTTCTTCTTTCGCTGCGCCCGGATGTATCTCTCAACATCAAAGGCATTTTTCTTGTCGGCGTCGGATAGGTACTTGTAGTTCGGGTGCTGGGTAATGTCGTACTTCTTGGAGAAGAACGGGCGTATACCGCGCACCTGTAAAATACACATTCCTCCGTCCATCGTTGCAATTTCGTCCTGTGTCATCAGCTCCTTTCCTAATTTTTGATAATTTAAGCCGTGGGAAATTTCCTTGCCCCTGTTCTCGCTGGTGTTGAAACTATCAATCGTTTCTTTGCCCAGAATTTCCGAGATTTCTTTGAGCGTGGTTTTCTCCTTACCGCCTAAAAACAACATGGTATCGCAGTTGCCCACAATGGTATCGGCGTTGTCCTTGTAGATCGCCTTTAGCTGGCTCTGCGACTGCAAAATAATAGAAGCCGATATTTCACGGCTTCGGATGGTGGCAATCAGCTTGTCAAACTGCGGGATCTGCCCGATATTGGCGAACTCGTCCAGAATACAGCGTACATGGACGGGCAATCTGCCGCCGTACACATCATCTGCCTTGTCGCATAACAGGTTAAATAGCTGGGATTGGAGAATTGCTATGACAAAATTAAAGGTCGAATCTGTATCACTCATTATGAGGAACAGGGCTGTCTTTCTGTCGCCCAGCGTGTCCAGCTCCATTTCGTCATACTCCATAAGGTCGCGCAGCTCCTTAATGTCAAAGGGCGCAAGACGCGCACCGCAGCTAATCAGAATCGACTTGGCTGTTTTGCCAGCGGCTAACTTGTATTTCTTATACTGTTTGAGCGCAAAATGCTCCGGGTCTTTTTCTTCCAGCCTGTCAAACATAAGGTCAACAGGGTTTTTATAGTCCTCGTCATCCTCTCGCGTGTCGGATGCGTTTATCATGTCAAGCAGGGTGATTATGTTCTTTTCTTCCTCCGGGGCTTCGTAGTAGATGTACCCGATCAGCGCGGTATAATAAAGCCGTTCCGCTTTCACCCAGAAATCTTCTCCGCTTTGTGCGCCCTCGCCCTTGGTGTTGACGATGATCGTATTTACCAGTTTCAAAATGTCTTTTTCGCTGCGCAGATAGGAAAAGGGGTTGTAGTGCATACTCTTGGAAAAGTTAATGGTGTTCAGCACTTTTATCTTGTACTTGGCTCTTTGCAAAAGCTGTCCGCACTCAATAAGGATGCTGCCTTTCGGATCGGTTATGACATACGAGCTGTGAAGCTGCATGAGGTTAGGTTTGGCAAAGAAGCGTGTTTTTCCGCTTCCGCTGCCGCCGATCACAAGGATATTTTTGTTTCTCGCGTTTTTCGGCTCTTTCGGGCGGTTAGACATCATCAGCCGTTCCGTCTGTGTCAGAAGCACATTGTTTTCAAACACGGGGTCGATAAATGGCTTGATGTCTGCGGGTGTTCCCCAACGCGCCGTGCCGTACTCCATGCCCTTGCGGTACTTCTTGGCGTTTTTCTGCTTGGAATAGATCACAAGCCGGATAATGACAGCTCCGGCAACGCCGATCAGCAAGTCCACAGGGTTGAAACTGGGGGCTGCGTTTTCAAAGGCAGCAGAAAATCCCTGCCCGATATTCAGCAGCTTTACGGAAAGGTCTGCGCCCTGCGCCAGCCGGAACGCCTGCCCAACCTTGCCGAACAAATAAACAAACATCAGATACGGGAGATGCAGAATGATTTGCTTTTTAATTTCCGGCTTCATAGCTCAATCCCCCTGTCCTTGTTTTTCACCTTGTCGCGCTTGGCTGTCTGCTTGGCGGCTTCGGCTTTCTTCTCGGTCAAGTCCCTGCGCACAGAGGGCTTGCGCTCCTTGTCGAGCTTCTTTGCGGAAAACTCCCGAAACGCTGCGGTCAGCACATCGGCATCCCGCCCTTTGAAAAAGACAAAATAGCGGTCATCTGCTTTTTTCAAGGCAAAGTCAATGCCGTACTTCTTGGCTGTCTGGGAGAACGCCTTAATGTTCGCGTCGGTGATTTCGATATTGGAAACGCCCGTGCCGTGCCGCATGAGCTGCTTTAGCGTCTGCTTGCCGTGCTTGGGCGCATCTCTCTGCTTGCGGTACATTTTCAAGAACTGCCGCATGGCAGCTTGCAAGGCTGTCCCGCTGATCTTGGCTGTCTTGATTGACAATGCCATTGTTTTTTGTGTGACTTGTTCCTGCAAAATATCCCTCCTTTCGCGGATTTACAGGATTTCCGTTAAGGTGGATGCACCCGCTGATACAGGAGGATTTTCACGGGCTTACCCATAGCAGCGGCGGCTATATCCGTACCCGCAGCCCGTTAAGGTCTGCCGCACGGACACCCACAAGATACCAGCTTTCGCCCAGCTCAATGCGGGTCGGCTTCCATTTACCGCCCACCATTACATCGAAACACTCACCGCAATGCAGCCCACCGTAGTAGTCGTTAAGGTCAAAACGGATGTCGTAGCGGTCAGTATGTTCGTCAAAAACCAATGCGCCCTGTTTCATGGCGTGTCCTCCTTTCAGATTTTGCCGCTTGCCATATCGTGAGCGACAAGGGCAGAATAGTAACCGTTGATCGTGCTGGGCGCGTTGAACAGCACCGCACGGAGATATTGCCGAATATTACGGATCTTCGTGGTGTTCTCTTTCATGCAGTCAAAGACAAACTGGATATGCGAGCTGTCCAGCTTCATAAACTTGCTTTTCACCAGCTCTGCCGGGTAGTCATCCCCGGCAATGCGAATTTTCTTCCGGGAGCTGCATACCGTTTCAAGCATAATGTCCACGATCTCGTCCAGCATTTCCTTGTCCACCATCTCGTACTGACAAAGATGCTCATACTCAATGTTGTCGAGGATGATTTCACGGTAAATCTTAAATGCTTCATTTTCTTTGTCTGCCGTTTCCTTTCGCTTCCGATCCGGCGGCGCAGCCGCTTGTCCTTCGTCACCCGTCAAGGGAAAGGGGTTAGGGGAAAAGATAGGAATGGAATCGGTACTTGATACATCCGTAATTGATTTATCTTTTTTTGATAAGTCAGTTCTTGATATATCTTTATTTAATTGCGTTGGATTTTCCTGCGTAGGTTTTTCCAATGTAGGGTTTTCCTGCGTTGGATTATCCAATGTTGGATTTTCCAATGTAGGTAAATCCGATTTAGGTATTTGGGGCAATTCATAGATCACATAGTCCGCGCCGCGCAAGCGTCCTTTCTCGTCGCGTTCCCTTGTGCGGACGATGTACCCGGCTTTTTCAAGCTCCCGTACAGCTTCGCGGATCGCGTCGATCTGCTCACGGTTGATAAGGGACAAGCCTTTCAGCGTGTAGTCCCAATTCTCCGGCAGCGACAGCATTTGCGACAACAGCCCCTTGGCTTTCAAGGTCAATTCCTTGTTGCGTAGGTGGTGATTTGACATGACGGTGTACCCGTTGTTGCGTTCCACCCGAAATACTGCCATAGATTATCAGCTCCTTTCGCTCACTCTGCCTTGCCGCGCTGTATTGCGGTCAGCCTGCCCGGTTGGTACGGACATTCCTCAAACACGCAAAACTGATATTTCCAGCGCGGACGGTAGAAGCGGCAAGTGTTGCAGTCCTCACGCTCGGCGCAGCCGTTTTCGTACCGATCAAAACCGGGCTTGCCCTGCATGAGCATTTCAAAGGCGCGGTCTTTGCCGCTGGTGAAGTACAATCCGGCTGCACCTCCTTTCTGGATTTAGGCAGAAAAAACGCCGTAGACTTTTTTCAAAATCTACGGCGTCGGCGTATGCGAAAAGGGATGCTGCCTTGCGGAAACATCCCTTTCGTTGCTTGGTTATTCAGTCTTGAGCTAACCTGTTTGCCCTCTGCCCTTAAAAAACATTGATTTTACTGGGTTTTTCAATGTTTTCTTATGTCAGAGGGGCAAAGACCGTGTGCTTTTCTTTTTGTCTAACCCCGCCGATTATTTGGCGGGTATTTATATTTAAGGAGGAAAAAAGATGGCCAACCTTTTGTATGTAGACGAGGAGCACGGCGAAACCGTTTACAGGATTGTTGACGCGCAAAACCGCAGCGCAAAACCGCAGCACAATCCTGCGCCCCAAGGATTTCCACGGAGATCTCCCAGCTCACTTTCCCTTTGTAAAATGGGAGAAAAAAGAAAAATAAATGGGAGAAAGAAATTTGTTCAGTATGCACACGTGACTCTCTTTAATAGGGTGGAAATGGTCCATAATCTTAATTTAGCTCCGGGGATACAAAGTGTAAATCTGATTCGTTCCGATATCGACTGGTGCATTACTCAGGATGACCCGTTATACGAAAGCATCTGCTGGCTGGGTTATTTGGAAGAATTGCTTACCCACGTGCAAACCGCTCCAATCTATATTTTGGAGGATGTGTATGAGCGGTTTCAGTTGGACTTTGATCGCATTTTCTCGAGTGCGAAAAATCCTATCTACATTGTGACTGCCCCACACAGATGCCGGCAGTTTATCCGGCCACGATAATCCGGCATACTTTCCGTAAGCATTTTGTGCCCCGCCGGTTGGCGGGGTTCTTCTTTTGCAAAAGCAATCGTGATATAATGAAAAAAATTGTTTTCTTCGCGATACCTCCCGGCCGCTTTGCACTTATGCCCCCCTTCCGCTACTGCGGGGAATACTTTGATCGCTACACCAGCGAATATTACCTGAAAAACCGCGACTACTGCTCAGAGAGTGGCCGCTTCACCACCGAAGACCCCAAACACGACCGCAGCAACTGGTACATCTACTGCGGCAATGACCCGGTGGACAACGTGGACCCAACAGGCGAGGCGTTTTTTAAAAATCTGTGGGATGGGATTAAAAACACCGTAACCAATATCGTGAAAACGGTGACCAATGTGGTGAAAACGGTCACCAGTGCGATTGGCAATGCCGTTTCTACCGCAACGAATAAACCCACAAACACACCCTCGCGCAACACTCAAGTAGCGGCACCGACTTCAAAAGTCCATCGGCCCTCTACAAATAACATTTCGCCTGTGCTGTACACTTCGGCACAGACTATTATCTCACTGCAGGAAATCGCAATGTTGCAATCCTCTAATGATAAAGAAAAAAGCGTTTTTGGCGAAGTCTTGGGAAGTGCAGCACAGGACAAGACAGCCAATTTGTTTGGTGAGATTGTAAGTGCTGCGGCATTCACTACTACCAATATCCCTGCGTTAGCAGCCCAAACTGTAGCTGGCCCTATTCATACCGGGGGAAATTACAAAATTGTTGAAGCATTGTCTACCACTACAGGCAAAATTGCAGCAGTAGGGTTTGGTGCGATATTAGATTTTGGATTGCAGGTTGCTGGTGGTGAAGAGTGGCAGGATGCACTTGCCAAAACAGGATTGCACCTTGTTGTGGGTGTGGGGGTTGCTTTATTAGTAGGATTTTTTGCGCCCCTATTAAGTTTATCAGCTGCATTTGCTACTGCTTCCATATTTGTTCTTTCATGTGTGGGAAATATGATTGCAGATTCATGGTATGACAATAGATAATGGAATCAATAAGAAATGTGGTATACTCCCTCAATCATTCCACACGGCTTTAAGGAGAGTTTATGGCTGGATTTTATGTTGTTTTAGATCCATTTTCGTACAGAAGGAATGTTATAATTTATAATTCAAACACAGATGTTTTTTATACCACACCAAGAGCCAACATGAAGGACACTTTTAAAAAGGATATGGCTACACTTTGTTCTATATTCTTTTTGTGTATTGTAGTTATACCTTTGCTTGATGCATTTTTTTATAGTTACTTAATACGTTTTTGGAACGCATATGTATATGGTGTTTTTGTTTTTCTAACAGCGGTCAGTACTGCACTTTATTGTAAAAATGATCTTTCCAAATTGAACCGCACTCTTCAATATTCTGAATATCAAAATTCGCCCCTCACTATCGCAGAAAATCTAACAACTTTAGAGCAGCGACAAAAGTATTTTTATAAAATTAAATCTATCAGAAATATGCCGAAACTAATTGCCGGGTTAATACTTGTTTTAGCTATTTGGGTTTTTGCCACAGTGCTATTAATGCGTTCCTATTCTACGGCAATGCTATTTGGCGCTTTAGGAGTGGTTGGGATTATAATTAATCTCTCACGTCAGGCGATTAATACCTATACTACTGATGCAGATTTAAAATATCTGATACAAAAGTTTGCGTCAAAAAGCTAATGAACTTATAAAATCTTCAAAAGAACATCTAATATTTTTTTTTGAGCCAATTATTTGTCGGAAATCTTTTGTCTGCGCCGCAAGAGTGAGATTATTAAGAAAACGTCTTCTTTGCAAAGGTTTCCGCTTGGCTAGCAAAACCGGTATGTTTACTGCGGCAATGACCCGGTAGATAACGTGGACTCCACAGGTGAAGCATTCCTTAAAAACCTGTGGAATGGAATTAAAAACACCGTAACCAATATCGTGAAAACGGTGACCAATGTGGTGAAAACGGTTACTAACGCTATTGGTAAGGCCGTTTCTACCGCAACGAATAAACCCACAAACACACCCTCGCGCAACACCCAAGCAGCGGCACCGACTTCAAAAGTCCATCGGCCATCTACAAATAAAATTTCGCCTGTGCTGTATACTCCGGCACAGACTACTATCTCACTGCAAGAACCTGGAATGCTGCAATTTTCTAATGATAAAGAAAAAAGTGTTTTTGGCGAAATCTTGGGAAGTGTAGCACAGGAGGGAACATCCAATTTTGCGGATAAGGTAGCAAGCAGTATAGCTTCTTCCATCACAGGGTTACCCGCACTGGCAGCTCAAACAGTGAAAGGTCCTATTCATACCTGGGGCGATTCAGCATTTTTCCGAGCCCTGACCACGGATATTGGCAAAAAAACAGTAGTGGGGGTTGGCACAGCATTAGGTTTCTTCTCGCAAATCGGAGAAGGCGAAAATCCTATAGATTCGTTGAATAAGTCGATATTACACAGTATGGTTGGATTAGGCATAATAACAGCAGCGGCATCCGCATTAACAGCTGATATGGTGCTGCCGGCACTTGCTACGGTTGCCGTTATAGTGCTCACTTTTACTGCTATACTCGCTGCCAATACGGTGATGGATATGGTTTATGACCATATTATGCCATAACTCATATTTTAAAAGTATTAGAGGATATCGTATGTCTAAGTATATTTTTACGAGCGCCCCCGAATCTAAGGGAACCCGAATATTGATTTATGATAAAAGTCAAGATGTTTTTTATACTGCCCCACGAAGTGTCGCAACACCTCCGCTCAATATGCAACCAAATAGATTGGATAGGATATATGATTGTTTGATTGTGATGGTGTGGTTGCTTTTTTTTCTTTCAGCATGGCTGCTTGATGACTACGTCTGGAAATATATATCAAACAAATACATTTACTGTCTTCTATCTTGCGCTATTTTGTTTTGGGGGAATACAATTGCCAGCAAAAGTAGGATTGTTTGTCCATTGTGGAGATGCAGTATTGATGATAAACAAATGTTTTTTTCGGTAGCAGAAAATTTGCAAACTGCGGAACAGCGGCAAAAATATTTTTCGTCATTCAATCCTATTCGAACTTTATTTATTCAACTTTCTTCGATGCTTGTATTTGTCGGAATTTATTTCTGTATGGTGCTGATAAGTCCACTCTATCCAACAATGCTTTACATGAGTTTGTTTGTTGCTTTTTGTATACCGCTATTGGCACAAATGAGCATAGCCACATACAAAGACAAAGGACAAGAATATTTTTGGAATAATTTCGGAAGAAAAAAATAATTTATTTATTCGTCGCTACTCCAAAGTCTAATTTCGCCCAAGGGGGCACGGCTGGACACCTATAATTACAATGTCTTCGGCAAACCTCGTTTTGTATTACACTTTACCACCTCAGCGCTAGAAGAACACACGTTGATTTTTTAGATGGTGCAGGGGTGTCCAAAAGAAACACATTGATTTTTGGTGAATTTTGGAGTAATCTCTTTGTGTGCCCCCTATACAAAAAAATAAAACCCTCATAGGTGTTCACGCGGCGGGAACCGGGTGAACACCATGCGCCAAACAGATGCAGGAACATCTGGCTGACTTATGGGAGCTTATCTGCGCTTGATTATATCAAATACTTGGATAAATTGTCGAGGAAGTGCCAGATATTCGCCGTGGAAAAGTGGACATCTGGTGCTTTCTTTTTGTTATAAAGTTGAGAGGCTTTATATATAGACAGAACCTTAAAAACAGAACAGGGTATTTGCGAGATACACTGTTCTACATGGCGGATTTAGAAGCATCGATGCCGGTGGTAGGAGCAACTGAAACAGTGCGCCATGATTTCACGACCGTGAAGGAGCGATAGAACTTGTTTCAACGCGCAAGTGGTTCTTGCGTTTGCGAAGACACTGACAGGTACGCGATACATTGGTTAAGTGGTGGCTACAAGATAGTGTCACGTCAATGGCTGTAAGCTGTAAACCAACAGCTCCTCTGTCAACTCATATTGAAACAAATGTATTTATATCCGGCAAGGGTAGACAATTGACACTCTGCCTTTGCCGGTTATATACTTTAAAAGAAAAATAGCAATGGGCTTTCGCCCGAAAGGACTAAAGTTCATTGCCATTTTTCTTTGTTTGGTGCGCTGGAAGGGACTCGAACCCCTGACCTACTGGTTCGTAGCCAGTCACTCTATCCAGCTGAGCTACCAGCGCATAAGCATCTCGAAGATGCGAGTATTATAATATCATAGTCTTGGACAAATGTCAAATGTTTTTTGCAAAAAAATCAGAAATTTTTCGCGGCACGGTATTTGTGTTTCGCATTAAACTTTGCTATAATATTCTACATTATCTATAAATACAAAAGGCGAGGTATGACCAATATGGAAAATGTCATTATGGGTGGCGTAGTGCTGGCCATTGTCTTTGCGCTTATCATGTGGTTCTTTAAGGCTCAGACAGAGGACAACAGCAACAACGAAAACGTGAAAAAACAGCGCGAAGACGACGGCGTAAGCAAAATGCTTGCTGCACTTGCGCGCTATGCATCACTACACGATTTCACCCTGATTACCCCCGCGAAAGTCCAAAGCGGCGAAAAATCCACCGATCTGGATGCGCTGCTGGTAACCTATGCAGGCGTTGTCGGTATTAAATGTATCGGCTACAACGGCCAGATTTATGCAAACCCCGGCGATGCAACCTGGCTGCGTGTTGCAGGCGAACAGCGTACCGAGTTTACAAACCCGTTTGACCAGCGTGCCGCCGATGTGCGTGTACTGCGTGATGTGCTTGCCAATGCAAAACAGCGCACTGTTAAAATTGAGTGCTTGACTGTTTTCACCTCAAAAGAAGCTTCGCTGGCTGTACCTAAGAGCATGGCAGTGCTGCGCAGCAAGGACCTGACAAGCCTGCTGGGCAAAGAGAAATACCTGGCCGACAACGGTGTGGATAAAACCGCAGTGGTGGAAGCGCTGAAAGCTGCAATGCAGTAAACCCTGCAAATAAAAAAGTAAAAACCCGAAAAGGAAGCAACGGCTCCCTTTTCGGGTTTTCTTTTTATCTTATGTTTTGTTTGGCGCAGATGCTTGCGTTGTGGCTGCGGGCGGCAGCAGCAAAATTTAGGATTGCCCCACGGGGTTTGTTGTTCCGTTTGCAAAGATAGCCAGGAGGCATTAAGAATTCGAACCGGGAATGGTTACGCCAAGCAGCAAAGTAAGGGAAAAACCAGACGCAATACGCTGTGCCCTGCCCCTTGCCCATAAAAATTGCAAAGCCCCGCAGCGTAGGCTGCAGGGCTTCACGGGGTGTGTTTTGGTGTGAGGAGGAATCATGTACAGAAATTCGGTTGCGGCTTCCGTTTCTGTGACTTTATTATATCGTTTACATGCGGCGTTGGTGTTAATAGCTTGTGAATAAAAAATGAATTGTTGTGAACAAAAAATGAATTTATAAAACACAAATTTTTCAATATATCTTAAATATTTAGTCAAAATATTGAAAAAAATGTCGATTTTAATTATAATTATCCTAATAATGGAAGAAAAGCCAGGAAGCGAGTAATCGAATATGAGGATTGGCTCAGTAAAGTTCTTTAAAAGATTGATCCTTACAGTGGTTGCACTGATGATCCTTATCCCTGTTTCTACCAGCATTGGCCTGGGGGTAGAAGTGCACCAGCGCGGCCAGGAAATTGGCCGTCTTTCAGGAGAGCTGGCGACTGTTTCGAACGAGCTGCTGGAAACACAGCTTTCGAATGAAAAAATACTCGCGACCAATCAGAAAATTGCGCAGGGCCTGCGCCAGGACAGCCCAACTTACCAAAGCCTTTACCCCGATATGTGTGTAGAAGCGCCCGTGCTGTACCGCGATATGCCCAAAACGGTTTATCTTTCTTTTGACGACGGGCCTTCTTCGGTAACAGAGAAGAACCTTGATATTTTAAAAGAAAAACAGGTGCCGGCCACCTTTTTCGTAACCGGGGCAAACAGTGAAGCGAACCCCGATATTCTCTGCCGTATTGTTGCAGAGGGGCATACGCTTGGGATACATACTTATTCACACAAGTATGATGACATCTATGCTTCGGTAGAAGCATACCTTGAGGACTTTTATAAAATTTGGAACTATGTTTATGAAACCACGGGAGAGAAGCCGACGGTGTTTCGCTTTGCCGGTGGCAGCATCAATGCCTATAACCGCGGCATTTACCAGGATATTGTGGCAGAAATGCTGCGCCGCGGATTTACCTATTATGATTGGAACGTGAGTAGCGGCGATGCTTCAAAAAACATTACAGCGCTCCAGATTTTGCACAACGTAACCGACTACATCGAACGCCACGACAGTGCCGTCGTACTGATGCACGACCGTGAAGATAATGCACTCACCAGCAGTGTTTTGGCGGAAATGATAGATTCTATTTCGGCAAGTGGATACCGCTTTAGCCGACTAAGAAACGATATTCGACCTGTTACTTTTGCTTACGGCTATTGACGTGGCATAGATTTTGAGGAGGAAAAAGGGCTTATGGGTGCAAAAGATAATTTTTCGCAGGCAATGAAAGAACTACTGAACCCGATGGGAGAACCCGAAACAATCGAGAAGGAAAAAGAGGCAGTACAGGCGCCTGTGCCGGAGCGCCCGGTGCGGGAAAGCAAGCCGCTGCCGGAATCCCCGATGCCGGTGCAAAGCCCGGTAAGCCTGCGTACTACAATGACCACCATTGCGGAGGATGCTGTGATTGTAGGCGACTTGCATACCCGTGGCGATGCCAACCTGCTTGGCAACGTTAAGGGCAGTGTGTCGGTTGCGGGCGATGCAGAGGTTTCTGGCCGCGTTGTCGGCAATGTACAGGCAAGCAACCTTGTGCTTTTGGGCAGTGCAATTAAAGGCGATGTGCAGAGCAGAGGCCAGCTGACAGTGGACGAGGATGCCTTGATTTTAGGCAATGTCCGCGCTGTAGACATTGACCTGAGCGGCCGTGTACGCGGCGATTTGAATGCTGCCGGCAACACACGGCTGAATGCCGGCGCTGTTGTGGTGGGCAATATTTACTCGGGCACCATTAAGATGGAGAACGGCGCGCGCGTACAGGGCGAGCTGCACATCACCAAACTTGAGCAGGCGGAAACCGCCTTCAAGGATGCTGACTTTGACATCTCTTTGGATTTCTAACAAAGTTTTACAGCGCAAAAGCGAGAGCAAGCTGCTCTCGCTTTTTTCTATCTGCAGCCGCTGCGTATAGATTTGGCAAAAAAATTATGCGGCGTCACTTTTCGGCACAGTAGGGATATGCTACAATAAACTATTATAACATAACGCCCCGCGGAGGCGTAAACCAAGCAAGCGAGTATGCAGCAAAGGCGGCATGCTCACAAACGGGAGGATTTTGTGGAGCGGATCAAAAACAATTTTTTACTGGAGAAGAATTTTTTTAAAACGGTGTTTGCCATTGTACTGCCCATTGCAGCACAAAATGTAATCAGCTTTGGCGTTAACGTGATGGACAGCGTAATGCTGGGCAGCCTTGGCGACGTTGCTATTTCTGCGGCAAACTTAGGCGGGCAGCCGTTTTTTCTGTTAATGGGGTTTGGCTTTGGGCTTTCTTCGGGCGGCAGCGTGTTGATTGCTCAGTATTGGGGCAAAAAAGATATGGCGCGTATTCGTAAGGTCATGAGCCTTTCGATGAAATTTGTGTTTGTGATGGCAGTGTTGTTTACGCTGGTATGCACACTGATGCCATCAGCGGTAATGAGACTGTTTACGCCCGACCCGGAGATTGTTACAGCGGCTGCTTCTTATTTACAGCTTGCGGCACTGGCATATTTGCCATATAGCATCTCGAACAACTATATTATGAGCCTGCGCGCCGTAGAGCAGGTGAAAATCTCGGCTGCGATTTATGGTGTCAGCTTTTTTGTAAACGTGTTTTTCAACTATGGGTTTATCTTTGGCGAATTTGGCTTCCCCGCGCTGGGTGTGCGCGGCGCTGCGGTGGGCACAGTACTTGCCCGTTGCACCGAGCTGCTGCTTGCCCTTTTGTATATGTATTTCGGCGAAAAGCGCGTACGCTTCCGGCTGCGGCACGTAATGGAATTTGACAAAGAGTTGTTGCCTGATTATATCCGCCACAGTTTGCCAGTGGTTGGTAACGAGTTACTTTGGAGTTTTGGCGTTACTGTTATCAGTGCAATTTTAGGGCATCTTGGCAGCGTGTATGTGACGGCGAACAGCATTGCTTCTGTCGCAAACCAGCTGGCATTGGTGTTTGTTGCCGGCGTTGCAAACGCCGCAGCGGTGCTCACCGGTAAAACCATCGGCGAAGGCAACCGTGAGCGCACCCGCAAGGTTGCAAATACACTGCTTTTTATGGCGGTGTGCATTGGATGCATCAGCTGTGTGCTCTTGCTACTGGGCCGGGCACCGTTTCTTTCGCTTTACAAGGTCAGCCAGCAGGCTTACGACGCGGCCTGGCATATCCTCACCGTGGTGGCGCTGGTACAGCTTTGCGCCGGGTATGAAATCACCTGCGTGGTGGGCGTGCTGCGCGGTGGTGGGGATACACGCACTTCGTTCATCATTGATTGCGGCTGCCCGTGGATTGGCATTCCGCTGGCACTTTTTGCGGGTTTTGTGATGGGATGGCCTGCGCATCTCGTATATCTGTGCATGAGAATGGAGTCGCCTGCAAAAGCGATTTGCTGTGCGCTGCGTATCCACAGTGGCAAATGGGTACGCAAAGTGACACTCGACTAAACGGGCGGTTGCCGGAAAGGACACTTGGAATTTGAAGAAACGTATCCTCTCCCCTGTTTTGCACTGGTGGAGATTTTGCCCAGCGCTACACACGATAAGTGCGGCTTCGCTGGGAGTGCTCTGTGCTTTTTGGTTGGTGCGCCGTCACCCTAAGATGGTGGAATGGTTGTTGCAGCATTTCGTAACTCCCCTGCAGCGTGGCATTTCAGGTTTCTGCGCTCATCTGCCTTTTTCGGTGGCAGAGCTGACCTGGGTACTGCTAGCAGTTGCTGTTTTTGCAGGGCTGGTTTGGTTTGGCGTAGGTCTGTTTCGCGCGCAGGACCGCTGGTTGCTCTGCTACCGCGCCTTTGCGGCGGCAGCTGCGATGATACTCGCAATCTATGCGGGCTTTTGCCTGCTTTGGGGCGTTTATTACTACGGTACCTCGTTTGAGGAAAAAAGCGGCTTAAAGGCACAGCCAGTTTCGGCACAGCAGCTTTACAATGCTACGGCCTACTTTATCGATGGGATGAATCGCACGGCACAGGCTGTTCCCCGCGATGCCAATGAATGTGCTGATTTTGATACAGCGGTATTGCTTACGACAAGCGATGGCATTTATGAAAAGCTGACGGAGGAATATCCGTTTCTCGCAGCGCCCGTGCGTCGGCCCAAGCCGGTGTTTGTCTCTCGTGCGCTGAGTGCATTTCACTTTACCGGCTTTTTCTTTCCGTTTACCGGAGAAGCCAATATTAACACAGATTTTCCCGATGCGCTGCGCCCGGCGGTCATTGCGCACGAGATGGCACATCAGCGTGCCATTGCCCCGGAGCAGGAGGCCAATTTTGTTGGCATACAAGCGGCCATTACCAGTGGAAATCCTATCTACGCCTATTCCGGCTATTTACAGGGATATATTTACCTTGTCAATGCATTGCTACAAGCAGACCCAGAAGGATGGCAACAGTTGATGCCAACGATCTGTGCCGAGGCAAATGCCGACTTGATAGCGAATAACACCTATTGGGCGAAATACAGCACGCCTGTTTCAGAAACAGCGCAGAATGTCTATGACGGCTTTTTAAAAAGCTATGACCAGCCGCTAGGCCGCAAGAGTTATGGTGCCTGTATCGATTTGCTCTGTGCGTATTACTTCCCCGAAAATACTTAACCTGTAGGCGCGGAAGTACCCGGCGAAAAAACAAATAAAAAGCAGCGGCAGACAAAATCTACCGCTGCTTTGTTTTTACCGTAAGATTGCCATGAGAAAAGGCAAGTGATATACTGGCGAAAGAAGTTATCCTCATTTTAATGCAGCAGAAAGCAGATGATTTTTGGAGGGCCTGACGATGCGGAAGAGAATAGACAGGATGTTAAACCTTTTGATTGGTAGTACTCTTGGCGTTTTTATTGGGAAGAGTACCTATGACTTTTGGGATTACAAATCGCATCCGATGATTTGCGAGATCCAGTCTGCACCATGGTATATGGCCATATTACTTTATGGCGCAGTGTGCGCGTTCATTTTGCTGGTGGCAGTGATTGCAAAATTTATTTTAAAAAGAAAACAAAAGCAGGAATGCCGTGATGAATAAAAGGAATTGATGAAAATAAAAAAGCCTTGAATCGACGTTTTGTCAGTTCAAGGCTTTTGCTGTTTTACAACTCAGAGTCGATTTTAAGGGGCTCCTGAGAAGGTTTACCATCAATATGGCTGGTTACCCGCTGAATAATCATATCCAGCGCTACCAGGTTTCTGCCGCCCTCCAGCACGATGATATCGGCAGCGCGCTTGCTCGGCTCGACAAACTGCTCATGCATTGGCTTAACGGTGGTAAGATACTGCTCGACAACCGAATCGAGGCTGCGGCCGCGCTTTTTGACGTCGCGCATAATCCGGCGCAAAATTCTAACATCCGCGTCGGTATCTACGAAAATCTTAATGTCCATCAAACTGCGCAGTTCGCAGTTTTGGAAAATCAGAATCCCCTCCACGATAATGACTTTGGCGGGGCGTACCTCTATGGTTTCGGCAGAACGGTTATGGATCGTGTAATCATAGACCGGACAATGAATCGCCTTCCCGGCTTTGAGAGCAAGCAGATGCTCGATCATCAGATCGGTGTCAAAAGCATCTGGATGGTCGTAGTTGAGCAGGCAACGCTCTTCGTAGGGCATCTCATCGTGGCGTTTGTAGTAGTTGTCGTGGTAAATCACGCTTACGTCATCGCCAAAATGCTCTTTCAAGCGGTTGGTTAAAGTGGTTTTGCCGCTTCCGGTACCTCCTGCTATGCCAATCACCATTACGTCCATAAGCAAATCCTCCGGTGGTAGTTTGTTTTATCTTATTTATTATAAGCCCAAAAACTCGACAAAACAACTGCAATCTCTTGCCAAACAAGAAAAGAGAGCCGCCCCGCAGGGCAGCTCTCTAAATAATAAGCAATCAGACACGCGATGCACAAATTGCACCGTAAGCAGTTTCTGCTTTTTGCAGGATATTAGACTTCAGGTTTCTGCTCCGGTGCCGCAGTGTTTTCCGAAGCAGATTCAGCCACGGGCTTTGCTGCCGTGTTACGATAGAGCACCGGATAAAGGGCACGGCACAAAATGCCGGAGATGAGCCAGCAGACAGCGGCTTCTACCAGGCCTTGCAGGCCGACAAACAGCGCCACAAAGGAGAACGGGTTGGTCGCGCCGAGCACATTTACGATGTTCTGGATGTAATCGGTCTGGTAGAAACAAAGCACCAGACTGGTCATAAAGAACAGCGTATTGAAAAGCGGGGTGACCAAAGAGGTCAGAGCGAACGAAAACTCACGCGGTTTTTCTTTTGCGCCCAGGTTGCTGGCCTGGAACACGACGCCGCCGAGCCAGCCGGCAAGGATGCGCGGCCCAACGCAGACAAGAAAAGTAAAGAATGGGTTAATTGACAGCAATGCTGCGCCAAATGGGCTGGTTCCAAAACAGGTAGAGAAGCTCGTCAGGCCGAATACACCGCCCAGAATGGCGCCTGCGGCAGGTCCCAGCAAAATAGCGCCAATGGTCACCGGAACCATTAAGAAAGTAATCTCAAGACCGGCAGGCTTCATGTAGCCAAGCGGGGTGTAGGCGAAGATTAGCTCTACTGCAATCAGCAGGCCAAGCTGCACCAGGCGAAGGGTTTTCGTGCTTTTTTTCATTTCAAATTCCTCCTTGCTGCTGTTCTGCCCTCAGACAATAGGTTGCCCCAACAGATACAGCGCAAACATGATTTACGGGCAATGCCCGCCGGGGTGAAATGCCCCGTGGTATGCAGGCCTCTGGCAAAGCAGAGGTTACACCGATTTGGTATTGCGGCGGTAGAGCGCGGCAAGCCCGTCGCAGATAAGGTTTGGCTCGCAAATAATCTCATGACGGCATTGGCTGGCAATCTGGCGAGAGAAGTCCCCTGTCGCGACCACAGTAGGCTCGGCGCCCAGCAATGCGGCAAAGCGCTCAATCAGCCCGTCCAGCATGCAGGCGTTGCCGAGGATCAGCCCGGCCTCCATACTGGCCACCGTGTTGGTGCCTGCGATGGTGGTGGGAATATGTTCGAGATCTATCTGCGGAAGCTGTGCTGCATGGGTCGTGAGTGCTTCCAGAGAAAGCCGAATACCCGGAGAAATGCAGCAGCCAATGACGGCGCCGTCTTTATCAATGCCCATAGCAGAGATGGCAGTGTCAAAATTAATCACCACATTCGGCGCGGGGAATTTTGCACGCACTGCAGCGGCACAAGCTACAAGATCTGCCCCAAGTTGGGCAGGATTATCTATTTTAATATTCAGGCCGGTTTTCAGTCCCGGGCCGACAGTGAGGATGCGCACCTTGTGTAAAAGTAAAATGGCATCTTTTAAACTGCTGGTAAGTGCAGGAGCAACACAGCTGATAATAGCGCCGGTCAAATCCTCACAAGAGACTCCATAGAGAGAAAGAACGTTCTTTAACTGAATCGCATATTCATCTGCGGTCTTCATAGGGTCGGTGCGCAGCTGAGAGCGAAACAGCATTTTATTGTTTTGGTATACAGCGAGCAACATATTAAAGTTACCGATATTAACGGTAAGCAGCATTGCGAAAACCACCTTTCTCTCCCCCATCAGGGCGGGCAAGTCATATGATACACCAGGTAAGAGAAAAGCGCAAGGGTGAAACATGCAAGGAAATGAAGGAGATTCTGCATGCTTAATATAGTATTTATTATATATATTACATTATATAAACCCAGAAAAAAGACCCTTGAAACGCTGTCAGAAAAGAAATCAAAAAAACTTCAAAAAACTTGAAAAAAGGTGTTGACTTTAAGATGGTGGCATGGTATTATATATGAGCTGCTCCGGTGAGCGGCTGACACGAAAGGCG
>OBXZ01000654.1_pt1 | contig 27958 bp, 39 predicted proteins | sample 1538171 | NCBI WGS metagenome assembly OBXZ01 (sample SAMEA2580161, study PRJEB22360) | human gut metagenome | biome: human gut; feature: human-associated habitat; material: faeces | place: Denmark | collected 2008/2010
ACAGGAGCAAGCGACGATATTAATCACGGAAGCATTCTGGGCTCTGAAAGAACGCCCGAACATCGATGTTCAACGCGTCACGTTTAATGATGGCGAGGTTGATCAACGGGCGCTGGGCGTTAACCGGGTGAAGATATTCGAACGCTGGAAAGCTATCGACACCAGGGATAAGCGGAAAAAATTCACGGCGCTGATTCCGGCAATTATGGAGGCTATCCGAATTAGTGATTTCAGGTTGTATCGTGAGATCAGTGATGGAAAAAGCATTACGTACATGATCGCCGGATTAAACAAAGAATATGGCGATGTGGTGGAGTCCGGGCTGCTTTTTGCGGATCCAGCTGTTGTGGAACGTGAGACTGACGAGCTTATAGAAAAAGCTATTGCTTTCAAGCATGCGTATCGTCAGCAATATCAATATTACTTTGCAGATAAACAAATGTCTGCCAGGGGTTTGTATGAGTATCGATGCACTACGATGGGCTAAAAAGGTGAAAACCGGCAGTTCATCCAGTAAGTCTGTATTGACCTGGCTTGCTGATATGTGCGGTGCCGATTTGTGTGCATACCCGTCTGTATCTGCACTGGCAGAAGTAACGGAACTGAACAAAAAGACTGTGCAGGACAGCTTACGACACCTGATGGAGATTGGGTTAATTGTTGATACCGGTGAGAGAAAAGGCAGAACAAAGCAAATTGTGGTGTACCGACTTATCGGTGTAGAAGAAAGTGTTGCCGAGCCTGAATACACCCAAAAACGGGAGTCTTTAAAGGTGGGTAAAATTGGTGCTGTTAATAAAAACAGTACCGAAAATGGTTATGTTTCAGCACAAAACAGACCCAAAAACGGAACTCTTAGCTGCATGGAAAATAACCAAAGACACCCAAATTTTCCATCAAAGACACCCAAAAACGGATCACGGAACCCAAAGGAACCCAAAGATCTAAACCCCACACATAACGCACGCGAGAGTGCTCCGACCAGTGAGCAGGAAGTTTTGTCGTTACAGGCAGCACCCCTTGTATTCCTGGATGGCCTGAGCGAACCCATCGGAAAATTTCCGATGACCGATAGCTGGTATCCGTCACGGGATTTTCGACGACGGGCTGCGTTGTGGGGGATGGCTTTGCCGGAGACAGAATTTACACCTGCTGAACTTGCCGCCTTCCGGGACTACTGGGCAGCGGAGGGGAAAGTGTTTACGCAGATTCAGTGGGAGCAGAAATTCGCCCGTCACGTAAATCACGTCAGGGCGCAGGTTAAACCAGTCAGCAAGGGGGTAAACCATGCAGCAGCACCAGGTGGCACCGCATCACGGGCAGTTCAGGAAATTCGGGCAGCACGTGAGCAGTGGGAACGTGAAAACGGATTTATCAGCGACGGAAACGGTCTGGAAGCTGTGGGAACTCATGGGGGAGGTTTATTCGAACCGCTGGACCCAGAAGAACGGGGCCGCACCTTCGAAGCTCTGGATTGCACAGATTGGCGCGATGACTGAGCAGCAAATCCGACAGGTCTGCCGCCAGTGCATGGACCGCTGCCGGGCGGGTGAAACATGGCCTCCGGACCTGGCTGAGTTTGTGGCGCTGATTTCAGAAAGCGGGGCCAATCCATTTGGCCTGACGGTGGATGCTGTGATGGAGGAGTACCGCCGCTGGCGTGATGAGTCCTGGCGATATGACGGAAGCGACAAATATCCGTGGCCTCAGCCTGTGCTGTACCACATCTGCCTCGAAATGCGTACCAGAGGGATTGAGCGCCAGATGACGCAGGGTGAGTTAAAACGACTTGCAGAACGGCAACTGACGAAATGGGCAAAGCATGTTGGTAACGGGATGAGTGTTCCGCCAGTGCGACGACAACTGGAAGGGGCGAAACACCCGCAAGGGCCAACGCCAATTGAACGGCTGAAACAGGAATACGAACGCCGGAAGGCAGCTGGTTTTATTTGAATCTGAGAAACGATTTTGTCGGAGGAAATTTTAATGGAAACCGTATTTGACGCACTGAAAGCAATGGGAAAAGCCACATCGGTAGAACTGGCCGCGCGACTTGATATCAGTCGTGAAGAGGTTCTCAACGAGCTGTGGGAACTCAAAAGAAATGGCGTCGTTGATAAAACTGGTCACACCTGGTTTCTGGCTGGCGAAGGTGAATCCCGGGTAACCGAAGAGCGGCCAGTAAAATCTGAAGCACAGGATATGCTGACCGGGGAGGTCGAACAAAAAGTTACCGCAGACATGATGATTGAGTTTATCGGTCAGGATGGTGCTAAAACGTGTGAGGAACTGGCGGGTAAGTTCGGCGTCAGTACTCGCAAGGTTGCCTCCACGCTGGCGGTGGTAACCGCAACGGGGCGGCTGGCACGCGTTAATCAGAACGGTAAATTTCGTTACTGCATGCCGGGCGATAATTTACCAGCAGAGCCGAAAGCCGCGCTGGTAACGGAAAGTGATGGTAAGGCCTTTCCTCAGCCAGCAGGTGCTGCGTTACCAGTCCGGAACACAGGAAGAAATTAAAACAGAAACTGTGGCGGACATTGTGCAGCCGTTGCCATCGTTTACCGAAACGCAAGCAGATGAGCTGATTTTTCCGTCCCTTCGCAGGGCAAACCTGGCGCTGCGCAGGGCGAAAAGTGATGTTCAGAAGTGGGAGCGAGTCTGCGCCGCGCTGCGGGAGCTGAACAAGCACCGGGATATTGTTCGACAGATTAGTGATTCTTCCCGCCGTGTTGTATCGGAAAAGTGATTGCCGGAGGCGCTTATGGCAAAAGTATTTACACCAGAAGAGCGGGAAGAAGTGAAGGCGCGCATTGTGGAATTCGTGCGCCTGAGCGGACGAGAAACTTTTCGACAACTGGCAGATAAAACGGGTGTCAGTAAGACCGCTATTCGTCGTTTATCTGGTGCGCTTGCGGCCAGTGGTGATGTCTGGCTCTCTGGTTGCGGGGTATTTCCATCAGAGCAGGCGTATCGCGTATGGCGTAAGACACCGGAGAAGGCTGCTGACCCGACACTGATTCGAAAGTTACCTGACGGAGAAATACGTCGTTACAACAGACGGCAGAACATAATTTGTCGTGAGTGCCGCCAGAGCGAAGTCATGCAGCGTGTGCTGGCGTTCTATCGGGGAAACTTTCAGGAGGTGATGGAGTGAGGGTGAGAGTTTATATTGCCGGTCCAATGACGGGATATGAAAATTTCAACCGTGAGGCGTTTCACAAGGCGGAAGAGGAACTGAAACGGGAAGGGCATACCGTCTTAAACCCGGCAGTACTTCCGGACGGGCTGACACAGCCGCACTACATGGATATTTGCATGGCAATGATTCGTTGTGTGGATGCGATTTACATGCTGAATGGCTGGCAGCGGTCAGCGGGCGCTAAGGCAGAGCTGGCACTGGCGGAGAAACTGGGGCATGCGGTGATTTATCAGGAGGTGGCTCAATGAGAGAGGTTAACTATGAGGCGCTTCGTGAGGCAGCACAAAACTATCAGTCGACGCTGGCGTGGTATCAGGCTATCCCGGACAGCCCAAATGCTGAACGGGATTGTGATGCGGCTCTTGCTGCGTTTAAGCGTCACATCCGTCATCGGGAAGCGGATATTATCGCTGATTTGCTGGATGGACTGGAAGAAGCAAAATCACAACTCAACGAGCAGCGTGAGTATTACGAAGGCGTTATCTCTGATGGGAGTAAGCGTATTGCTGAACTGGAAGCGCGGGAAGTTCAATTACCGACTCGCTACGACCTTCGATATGGACATCCGATAAATGCAGATGAGCGACATGTCATGATACCTAAAGAAAATGGCAGTTGGCTTTACCTGATTGACCTAGAACACGCATTACGCGTCGCTGGCATTCGCATCAAAGGAGAGGAGCATGGAAATAAAACCAGAGGATGAGTTAAGCAATATCGTTTTATTTCCGGTAAAAGAGGATGACCCTCGTAATCAGGTTAATTTTCTTTATGAGTCATCGGAAAGACCATATTGTCATCACGCCTCTGTTCGGGTTGACGAAAAAGAGCGTCAGGTCCGCTGTAAAATCTGCGGTGCAGTTGTGGAGCCGTTTGACTGGATGCTCTCTGTGGCGAAAAGAGAAACCAGACTGGCAGATGATGTAAGGCTATTGCGCCAGGAGGAACAGGAAAGGCGGAAAAATATAGAAAAGTTAATTCAGATTGAGCGTAACGCGAAAGCGCGGATATGCAGGGCGACAAAATCCAGAACTGAATAATTAAATTTAGCACTGTTAAAAATTTTATCCTTAACCGGAGGGATTTCTGCACCCTCAGAACATCAGGAGGCCGCCCGAAAGGGCGGTAATGAAAAATGACTGAATTAACAAAAGAGCAATTAATCGAAGAAGCCAAATTAAAAATAGCGATTGCGAAATGCCACACGAATTCAGGGATGGCACGGGTAGAGGGTGAGTTATTCAAAATTGCACTGGCATCGCTAGAAGCGGAACCGATAGCGTGGAAATGCGGCGAAAACATAATCCTGTTTAATCCTGACACAGTTGAAGCATACGCAAAACGTGCGGAGATATCACCTAAACCACTATTCGCAGCTCCACCTGTGCCGGTTGTGTCTGAAGAACTGGTTAAAGCCGTGCGCTTCTATGAAAAGGTTAAGCGTGAAAATCCGCCAGTCGAAACCGGAGCATGGAAAGACGCTGTTGACTGGGTGCTCAAAGAGGCCTGCCAGGTTGTAAACACTGGCATCAAAGGAGACTGATATGGCACTGACGAAAAAACAACGTGCAGAATTGCGCATGAAGTTTGGCGGTCGCTGTGCTTATTGCGGCTGTGAACTTGGCGAAAAGTGGCATGCAGACCATGTAAAACCGGTCATTCGTTTTAATGGAAATATGCTTCACCAGGAACGTGACGATATATCCAACATGGTTCCGGCATGCCACCCATGCAATCTGCACAAGCATTGCAGTAGCCTGGAAGACTATCGGCGAATTATCAGTGATGGTCGTCGTGAATTCCTTGCGTCCGGGAAAGGCAAAGCGCTGGTTCGTATGGGATTGGTTGAAATGAAATCTGACCCGGTTGTGTTCTGGTTTGAAAAATATCAAGAAGGGGCTACAGCATGACCACTATTACCAATAAGAAACAGTATCCCAGCGAGCAATATCTTAATGAGCTTATCACCAACATAGAGTTTGCTGCAAGGGCACCAGTTGAAGTCGTGAGCGCAATGGCAGCAGAGCTACAGAAGCGGCGCGAAGCTGATAGCGCAGAACCAGTTGCTTATATTTTCAAACATCCGGCCGGGAAATTATTCTGGGCTTTAACGGATGAAAGCAATAAAGAGCAAGCGGACGTTATTCCTGTTTATGCCGCCCCTCCAGTGCCAGTAGTATCTGAAGAAAAACCAATGCCTAACCCTCTTAAAATGTACGCGGTCGATGATGTTGCCGCTATTGCAGAGGTGAGAGGCTGGAATGCCTACCGCGCCGCCATGCTTCAGAGTCAGGGGGAAGGCAACCCTCATGTAACCCCGGCTCGCCTGCCTGGTGGTTTCACCATTGAGGATGCGAAGGTGTTACATGAAGACCTTGTACGTAGCCACATAAGCCAGGCTTTAAGTGGCGAAAAGATGAAAAAGAAAGATCGCGATGCTGATTTGCGCTGGATTCATGGCGTAATAGTTCAGGCCGCGTGGTTTGTAAAGGCATCACTGGAGCAGAATGCACTATCGGGCAACTCTCCGGTAATTCCTGGTGAGGTGTTGTCCGCAATCCGGGAGGTTGCCAGGATTCGCGCCGATTTCGATGATTTTGACGGTGACAGGCGAGGTATCGGTGATTGTCTGGATGAGGCCGAGCAAGAGCTTATCGTTACCATTAACAAATATGCCAGTCAGTTGGCAGTAGAGCCGGTAGTACCTGATGACGTTCTGGAACAGACAGTAGCGTCGCCAGCGCTAGGTAACCAGGTTAGCGAATTAACAATGTGGGTTAAACGACTGGTCAGTCAACTGAAAAAAGCTCAGCCGGACTGCAAATTACCGGAGAAGGCGATGGATTACCTGAAACGAAATGGACTGATAAGCGTGGAGGATGTTTTACGATGAATATTTAGACTAAAGAGTTTGTAACGCTATGTAAGTGATTTTTTCTGGTTTAGATATTTATATGTCCGGCCAAATTGAGGTGTGTTTAAATGTTATTGCACATTGATTGTAGGGGGAATAATGAAAAACGCATTGCAGTTTTTGTTTGTTGCGTTCTGGTTGTTCGCATCATGTATGCCCATCATCTTCACAGCAAGGTATATGGAAAAAATTGATGTTTTGATATTAATGTTTGGACATATAAATGCCCTTTTTTTAGGGGTGTTCATGGCGGTCATGTGCATTGAATACTGGCGGTAAATACAGCGAACGCCATTGGTTTAGTTGGATATTTACTGTGCCGGACAAAAACGGTTTGCGGGGAAATCTTAGTTAAGTAGAATAACTGCGGGTGCTTGAGGCTATCTGTCTCAGGCATGAACACCAAAAGGCAGATAGAGAAAAGCCCCAGTTAACATTACGCGTCCTGCAAGACGCTTAACATTAATCTGAGGCTCAATCCATGCTGAACACATGTAGGTTAGCCTCTTACGTGCCGAAAGGCAAGGAGAAGCAGGCTATGAAGCAGCAAAAGGCGATGTTAATCGCCCTGATCGTCATCTGTTTAACCGTCATAGTGACGGCACTGGTAACGAGGAAAGACCTCTGCGAGGTACGAATCCGAACCGGCCAGACGGAGGTCGCTGTCTTCACAGCTTACGAACCTGAGGAGTAAGAGACCAGGCGGGGGAGAAATCCCTCGCCACCTCTGATGTGTCAGGCATCCTCAACGCACCCGCACTTAACCCGCTTCGGCGGGTTTTGTTTTTTCCTGGCATTCTGGTTTACAATTCGCACGCCAGCCTGAACAACTGGCACCTGCTGCGCCAGCAGAGACAACCGATGGCGCACGATACCAAATTACACAATTCTAATGATTCTGCCGTCTTTGCCAGCAGGTGCGGACGGCGTTTTCACGCATTCAAATCAGACTGGTTCCAGCATCCTCCATGCACTGAAGAGCAGGCTGAATGGATAATTCAGTGTTACCGCAGGCGTGGATACGAGGTTAAGAAAGCCCTCAGCCTCGATTATCGTCACTGGATAATCTACGTCAGGCTGCCGTACTCCGAGCGCCCACCGCGTCCGTCCCGCACATTCCAGCAACGCATCTGGAGGTAACGTGCGGGTATTACTTCGACCTGTTCCGGTACCGGAACTTGGGCTGGTGGTCCTTAAACCAGGCCGTGAATCCATGCAGGTATTCCATAACCCTCGAGTGCTGGTGGAGCCGGAACCGAAAAGCATGCGTGGTCTGCCGTCCGGCATCGTCCCTGCCGTTCGCCAGCCGCTGGCGGAGGATAAATCATTACTGCGGTTTTTCAGCAATGAGCGTGTGATTCGTGCTGCTGGCGGCGCTGGTGCACTGTCTGACTGGCTGTTGCGTCATGTCAAATCCTGCCAGTGGCCTCATGGTGACTATCATCACAGTGAAACCGTCATACATCGTTACGGCACCGGCGCGATGGTGTTGTGCTGGCACTGCGATAACCAGCTGCGTGACCAGACATCCGAATCACTTGAGCAACTTGCTCAACAAAACCTGGCAGCATGGATGATTGACGTCATACGCCATGCAATGAATGGCACGCAGGAGCGGGAGTTATCGCTGGCTGAATTATCCTGGTGGGCGGTCTGCAATCAAGTGGCGGACGCGCTTCCGGAGGCAGTATTACGTCGTTCTCTGGGGTTACGTGCGGAAAAAATCCGCGCGGTGTACCGCGAAAGCGACATCGTACCGGGAGAGCAGACCGCCACCAGCATACTAAAGCAGCGCACAAAAAATCTTGCGCCGTTGCCTCACTTCCACCAGCAACAGAACCCACCACTGGAAAAGGCGGTGGTCAGCATTGCCGTTGATCCGGACTCTCCGGAATCTTTCATGAGGCGACCTAAACGTCGCCGTTGGGTAAATGAGAAATATACGCGCTGGGTGAAGACACAGCCGTGTGCGTGTTGTGGTCAGCCAGCCGACGATCCCCATCACCTGATTGGTCACGGTCAGGGAGGGATGGGAACAAAGGCCCACGATATTTTCACGCTACCGTTGTGCCGGGAACATCACAACGAACTTCATGCGGATCCGCTGGCGTTCGAAGAAAAGCATGGTTCCCAGGTTGATTTAATTTTTCGTTTTCTTGATCACGCCTTTGCAACCGGCGTGCTTGGGTAAAAGAGGTTATTGATGCGTATTGAGTTTGTTTTGCCTTATCCGCCGACGGTGAATACTTACTGGCGACGTCGTGGCAACACATATTTTGTATCAAAAGTCGGTGAGCGTTATCGCCGTGATGTGGCGCTAATTGTTCGCCGGCAGCGGTTAAAATCAAACCTGTCCGGAAGGCTGGCGATAAAGGTGATTGCAGAGCCACCGGATAAGCGCCGTCGTGACCTGGACAATATCCTGAAAGCACCACTGGATGCGCTGACGCATGCCGGACTACTTATAGACGACGAGCAGTTTGATGAAATCAATATTGTGCGCGGTCAGCTCGTTCCTGGTGGTCGGTTGGGCGTGAAGATTTACGAAATAATGCATGACGGGCAGGTCCAAAAATGAGACTGGAAGATTTACCGAAATACTATTCCCCAAAATCGCCAGGCCTGACTGATGCATCCGTCTCGACGTCAAAAGATGCGCTGAGCATCACTGATGTGATGGCTGCGCAGGGTATGACACAAAACCGGGCTGAGATGGGATTTTCTGCGTTCCTGGGGAAAATGGGTATTAGTATGAATGACAGGGCGCGGGCAACAGAATTACTGGCAGATTATGCATTAAGTCAGTGCGATCGCGTGGCGGCGTTAAGAAAACTTCCGGCAGAAATAAAACCGGCAGTGATGCGCATTATGGCTTCGTATGCTTTTGAGGATTATGCCCGCAGCGCAGCGAGTAAAAAGCAGTGCCCCTGTTGCCGAGGGGAAAAATTTATTGAAAGCGAAGTTTTTACAAACAAGGTTCAGTATCCGGATGGCAAGCCGCCAGTATGGGCAAAGTGTACGAAAGGTGTGTATCCGTCTTACTGGGAAGAATGGAAAAAAATCCGGGAGGTGGTGAAAGTTTCTTGTCCTGAATGTAAAGGGAAGGGGGAGATTTCCACTGCCTGTAAAGACTGCCGTGGGCGTGGTGTTGCCATTCATCGTGAAGAGTCGGAAAAACGGGGTATGCCTGTAATCAGGAACTGCCAGCGTTGTGGCGGTCGGGGCTATGAAAGACTACCATCAACGGAGGCATTTAATGCCATACGCAAAGTGACGAGTGCTATCACGCTTGATACGTGGAAAAAATCAGTGAAACGCTTTTACGATACGTTGGTGGTTCGGTTTGACATTGAAGAGGCATGGGCGGAGCGGCAGTTAAAGAGGGTAACGCGATAGTGTTGTTGATTTTTCCCGAATCTGTGGTAAATTTGCTCTAACGATGGGCGTTTTATGCCTGACGTTAGAAGGATTTTTACAGCCCGCCATCGAGCGGGTTTTTTATATCTGGAAAGCGGTGCATAACGTTAAACGTGATGGCGATTGCGCAATGAGTTTCTCCTGCTCTGAAGTCTCTTGACTGCATGGAATCTCCTTTGTTATGTAAGATGAGTTGATGTTTTAAAATTGTTAGAGAGATGGGTATGGATGACAGCACTCTGCTGAGGAACTCTTCACTTTTTATTGCTTATATGGGCTGTCTTGGATGGGGAAGCGCTTATTTCTATGGATGGGGGACTTCCTTTTACTATGGCTTTCCATGGTGGATCGTCGGGGTTGGCGTTGATGATGTGGCCCGAAGTTTGTTTTATGCTGTGAGCGTTATCGTTATATTCCTTACTGGATGGGGAGTAGGTATTGTTTTCTTTTTAGGCATAAAACAAAAAAACAATATACAGAATTTGAGTTTTATCAGACTTTTTCTGGCAATATTGCTGCTTTTTATTCCGCCTGTTCTGGAGTTTTCGGTAATTCATCAGCACGTTGAGCCAGATGTGCTGTTTTTTTGTGTTATTGCTGCCTTTACAATTACGCTTTTTGTCAGGTCAGGAAGAAGACTTATTTCAGTCAAATGTTTTTCGGAAGTGTCTTTTATTCGCCATCACCGAATTGAGTTTATTATGGCTGGATTCATGATTTATTTCTGGACATTCTCTCTTATTGCCGGTTGGTATAAACCCCAGTTTAAGAGGGAATATCAGACGATCCACTATGAGAATACTTGGTATTACGTTCTTGCACGCTATGATGATCGTCTGGTTTTATCGAAATCGTACAGTAATGGGAGTTCTGCATTCGTTATACTTAATAGCGGGCAGATTGATGACTTTGAAATTAATGTAGTCAGAGTTCGTTAATATTGCCTGAGTAACTTTCTGTTGACCGCTCAGATTCTTTTATCATGTGTAGGCCAATATGCAGGATTTAATCAGGGTAGGGTATTGCAGAGCTAAACTGGCATAAGTATTATTCCGCATATGGCCCTTTAGCTCAGTGGTGAGAGCGAGCGACTCATAATCGCCAGGTCGCTGGTTCAAATCCAGCAAGGGCCACCAACTGCCACTAGCTCATCAGGAAGGAGCTTCAACCCTTTAAGTGCGAGGTTCGAGTCCCCGGTGGCGGTCCAGTGCCGACTTAGCTCAGTAGGTAGAGCAACTGACTTGTAATCAGTAGGTCACCAGTTCGATTCCGGTAGTCGGCACCATATGCGGGCATCGTATAATGGCTATTACCTCAGCCTTCCAAGCTGATGATGCGGGTTCGATTCCCGCTGCCCGCTCCAGTCAGAGTCTTTCAGTCTGCGATGATGGGAAATCCCGGAGTGACTGAAAGACGTTTAAGTTATGAATGATCGCTTTTTTTGCAAAATTGCTGTGCAGAAATACTAACCTTCGGGCAGGCGATCATTCATAAGCACTCTGCTTTTATTCCGATTAACTGTGGGTGGTTTGTTGGATAGAGTGCTTCCCTTACTGTATATATTGTTTCGCCCGTTTTTGCGGGTTTTTCTTTTCAAATCCCTTTCATTTCTCAGTGTAAAACTACGCCATCCGTTATTTGCGGAGGTGAGGCTATGAAATCCATGGACAAAATTTCAACGGGCATTGCCTACGGCACCTCCGCAGGTAGTGCCGGGTACTGGTTTTTACAGTTGCTCGATAAAGTCACGCCCTCACAGTGGGCGGCAATAGGTGTGCTGGGTAGTCTGGTATTTGGCTTGCTGACGTATCTGACAAACCTTTATTTCAAGATTAAAGAAGATAAGCGTAAGGCTGCGAGAGGTGAATAATGTCACCATCATTACGCAAGGCTGTTGCTGCTGCTATTGGTGGTGGGGCTGTTGCTATAGCGTCTGTGCTCATCACTGGTCCAAGTGGTGACGATGGTCTGGAAGGTGTCAGCTACATACCATACAAAGATATCGTTGGTGTATGGACTGTATGTCACGGACACACCGGAAAAGATATCATTCCCGGTAAAACGTATACCGAAGCAGAATGCAAAGCCCTCCTGAATAAAGACCTTGCTACGGTCGCCAGACAAATTAACCCGTACATCAAAGCTGATATACCAGAAACAACACGCGGCGCTCTTTACTCGTTCGTTTACAACGTGGGCGCTGGCAATTTCAGAACATCGACGCTTCTTCGCAAAATCAACCAGGGCGATATCAAAGGTGCATGTGATCAACTACGTCGCTGGACATATGCTGGCGGTAAGCAATGGAAAGGGCTGATGACTCGCCGTGAGATTGAGCGTGAAGTCTGTTTGTGGGGGCAGCAATGAGCAGAGTAACCGCGATTATTTACGCTCTGGTTATCTGCATCATCGTCTGCCTGTCATGGGCTGTTAATCATTACCGTGATAACGCAATCGCCTACAAAGAGCAGCGCGATAAAGCCACATCCATCATCGCTGACATGCAGAAGCGTCAACGTGATGTAGCAGAACTCGATGCCAGATATACAAAGGAGCTTGCTGATGCTAATGCGACTATCGAAAGTCTCCGTGCTGATGTTTCTGCTGGTCGTAAGCGCCTGCAAGTCTCCGCCACCTGTGCAAAGTCAACGACCGGAGCCAGCAGCATGGGCGATGGAGAAAGCCCAAGACTTACAGCAGATGCTGAACTCAATTATTACCGTCTCCGAAGTGGAATAGACAGGATAACCGCGCAGGTTAACTACCTGCAGGAATACATCAGGACGCAATGCCTTCGATGATAGCGATAGTTTTACTCATCATCCTTCACATCTGGCTCTGTAGACAGGGTGGTGCTCACTTCTGGAGTGAATCCAGATTAAACATCTCATTGCTGATGCTTGATATTGAGCATCTGGCGCGCGGTAAGGGGCAGCGTTGAGATAAGAGTCAGTTCATTACAAAGCCTATCTACGGATGGGCTTGATAATGGTTTGTTAACCTCGCTTAGCACGAACGGCATTACCGCAGGCATTCACTGAGTGCCTGCGATAATACTTTTGATAGTCAGATTACAGGATAAAAATTAGATCGAAGTAATAACCTCCTTCCATTGTGATTTTTCCTTCACGGTATAACTCGCAAAGAGAATCGAAAGTTTCTTCATGATTATCGTTCTCAGGGAACCATGCTGGCTGGAAAGCAACTTTTCCTTTTTCATTCATTACTTTTAACATATAAGGGATAATATATTGTTTCTTCATAAAAAAACCTCTTATTGTGATTGAAAAGTTTTACGTGCCATTTAGAGTACTTGAAGTCACTTCTCATCTTTAACGACCTCCGCAAATACATCGAAAATAATATTCACTTTGTGATTTGTAGTTACCTTGGAAAGGTACATGACTAACGAGAATTACTTCATCATTGACGGGTCCTCCCGGTGGGGTGGCCTGCCACGGGGCGGGAGCGTCGCGGAAAAAGGCTAGTTTTTGAAATTTCATTCGTCATCACCACTACTGTAATGTGTTGATATTACTGTGGTTTTATTTTTATGGTGTCGATTTTGATTGTTTTTCGCTCATCACTAACACCGTTTGCCTAAAGTTGTTCGCAAGATGCATGTTTAAAACATTCTGGAGCGGATATGGATCGAGAGTTAAAAAATCTGACGCTGAATATCAGTCAACTGGCGGCACTGTCAGGTGTACATCGCCAGACTGCTGCGGCAAGGCTGCAAAATCTACCCGTTGCAGGGGGGCATGAAAGCAACCTCAAGCTTTATCGGGTGGTTGATATTGTGTCGGCATTTCTGGCATTACCACCGCCGGTTGCAGAAGGCGAAATGGACGCGCATGAGCGCAAAGCCTGGTATCAGTCTGAACGTGAGCGTCTTAAGTTCGAACAGGAAACGGCACAACTCATTCCGGCCAGTGATGTCAGACGGGAGTTTGCCATCTGGGCAAAAGCTGTCGTGCAGGTGCTGGAGACATTACCGGATATTCTGGAACGTGACTGCGGTCTGCAGCCTGCCGCTGTGAGCCGTGTTCAGTCCATTATTGATGATCTGCGCGATCAGATAGCCCTGCGGGTGACTGAAGCAGGTGCGGATGATGAGGAGGAATTACAGCAGGAGGAGTAATGCTGAATCAGGAAACCGCAAAGGCAGCACGAACCGATTCAGGTTATATCCTTCGCGCACCGAGACGAATGCGGGTTGCTGATGCCGTTGCTCAGTATATGCGGGTGCCCATGGGGGCAGGGAACTCAGTCCCGTGGGATCCGCTGGTGGCACCGTATGTTATTGAGCCGATGAACTGCCTGGCCTCGCGTGAATACGACGCAGTGATATTTGTTGGCCCGGCACGAACCGGCAAGACTATCGGCCTGATTGACGGCTGGGTGATTTACAACGTGATTTGCGACCCTGCGGATATGCTGATCATTCAGATGACGGAGGAAAAAGCCCGCGAACACTCCAAAAAACGACTCGCCAGAACGTTTCGCGTCAGCCCGGAAGTGGTCAGTCGCCTGAGTCCGAACAAAAATGACAACAACGTTTATGACAGAACATTCCTTGCTGGCAACTACCTGAAAATCGGCTGGCCGTCAGTCAATATCATGTCCTCATCAGATTATAAATGCGTCGCGCTGACGGATTATGACCGTTTTCCGGAAGATATTGATGGCGAGGGGGATGCTTTCTCTCTTGCCTCAAAACGTACCACAACATTTATGTCCAGTGGTATGACGCTGGTGGAGAGTTCCCCCGGCAGGGATGTGAAGGATGTGAAATGGCGACGGACTTCACCGCATGAGGCTCCACCAACCACTGGGATACTGTCGCTCTATAACCGTGGCGATCGCCGTCGCTGGTACTGGCCCTGTCCACACTGTGGTGAGTATTTTCAGCCCTGCGGCGATGTGGTTGCTGGTTTCCGTGATATTGCCGATCCCGTGCTGGCAAGTGAGGCGGCTTATATTCAGTGTCCTTCCTGTTCAGGACGGATTATGCCTGAACAAAAACGTGAGCTGAACGGACGTGGGGTCTGGCTGCGGGATGGTGAATCCATCAATGCGGATGGCAGTCGTTATGGTGATCCCCGACGCTCACGTATTGCGTCATTCTGGATGGAGGGTCCGGCAGCTGCTTACCAGACACTCTCGCAACTCGTTTACAAACTGCTTACTGCAGAACAGGAATACGAGACAACCGGAAGTGAAGAAACACTCAAGACGGTTATCAATACCGACTGGGGATTACCTTATCTTCCCCGCGCCAGCATGGAGCAACGAAAAAGTGAACTGCTTGAGCAGCGGGCAGAGCCAGTTCCTTCCCGCAGTGTGCCGGATGGCGTTAATTTCCTTGTGGCGACAGTGGATGTGCAGGCGGGACGTCATCGCCGTTTTGTGGTTCAGGTAACGGGCTATGGCAGCCGTGGCGAACGCTGGATTATTGATCGTTACAACATCACGCAGTCATTGCGCGGTGACAGCGACGGGGAGAGCCAGCGAATTGATCCGGCCAGTTATCCGGAAGACTGGGATGTCCTGCTGACGGATGTTTTTCATAAAAGCTGGCCGCTGGCCTCCGATCCTTCTCAACAAATGCGACTGATGGCAATGGCGGTGGACTCCGGCGGTGAAGACGGGGTCACTGATAATGCCTATAAATTCTGGCGTCGTTGCCGTCGTGATGGCCTTGGTAAACGTATTTACCTGTTTAAGGGCGACAGCATCCGGCGCGCAAAACTGATCACCCGTACATTCCCTGATAACACCGGACGAACGGGCCGACGGGCGCAGGCCGCAGGTGATGTACCGCTCTGGCTTCTTCAGACGGATGCCCTGAAAGACCGGGTGAATAACGCGTTATGGCGTGACTCGCCAGGTCCCGGCTATGTGCATTTCCCTGACTGGCTGGGGAGCTGGTTTTACGACGAACTGACGTATGAAGAGCGGAGCAGTGACGGGAAATGGAGTAAGCCGGGTCGCGGTGCCAACGAAGCTTTTGACCTGATGGTGTATGCCGAGGCTCTGGTCATTCTGCATGGATACGAAAAGATCCGCTGGCCGGATGCACCGGAGTGGGCGAGCCGGGAAACCTGGCTGGAGTGTGTCCCGGACAGTACCGAACCGTCACCCTCACCGGAACCGGTATCCACGCCTGTTAAAAAACAAAAACGGAAGAAAACAGTAACTGACGATGTTAACCCCTGGCTGACTTCCGGAGGATGGTTATGAACCAGAATGATATCGAAGCCATGATTCAGCGTTATACGGAAGCTGAAATGGCGGTGCTGGACGGAAAATCCGTCACCTTTAATGGTCAGCAGATGACCATGGAAAACTTATCTGAGATCCGGCAGGGACGGCAGGAGTGGGAGCGCCGCCTTGCGGCTCTGATTACACGACGACGGGGGCATCCCGGGTACCGGCTGGCGAGGTTCTGATGGCAATTCTTGATGATGTGATTGGCGTTTTTTCACCAGGATGGAAAGCGGCAAGGCTGCGTTCCCGTGCGGTGATCCAGGCTTATGAGGCCGTAAAAACGACGCGGACACACAAAGCCCGGCGGGAGAACCGAACTGCCGACCAGTTAAGCCAGTACGGGGCCGTGTCGTTACGTGAGCAGGCCCGTTACCTTGATAACAACCACGATCTGGTTATTGGTGTATTTGACAAGCTGGAAGAACGGGTGGTGGGGAAAAACGGGATTATTGTCGAGCCACATCCGGTATTACGCAATGGGGCCATTGCCCGTGATCTGGCAGCGGAGATACGCACCCGATGGAGTGAATGGTCTGTCAGTCCGGAAGTCACCGGGCAGTTTACCCGTCCGATGCTGGAACGTCTGATGCTGCGTACCTGGCTGCGCGATGGTGAGGTGTTTGCCCAGATGGTTTCCGGGCGCATAAACAGCCTGACGCCTTCTGCCGGTGTTCATTTCTGGCTGGAGGCGCTCGAGCCGGACTTTATTCCCATGACCAGTGATGAGAGCAACAGGCTGAATCAGGGCGTGTTTGTTGATGACTGGGGGCGTCCCGAAAAATATCTGGTGTATAAAAGCCGTCCCGTATCCGGGCGGCAGATGGAAACCAAAGAAGTGGATGCAGAGCGAATGCTGCATCTTAAATTTGTTCGCCGTCTGCACCAGATGCGCGGGACGTCTTTGTTGTCCGGTGTGCTGATCCGCCTCAGTGCCCTGAAAGAGTATGAAGATTCTGAGCTGACTGCAGCAAGGATCGCCGCTGCTCTGGGGATGTACATCCGGAAAGGCGACGGGCAGAGCTATGAACCGGATGGTAATGGCAGCAAGGAGAATGAACGCGAGCTTACCATTCAGCCAGGCATTATTTACGACGATCTGAAACCCGGCGAAGAAATCGGAATGGTGAAGTCGGATCGTCCCAATCCTAACCTTGAAACTTTTCGTAATGGTCAGTTGCGTGCCGTGGCGGCGGGCAGTCGTCTGAGTTTTTCCAGTACGGCACGCAACTATAACGGCACTTACAGCGCCCAGCGTCAGGAACTGGTTGAGTCTACTGATGGCTACCTGATCCTGCAGGACTGGTTTATTGGTGCCGTCACCCGCCCGATGTATCGTGCCTGGCTGAAACAGGCTGTGGCATCCGGTGTTATCAGGCTACCCCGCGATCTTGACCGTTCTTCACTGTATACCGCGGTGTATTCCGGACCAGTGATGCCGTGGATTGACCCTGTTAAGGAGGCTGAGGCCTGGAAAATCCAGATTCGTGGTGGAGCGGCGACAGAATCAGACTGGGTACGTGCTGGTGGTCGTAATCCGGATGATGTCAAACGTCGGCGCAAGGCCGAAATTGATGAAAACCGCAAGCTGGATCTGGTATTTGATACCGATCCGGCCAGTGATAAAGGAGGCAGCAGTGCCGCAACGAAACGACAGGAGCCGCAGCACACCGACGACCAGTCCGAAGAATAATTCCTGGTTCAGGATGCAGGCTGGTCACCAGAGTGACGCGGATATTTATATTTATGACGAGATTGGTTTCTGGGGTGTTACAGCGAAGCAGTTTATCAGTGATCTGAATGCACTGGGCGATATCACCCACATTAATCTCCATATCAATTCACCGGGTGGCGATGTCTTTGAAGGCATCGCCATTTTTAATGCGCTGAAAACACATGGTGCGTCCATTACCGTTTATGTCGACGGTGTGGCGGCGTCAATGGCGTCGGTCATTGCGATGGTGGGAAACCCGGTCATTATGCCGGAAAACACCTTCATGATGATTCATAAACCATTTGGCTTTACGGGCGGTGATGCGGAGGACATGCGCACCTATGCCGACCTGCTCGATAAGGTTGAGGCGGTTCTGTTACCCGCTTATGCACAGAAAACCGGGAAAACCACCGATGAAATTGCTGCCATGCTGGCGGATGAGACCTGGATGTCCGGTGCCGAATGTCTGGCACATGGATTTGCTGATCAGGTGACGCCAGCCGTTAAGGCAATGGCATGTATTCAGTCAAAACGTACAGAGGAATTTAAAAAGATGCCGGAATCCATTCGAAACATGATTACTCCGCCACGCAACAGTGCTCCACGCGTACAGGATGATGAACCTGCAGCCTCCCGGACGCCAGTGCAGGCCGCAGCACCCGTGGTGGATGAAAACAGTATCCGTGCGCAGGTACTGGCAGAGCAAAAAGCGCGTGTAAACGGTATTAATGATCTGTTTGCCATGTTTGGCGGGCGTTATCAGACGCTGCAGGCTCAGTGTCTTGCCGATCCTGAATGTTCGCTGGAGCAGGCCCGCGAAAAGCTGTTGAACGAGATGGGGCGCGAGTCCACGCCATCCAATAAAAATACCCCGGCTCATATTTATGCCGGTAACGGTAATTTTGTGGGGGACGGGATCCGCCAGGCGCTGATGGCGCGTGCCGGATTTGAAAAAACCGAACGTGATAATGTCTACAACGGGATGACCCTGCGTGAATATGCCCGTATGTCACTGACTGAACGGGGTATTGGGGTTTCCAGTTATAACCCGATGCAGATGGTCGGTGCGGCGTTCACACACAGTACGTCTGACTTCGGTAATATTCTGCTGGATGTTGCGAACAAAGCCATTCTGCAGGGCTGGGAAGATGCTCCTGAAACCTATGAACAGTGGACGCGGAAAGGTCAGTTGTCTGATTTTAAAATTGCCCATCGTGTGGGTATGGGGGGCTTCAGTGCTCTGCGTCAGGTGCGTGAAGGGGCGGAATATAAATACGTCACCACCGGAGATAAACAGGCCACTATTGCACTGGCGACCTATGGCGAGCTGTTCAGTATCACCCGTCAGGCCATTATCAATGATGATCTGAATATGCTGACCGATGTCCCGATGAAACTGGGCCGTGCGGCGAAATCCACTATTGCCGATCTGGTTTATGCCATTCTGACGTCTAACCCGAAAATCTCCACAGATAATGTAAGTCTGTTCGATAAAGCGAAACATGCAAACGTACTGGAGAGCGCTGCAATGGACGTGGCATCGCTGGATAAAGCCCGCCAGTTGATGCGCGTTCAGAAAGAGGGGGAGCGTCATCTGAATATTCGTCCTGCGTTCGTACTGGTACCGACGGCGATGGAGTCTGTTGCTAACCAGGTCATTCGCTCCTCAAGTGTCAAGGGGGCTGACATTAACGCCGGTATTATTAACCCGGTGAAAGATTTTGCGACCGTTATTGCAGAGCCTCGTCTTGATGATAACAGCCAGACCACCTTCTACCTGGCTGCGTCAAAAGGCTCCGATACGATTGAAGTGGCTTATCTCAACGGTGTGGATACGCCATATATTGATCAGATGGAGGGCTTCAGTGTGGATGGCGTGACAACGAAAGTGCGTATTGACGCCGGTGTCGCGCCAGTTGATCACCGCGGTCTGGTGAAATGTACGGCGTAAACGTCGCAGACAACAACTCTGATGGCCCGTAAGGGCTTTTTTTGTACCTGAAATCAGCCCCTGAACGGGGCTGTGCGGAGACAGTTATGGCAAAGAATTTTGTAGAAGAAGGAAAAACGGTGGCGATTGTTGCCAGTGCAGCCATCAGCAGCGGAGATCTGGTGCAGGTGGGTGATGTTTTTGCGGTGGCACTGACCGATATTCCACAGGGTGAAACAGGCGACGGCCTGACCGAAGGTGTGTTTATGCTGCCTAAGCTGAAAACGGATGATATGAAAACGGGTAAGAAGGTTTATCTGAAGTCCGGAAAAGTTCAGCTGACTAACAGCGGCTCTGATCCGCTGGTCGGGGTTGTCTGGGCAGATGCCGGAACCAGTGCAGAAGAAGTGCCGGTAAAACTCAATGTCTGATCCCTTTTCCCGGCTGGCAGCGCGTATGGATGCGATCACGGTCAGAAAGATGGGAAAGACAGCCTCGATTAATGATGTCGATATGACTGTGATCCCGGGAGAAATACTGGCAGAGCTGAATGCTCTGTCCGGACCTGCGGTATCTCTGGTGGTGTTTTCTTCGGGATACCGCCCACGTCGCGGGGATCGCGTTGTTTATGACGGACAACAATGGACGGTCACACGGCATGAACGCTTTAACGGTAAGCCAATGATCTTTATTGAGTAAAGAGGTGTGGGATGAAGGGGCTTGAGAATGCCATCCGCAATCTGAACAGCCTTGATACCCGTATGGTGCCACAGGCCAGCGCATGGGCGATAAACCGTGTGGCACAGAAAGCGGTCTCGGTTGCCACCCGGCAGGTTGCCGGGAATACCGTTGCGGGAGATAACCAGGTGAAAGGGATCCCCCTGAAACTGGTACGTCAGCGTGTCCGGGTGTTTAAAGCCAGTCCGTCAGGAAAAATGACGGCCAGGATCCGCGTTAACCGGGGCAATCTGCCCGCCATCAAACTGAACACAACACGGCGGCGTGCTGGTGAAGGACTGAGAGTGGGAAAATACTTTTTCCGGGGGGCATTTGTTCAGCAACTGGCGAATGGCCGCTGGCATGTTCTGAGGCGTCTTCCTGAAGCGCGTTTTGCAACAGGGCATGACCATCAGGGCAGGCCAAGAAAAAATCGTCTTCCTGTGGAGGTAGTGAAAATCCCGCTGTCCGGACCGCTGACACAGGCATTTGAAGATGCCCGCGATCGCATCATTGCTGCGGAAATGCCGAAACAGCTGGGGTATGCACTGAAACAACAACTGAGATTATGGCTGACCCGATGAACCGACATACACAAATCCGCCAGGTCGTACTGGCACGCCTTCGGGAACAGTGTGGAGACAGCGCCACGTTTTGTGACGGGCTTCCGGCATTTATTGATGCGCAGGAACTGCCTGCCGTGGCGGTGTGGCTGAGTGATGCTCAGTACACCGGAAAAATGACGGATGAAGATGACTGGCAGGCTGTTCTGCATATTGCCGTCTTCATCCGGGCACAGGCACCGGATTCAGAGCTGGATATGTGGATGGAGAGCACCATTTTTCCTGCCCTGAATGATATACCGGCACTTTCCGGACTCATCGACACCCTGATCCCACTCGGTTTTAACTATCAACGTGATAATGAGATGGCCACCTGGGCGATGGCGGAAATCACGTACCAGATCACGTACACGAATTAAGGAGGTGGTAATGACCACACCAAATCCACTGGCAAAGACGAAAGGTGCGGGGACGACGTTCTGGATGTATACCGGCAACGGCGATGCGTTTGCGAATCCTTTGTCGGACACTGACTGGCTGCGTCTTGCGATGGTGAAGGATCTGCAACCTGGCGAAATGACCGCTGATGCAGAAGATGACACTTATCTCGATGATGAAGATGCAGACTGGAAAACGACAACCCAGGGGCAGAAATCCGTCGGTGATACTTCGGCGACGCTGGCCTGGCGTCCGGGTGACAGCGGGCAGAAAAAACTGGTTCAGTTGTTCGACTCCGGTGAAGTCTGCGCGTTTCGTATCAAATATCCCAACGGCACTGTTGATGTTTTCCGTGGCTGGCTGAGCTCACTGGGTAAAACCATTGCCTCAAAAGACGTGATGACCCGCACAGTGAAAATCAGCGGTGTGGGGCGTCCGTATCTGGCAGAGGAAGGCACTGAAACAGTGAGCGTTACCGGGCTGACGGTGGCACCGGCATCTGCCAGTGTAAAAGTGGGAGCAACCACCACGCTGACCTTTACAGTAAAACCTGACGGAGCCAGTGACAAAGCGATCAGTGTGCATTCGACAGATCCACAGACTGCCACGGTGACCCTGAACGGGCTTGTGGCCACGGTGAAAGGCGTGAAGCAGGGCAGTGTCAGCATTGTGGGCATGACTTCTGACGGCGATTTTGTGGCAGTGGCTACGGTGGCTGTCAGCGCCGCAGGTTAACAGGACGATACTCATCATTTGCCCCGGTTATCCGGGGCTTTTTTGCAGGTGGAGAACATGATGTTTCTGAAACAGGGCACGTTTAATTATGAAAAGCAGTCCGTGGTGCTCAGTGAGCTATCCGGGCTGCAGAGAATTGAATATCTGGCGTTTGTTCAGCAGCGAACGGCAAAGTTTGATGCCGAAGAGGGAGAACTGCCGGAGGCTGAACGACAGATTGCTTTTCTGCGGATGGGGATGGATATCAATGCCTGGCTGGTTTCCCGCTCACTGTGGAATGCGGAACAGTCTCAGGATGTTGAGACGCTTTGCGCATCCGTTATTACAACATGGTCGTATGATGCCCTGGGAGCGGGGGCGGAGATGGTTCTGTCGCTGAGCGGTATGGGAGCCATTGAGAATGCCGGGGATTTGGAGCATGAGGTGCTGACGCCGGAAAAGTCCTGACGCGGGAAATGCAGTTTGTCATGCGGCTTGCCCGGGAGTTCCGGCGGGCAGACTGGCGGCGGATGCTGTCGGAAATGTCGGCCACTGAGCTTGGTGAGTGGGGCGATTATTTCCGGATGCAGAGCTTCAGTGATGTGTGGATGGATGCGCAGTTTGCCTCGCTGAAGGCATTGATCGTGAGAATGGTGTCCGGTAGCAGTGATGCTGCGGTGGCTGATTTCAGCCTTTTACCGGAAGAGAACGGGATACCGGAGCGAACGGACGAAGAACTGATGCATCTTGGGGAAGGTATTTCCGGAGGTGTGCGTTATGGACCAGATAGCCAACCTGGTCATTGATTTGGGGATTGATGCGGCAGAGTTTAAAAATGAAATTCCCCGTATCAAAAACCTTCTGAATGGTGCAGCCAGCGATGCAGAACGGTCTTCTGCCCGTATGCAGCGTTTTATGGAGCGTCAGACTCAGGCCGCCCGGCAGACAATGCAGGCGGCTTCTTCGGCTGCAACAGCCGCATCCGTCCATGCGCAGACGGTGGAGAAGAGCGCACAGGCTCATGAACGCATGGCCCGCGAGGTGGAGCAAACCCGCCAGCGTATGGAGGCACTGAGCCAGAAAATGCGCGAGGAACAGGCGCAGGCCATGGCTCTGGCGGAGGCTCAGGATAAAGCGGCTGCTGCGTTTTATCGTCAGATTGACAGTGTAAAACAGGCCAGTGCGGGGCTGCAGGAATTACAGCGTATTCAGCAGCAGATCCGACAGGCCAGAAACAGTGGCGGGATTGGTCAGCAGGATTATCTGGCGCTGATTTCTGAGGTTACGGCGAAAACCCGTGTTCTTACACAGGCTGAGGAAGAGGCTACCCGACAGAAAGTGGCGTTTATCCGTCAGCTTAAAGAGCAGGCAACCCGCCAGAATCTTTCTTCTTCTGAGTTGCTTCGTGCTAAGGCTGCCCAGCTGGGGGTAAGCAGTGCTGCAGAAGTGTATATCCGCAAAATGGAGCAGGCAGGAAAAGCAACGCATTCGCTGGGTCTGAAAAGTGCAGCGGCCCGTCAGGAGATAGGCGTTCTGATAGGTGAACTGGCCCGCGGCAATTTAGGTGCGCTGAGGGGATCCGGAATAACGCTGGCTAACCGTGCCGGGTGGATAGACACATTGATGTCACCGAAAGGCATGATGCTTGGCGGGGTTATTGGCGGTATTGCCGCGGCTGTCTATGGTCTGGGTAAAGCCTGGTATGACGGTCAGAAGGAGGGGGAAGAATTTAACCGCCAGCTGTCGCTGACGGGGCATTATGCCGGAGTCACTGCCGGGCAGCTGTGGACGCTCAGTCGTGCTATTTCCGGGAATGGTATCACGCAACATGCTGCAGCCGGTGCGCTGGCTCAGGTGGTGGGGAGTGGTGCATTTCGTGGAAACGATATCGGTATGGTGGCGAGAGCTGCCGCACAGATGGAGCGATCGGTTGGCCAGTCGGTCAGCGATACCATAAATCAGTTTAAGCGGCTGAAGGATGATCCTGTAAATGCCGCGAAGGCTCTGGACAATGAGCTGCATTTTCTTACTGCCACTCAGCTTGAGCAGATACGCGTCCTTGGGGAACAGGGGCGGTCCAGTGATGCGGCACGGATAGCCATGTCTGCACTGGCAGAGGAAACCGGTCGGCGTACTGCGGATATTGATAATAACCTCAATGCGCTGGGCAGTACGCTGAAGTATCTGTCTGATTTATGGAGTCGTTTCTGGGATGCGGCCATGAATATTGGTCGTGAAGACTCGCTGGATGAACAGATTTCCGCTTTACAGGAGAAAGTGTCGCGGGCGAAAAGACTCCCCTGGACGGCATCATCTTCTCAGGTTGAGTACGATCAGCAGCGTCTTAACGAGCTTCAGGAGAAAAAACGCCAGAAGGATTTGCAGGATGCAAAAGAGCAGGCAGAGCGGAATTATCAGGAGCAACAGAAACGCCGTAATGCTGAAAATGCTGCACTGAACCGGATGAATGAAACGGAAGCAGCACGACATCAGCGTGAAATTGCGCGTATTAATGCCATGCAGTACGCCGATCAGGCTGTCAGGGATGCGGCGATACAACGTGAAAATGAACGTTACGAGAAAGCCCTGGCATCCGGTAAGAAAAAAACACGCGAAACCCGTAATGATGAGGCCACCCGGTTATTGCTGCAGTACAGTCAGCAACAGGCACAGGTGGAAGGACAGATTGCTGCTGCAAGACAGTCAGCAGGCATTGCCACTGACAGGATGACAGAAGCGCATAAACAGCTTCTGGCTCTGCAGCAGCGCATCAGCGATCTGGACGGGAAAAAACTGACGGCAGATGAAAAGAGTGTGCTGGCCCGTAAAGATGAACTGATTCAGGCACTGACGCTGCTGGATGTAAAACAGCAGGAGCTTCAGAAACAGACGGCACTCAACGATCTGAAGAAAAAAACAATTCAGCTGACCAGTCAACTGGCTGAAGAAGAGCGCGCTCAGCGCCAGCAACATGACCTGGATATCGCCACGGTGGGTATGGGTGATCAGCAGCGGCAGCGATATCAGGTACAACTGAGTCTTCGCCAGAAATACCAGCAACAGCTGGAGCAGTTGAGGCGGGATAGTGAGCAGAAAGGGACATATAACACGGATGACTACAGAAAGGCTGAGCAGGCGCTGACGGAGAGCCTGAACCGACAACTGAATGAGAATCGCCGTTACTGGCAACAGCTTGAAGTTGTGCAGGGTAACTGGAAAAACGGAGTCCTGCGTGCATTTCAGGATTTTACCGTGGATGCAGATAATACGGCAGGAACAGCAGAACAGGTGTTCTCGTCAGCCTTCAGCAACATGGGAAATGGCCTGGCAACTTTTGTCACTACCGGCAAACTCAACTTCAAATCCTTCACCTCTTCGGTGCTGTCAGATATGGCGAAAATCCTGGCGCAGGCAACCATGATGAAATCGATAAAAGGGATTGGCAGTGTACTGGGATTTGATCTCAGCAGCCTTTCCCTGAATGCCAATGGGGGGATTTATCAGTCTGCTGATTTGAGTCGCTACAGTGGCACGGTGGTTAACCGTCCGACGTTTTTTGCTTTTGCAAAAGGCGCGGGTGTGATGGGGGAAGCTGGACCTGAAGCCATTCTGCCACTGCGTCGTGGTGCTGACGGTAAGCTGGGGGTTGTGGCGGATATTGGTGGTTCAGGTATGGCGATGTTTGCCCCGCAGTACAACATCGAGATCAATAACGATGGCACGAACGGGCAGATAGGTCCGGCTGCCCTGAAGGTGGTTTATGACCTTGGGAAAAAAGCGGCAGCGGACTTTATGCAACAGCAGGCCCGTGATGGTGGTCGGTTAAGTGGAGCATATCGGTAATGGAGACGTTTCACTGGAAAGTGCGCCCGGATATGAATGTGGTATCAGAGCCGAAAGTGGTGACAGTGAAGCTGGGCGATGGTTATGAACAGCGTCGTGCGGCGGGACTGAATAACCAGTTGTCGACTTACAGCGTGACGATACGTGTTCGTAAATGTGAACACCCATCTTTAAAAGCCTTTCTGGAACGGCACGGTGGCGTTCGCGCATTTCAGTGGACGCCACCTTATGACTGGAAGCCGATCAGGGTGGTTTGTCGTAAATGGTCGGCAAGCGTGGGGGCGCTGTGGGTAACCATAACGGCAGATTTTGAACAGGTCGTGGCATAGGAGGCCCTGATGCAGGATATTCCACAGGAAACACATCATGAGACGACACGCCTCACTCAGTCAGCCCAGGTGGTGCTCTGGGAAATCGATCTGACAGAGGTCGGTGGTGAACGTTATTTTTTCTGTAATGAGCAGAACGAAAAAGGTGAGCCGGTCACCTGGCAGGGGCGGCAGTATCAGGCATACCCCATTCAGGGGACAGGATTTGAACTGAACGGCAAGGGCAGTGCTGCCCGTCCGACACTGACGGTTTCTAACCTGCACGGTATGGTCACCGGTATGGCGGAAGATCTGCAGAGTCTGGTCGGCGGAACGGTGGTCCGGCGTAAGGTTTACGCCCGTTTTCTGGATGCGGTGAACTTCGTCAACGGAAACAGAGACGCCGATCCGGAGCAGGAGGTGATCAGCCGCTGGCGCATCGAGCAGTGCAGCGAACTGAGCGCGGTGAGTGCCTCCTTTGTACTGTCCACGCCGACGGAAACGGATGGCGCTGTTTTTCCGGGGCGTATCATGCTGGCCAACACCTGCACCTGGACCTATCGCGGTGATGAGTGCGGTTATCACGGTCCGGCAGTCGCGGATGAATATGACCAGCCGACGTCCGATATCACGAAGGATAAATGCAGCAAATGCCTGAGCGGCTGTAAGTTTCGCAATAACGTCGGCAACTTTGGCGGCTTCCTTTCCATTAACAAACTTTCGCAGTAAATCCCATGACAGAGACAGAATCAGCGATTCTGGCGCACGCCCGGCGATGTGCGCCAGCGGAGTCGTGCGGCTTCGTGGTAAGCACGCCGGAGGGGGAAAGATATTTTCCCTGCGTGAATATCTCCGGTGAGCCGGAGGCGTATTTCCGGATGGCTCCGGAGGACTGGCTGCAGGCAGAGATGCAGGGTGAGATTGTGGCGCTGGTCCACAGCCACCCCGGTGGTCTGCCCTGGCTGAGTGAGGCCGACCGGCGGCTGCAGGTGCAGAGTGATTTGCCGTGGTGGCTGGTCTGCCGGGGGGCGATTCATAAGTTCCGCTGTGTGCCGCATCTCACCGGGCGGCGCTTTGAGCACGGGGTGACGGACTGTTACACGCTGTTCCGGGACGCTTACCATCTGGCGGGGATTGAGATGCCGGACTTTCATCGTGAGGATGACTGGTGGCGTAACGGCCAGAATCTCTATCTTGATAATCTGGAGGCCACAGGGCTGTATCAGGTGCCGTTGTCAGCGGCGCAGCCGGGCGATGTGCTGCTGTGCTGTTTTGGTTCATCAGTGCCGAATCACGCCGCAATTTACTGCGGCGACGGCGAGCTGCTGCACCATATTCCTGAACAACTGAGCAAACGAGAGAGGTATACCGACAAATGGCAGCGACGCACACACTCCCTCTGGCGTCACCGGGCATGGCGCGCATCTGCCTTTACGGGGATTTACAACGATTTGGCCGCCGCATCGACCTTCGTGTGAAAACGGGGGCTGAAGCCATCCGGGCACTGGCCACACAGCTCCCGGCGTTTCGTCAGAAACTGAGCGACGGCTGGTATCAGGTACGGATTGCCGGGCGGGACGTCAGCACGTCCGGGTTAACGGCGCAGTTACATGAGACTCTGCCTGATGGCGCTGTGATTCATATTGTTCCCAGAGTCGCCGGGGCCAAGTCAGGTGGCGTATTCCAGATTGTCCTGGGGGCTGCCGCCATTGCCGGATCATTCTTTACCGCCGGAGCCACCCTTGCAGCATGGGGGGCAGCCATTGGGGCCGGTGGTATGACCGGCATCCTGTTTTCTCTCGGTGCCAGTATGGTGCTCGGTGGTGTGGCGCAGATGCTGGCACCGAAAGCCAGAACTCCCCGTACACAGACAACGGATAACGGCAAACAGAACACCTATTTCTCCTCACTGGATAACATGGTTGCCCAGG